>Ga0233422_10001326_pt1 | contig 11112 bp, 10 predicted proteins | sample Watercolumn_Mata_2_FD_182724 | JGI IMG/M metagenome (GOLD analysis project Ga0233422, IMG submission 182724) | Freshwater microbial communities from Lake Matano, South Sulawesi, Indonesia - Watercolumn_Matano_2014_110_MG | ecosystem: Environmental > Aquatic > Freshwater > Lake | place...
GGCATAAGTTATTGTGAACAAATCTTCGATGGGAATCAACATGAGACACCTCCGCCCAAGTTATGGGCCAACTATACTCACTTGGGCAAAAGTGTCAAAGTGGGTCATTTCACATCAAACGTATAATGTGAATGTTGAATCTTCACTCATTGGGTTCTGAATAACCAATGAGCGTAAGGTTGCGGTAGAAGACATACCCAAGGGGTTAGAATAGACCTTTCGAGAGTGCGACTCATAACCCAAGGGTCTTCAGTTCGAGCGCACCACTAAGACAAGACTGCTGACGGCTAGATCGCCAGCAGTCTTGTGCTTTCACCACGTCAGGGAGAATTCCATCGGAAGCAATCGTCGATTTGGACACTGAAGCGTATGGCTTGTTGTCCACAACGTGAACACGTTATGCTGTCCCGCCGCCGCGACTTCAAGGGCGCGTTTGACATGCTCCTGCCCACGCACTTCGGCAAAGTCAACGCTGTACGCGGGCGTAGTGGCGGGGGTAAAGTCAGACGCGGCGCGATACGGCGCAATCGGCTGCATGCCTTGCAGGTGCATCACGAGCGCGAACAACGTCTCAATCGGATACACATTCAGGTCGGGCACCAGTGCGGCTTCGGGCGCGTCGCTGGCAGGGACGAAGAGGGTATCGAAGCCGCGCTCGCGTGCGAGGGCTGCCATCGGCAGCACGCCGTTGGTGTGGCGCACCATGCCGTCGAGCGACAGTTCGCCGATGATCAGCGCGCGAGATAAATCGGCTTGGAGTTGCTCGGATGCCATCAACAAGCCGACGGCAATGGGGAGATCGTAGGCGGGACCTTCTTTGCGGAGATCGGCGGGGGCGAGGTTGACGGTGATGCGTTTGAGCGGATAAGAGAAGCCGGAATTCTTGATTGCCGCGCGGACGCGCTCGCGCGATTCTTGCACTGCCGCGTCCGGCAAGCCGACAATCGTAAAACCGATCTGTCCGCCCGAGACATCTACTTCAACATCTACGAGTGCACCGTCAAGACCCACAACTGCACAAGAAGTGACTTTGGCGAGCATCGTCGCAACTCCGTGAGAAAAAGATCGGTCCTTGAACCGTTTCCATTCTATCGCGACGTTCATGGTACGTCAAACTGCCCAGAAGTTCAGAGCGATGCTGAATTGATAGTGCTGGAAGATCTAGCGGCATAAATTCACCCAAGTTGTTGACCCAACACTGCCGTAGAGTCCAGGTCTGGCAGGTACCGTTCTGATGCTCGCGACGAACTGTTCAGTAATCCATTGCGGACGCGTGATCGCGCTGCCGACACAAACCGCCCACGCGCCGAGTTCAAGCGCGTGCGCGGCTTGCGCAGGTGTCGCGATTCTTCCTTCTGCAATCACTGGCACGTTCAATTCTTTTGCCAGTCTTTCAATCAACTCGAAAGCCGGCCCCGGTAAATTCTGGCTGTAATCGGTGTACCCCGCCAGTGTGGGCAGGACCGCGTCGGCGCCGCCTTCTGCCGCTTGGAGACCTTCCTCAAACGTTGCAACGTCAGCGAGGACTGGCTTGCCCGTTTGCATTTTCACTTGCGCGATGAGTTCTGCAGCACTCAATCCACCTGGACGCGGACGCTTCGTCGCGTCGAGCGCGATCATGTCCGCGCCGGCATTCGCGATTTTGATCGCATGTTCCACCGACGGTGTGATGCGGACTTGATAACCAGGAATGTCGTGCTTGTAAATGCCGATAAGCGGTACGGTCACTGCGGCGCGAATTGCCGCAATGTCCTGAACACCATCAGCGCGAATCGCGACTGCGCCTCCGAGCACTGCCGCGTGTGCCAAAGCCGCCATGATTGACGGCGAGTTCATCGGGTCGCTTGTGCGATCAGAGGCATCCGGCTGACACGAGACGATCAAACCGCCGCGAACTTGTTCCAGGAGGGGATGAGTTTTCATTTCCTTGCCACGCCAATTCTGCCGCGCCGACTGCACCGCCACATGTACATTGCTGCTGCCATTTGTCTTCACATCGCTGCAAGTTCAAAGAAACCGACAGACTCCAACGCTGCGCGCAGGTCGTCGCGTTTCGAATCCGGCAGAGGAAGATTGGGCACACGTGGATCGCCGCACTCGAAACCGAGAAAATCCAGTGCGGCTTTGAGCGCTCCGGCGAATCCGTGCGCAACCAAGATGTCAATCACGCGGTTGGCGCGTTTTTGCAGATCAAGCCCACGCGCAAAATCGCCAGTCTCGACGCAATGACGAATGATGCGATAAACACCCGGCATCAAGTTCAGCGTCGAGCCAATCGTGCCATGCGCGCCAAACATCGTAGCGAACAGGCATTGCTCATCCATGCCAGAAAACACAGTCCAATCATTCGAGCGCATGGCGATGATTTGATTCATCTCATACATGTTCGCCCCAAAGTATTTCGTCCCGGCGAGATTGGGAATGTGCAACAAATCGCGCATCAATGAGACTGCATCGCGAGTGTCGCCGAATAAGTACGGAAAGAAGGGCATGTCAGGAACCGCCCCAGCAAGCGTTTCGTAGTAGGCGACAACACCTTGCGGTTCATAAATCACAGGAGGCAAAATGCTGCTGATGCCTGCCGCTCCGTTCGCACGCGCATGTTGAGCAAGCAGAATCGCGTCGCCGATTGCCGCTGCGCCGACATGAACAATAACTGGCACGCGACCATGTACCAACGGCATTACTGTATCGAGGACAAGTTGACGCTCTGCAACAGACATGAACGCACCTTCGCCGGTGCTGCCGCAAAGGTAGAGTCCATCAATGTGCTTTGCAAGAAGATGCTCTACTAGTTTCCGTAGACTTGTCACATTCACTCGGTTATCGCGCGTGAAAGGCGTGACAAGTGCGGGTAATGTTCCGTGAAAAGTACGCATGGTCGTTCTGGCTAATGTGAGGATGTTGTTATTCGTTAGGATAATTTCCACGCTCGCGCACGAGAGTCGAAATGCGAACCACGCGCTCCAAGAACGCATCGGCGACAATATTGTCGCCGACGCCCAAGATCAGATTGCTCTTGGGTACGACTTGCTCAAAGAGTGTATCCAGGAATCGTTCAAACTCTTCTTCTGGCGTCGCCGGACAAAGAATCGTAGAGGGAATACCTCCCCAAATGAGCATCTTGTCGCCCCATGATCGCTGTATTTCCACAAGCGACGCGTGCGTCATTGGCGCAGGCGTGAGACTTTCGGCGATATCAATACCACTTTCGGGGAAGATTTGCAACAATGGCAAAGGGTCGCCATCAATGTGTGACGCTAACCATTTGCCGCGCTTGTGCAATTCAGACGCAAACTCTTGAAAGAAAGGAACACAGTACTTTTGAAACAATTTGGGATGGGTGATCGTGCCATCGAAATTATCGCCGCTGAGAATTACCTCTGCTGGTGAATCAAGCATAACGCGATAGACCTGGCGCGTCCAATCGGTGAGAAAGCGCAAAAAGCGTTCGACGCGAGCGGTCAAGTCGTGCAAGTGAGCAAATGCAGTCTCGTAGCCGGCGAGTCGAATGAGCCAGTGCTGGTATGGACATTCAAGTTTGCCACCCAACACGAAACCGTCGCATCCAATTTGATCGGCAACTTGTTGAAAAGATTCGTAACATGGAATGGGCTTGGTATGCTCAAAAATGTACTCGGCAACATCATAGTCTTCAGCCCCCTTGATGATGTGCTCTGTTTGATACTTGGATGTTACGCCTGCAACGCGCATTGCCTCATTGTAAACGTGACGCGCCGTAACCGTACCGACCGGGGTGATATACTCAGTCGTACTCTCTGCGTCGCGCGTTGTCACACGTGTTTCAAAGCCATACGTTTCCAATCTGACTACTTCGGCGAGAACACGAATCCCGATGCCTAACTCGCGATCAATGTCCCACAGCGACCAGCCGCGAAAACGTTCTGGCATCGTTCCAGTGGCGAGTCGCGCGTTGTACCACAACTCGAGGCGTGCGACCCAGGGAACGCGATCAGGACGCTGTCTGTGCAAAACGGCGAGTACGCGCTCACGCTCTGTCATGCGATTTTCTCCACCCAAACCTAATTGAGTGTGGTTGGCACATTACCATCCGACTCCCCCCGCTATTTCACACGATTGGAAAAATCTCTGCTCCGTGAGTGATTGCTGAAAGACGTGCGTCGTGCCCGTACAGAGTCAATGCCCAGTCAACCGCCGCTTGCGCCGATGTAAAGTGTTCCATCTTCATACGCGCGCATGTTGCCGCGTCTAGTCCATCGGAGACAATCACGAATCGGGTGCGCCGCCGCATCCGGGCAACGGTCACTCCGCCAGCGACTGCGACCGGATCTGCCGTCTTGCCTGCCATCGCGCGCACAGCGAGTCCTTCGGGGTCGTCGTCGCCCACATAGTCCGCCAGTTCATCATGCGGACCGATGCCTTCGGGACACGGCGTGACCATGATGATCGTGCCGCCATCCTTGGTCAAATGATCGGCGGAGAGCAGCGCTTTGGATGCCTGCCAAAAATCGAGATCGGCGGGGTAAGAACTGACCACCACGACATCCGCGCGCTGCTGTGCGCGCACGGCAAAGACCTCCTTGGCGTACTCTACGCCCCGACGATGTGCTTCGATAAAATGTCCAGCCACCGCGCGATAGATTTTGCCGCCCGGCGCGCAGGTGGCGTTTACGATGAAATGCAAACCGAGTTGCCCGACCCAGCGTTCCATCGCTGCACGGATGGGCGAAGTGATGTCACCGAAATAATTGCGCGTGAGTCGGGTCTGCTGCAGATGATAATGTGCGACAGTCTCTGCGCCACCCACACCGGGATAGATGATCTTGGCGCCGCCGCCCCAACCAGCCACCGGGTGCGGCAGAATCGTTCCCACGCCGATTCGCAGACTGCCCTCCATGACTTGGCGATCCACCCACAGACGCGTTCCATCAGCCGCCATCCCGCAATCGAGCAATTTGGATTTGTCCGAAAACTCGGAATTGACGATGCGAACGCGGCGCACAATGTCTGCGCCGAACCGCGCGAAGATTTCCGCATCAGTCATCGGGCGGTGAGTGCCAAGTGCGATTACGATTTTAATATGGTTATCAGAAATTCCGCCGACATTCAAACGATCCAACAACAATGGCATGACCGTCGAAACCGGAGTCGGTCGCGTGAGATCGTCGGCGATGATGATGGCATCGCGCTTGCCATGCGCAAGTTGTTCGAGTGACGGCGTGCCGATCGGATTGGCTATGGCATCGGCAATCACGCGCGCACCATCGGCGGGAATGGGGACTGGGTTAGGTTGTAAAATCTCACCAAGTTTGTCTCGTGGAATTTGAAAACTGCGGGTGGTGTGACCGTAGGGAAGTGCAATGGACACACTTGTCCTACGCTTCATATTGCCTCAATAGCGCGCGTGCGTGATCAACGGACTCGGGCTTGAATACCAGGTAGACGCCAGTTGGGAAACGCTGTTTGAGCCGCGCCGCATTCAGTTCGGATTCCGGTACCGAGACGCGCACGAGCGCGACGCGTTTGGGTGCCGCTTGCGCGTACAACACGTCCAAATCGTTCTTGTCTGCTTGTCCCAGGTCGAGTGAGCGGATGCTTTCAATCTGCAAAAGGTTGGGAACCTGGTGCATGCCATTTCCGCAGAAATGCACGCCGACGCTTCCGAGTTCGTCCCCCAAACTTTGGTCGTGCGGCAGAACGACCTGACGGTACATCTTGGGCGACAGGTTCACCATCGAGTCATCGCGGATCAGCAAGTTGCCTTTGACCGCTGTCGCGTGCTGGTGGCAATAGCCATCGCGCAGCAGGTCACGCGTCATTCCAATGATCGCGTGATAGACGCGAATGATTTGCGTCGTGATCTTGTCGAGCAAACCGCGCACGAGTTCTGGGGCATCATAGAACGCAGGATAAATGCTCGACCCCCACAACAACTCGGCGATGCTGAACGGACCTTGCAGATCGGGTAAGGTGAACTGAAGTGCAGCGCGGCATCGCGGATAGTCTGCGACGGCGGCGTGATAGTACGCATACTGATCCACGACGCGCTGCCCCAGCCCAGCGCGTACATCGGGAAGCGGCGCGTTCACAATTTCGCGAATGTGCTTGACCTCGCCGAACGGCATCACCCAGGGCGGATTGTTTTCGACGAGGCGAATCTCCGCGCCGAACATCGACGCGATGATTGTCGTGCCAACGTTCGGACGCAAGCAGTACGGCGCATCGTCGCGCAAATCTGCCGCGTGATAGATCGAGGTAAAGCTGATCAAAAGTTCGTTCACCATCATCTTGGCAGGATCGGCAAACGCTTCGGGGTACGGATATGGCGCGACATCTTTGCCTTCAAACGGCAAATAAAACGTGATGGGCAGGCGATCCACCGGCGCGTAATCGAGCGCGGCTTGACGACGCGCGTGTGCGTGCGCGACATGATCGAGGTCAATCCGTTCTTCGAGCCGATCGAGAATCTGCCGGACCACCTGATCGGCTTGGCTCATACCAACACTCTGGCTTTTTGCATGTCACTACGAATCGCCGCGGGCGCGCCGTCGTGCAATGTGGTGAACGGCGCGGCGGTGTGCGGCTCACAAATACCGAGTTGGCTCACTGCCATCTTGAGACACGGCAGCCACTGACCATGGGTGTGGAGTTGCCACAGCATCATCAAGCGTTCCTGCAAACCCCACGCGCGCGACCAATCGCCTGAACGCGCCGCCGTGAACAAGTCGCGACACAGTTTGGGCGCAACATTCGCGAGCCCCAGCACCGCGCCATTCGCGCCGCGCGCGATGCTGAGCGCGGCGACTCCTTCCGCACCTTGATAAACTCCAAAATCGGGACGCGTGTGCTTGATGGCAAGCAGTTGTTGAAAACGCGTCATATCGCCCCAACTATCTTTGACCGCGATGATCTCGCGCGTCTCTGCCATTCGCGCGATCGTCGTCGGCTCGGTGATGGTCTTGGACATTTGCGGAATGTTGTAGAACATCGTCGGCGCGTCGAGCGCGCACGCAACCGCGATCACGTGCGCAGCGACTTCGTCTTGGTTCAGCGCAAAGTAAAACGGCGCGTTGACGACCGCCGCGTCGCCGCCCTGCTGGAGCAGACGCTTCGCCAAGTCAATCGTTTGTCGCGTGCCGACGCCGAACGCGCCCACGAGCACAGGCACGCGTCCTTTGCACTGCGCGCTCACCGCGCGCACGAGTCGCTCTTTTGTCTCATCGGACAAGGCGGGACCTTCGCCGCTGGATCCCAGGACAAAAATGCCGGACACGCCGCCGGCGATGACATGCTCGACCAGTTCCTCCAAACCGCGCTCGTCGAGTGATTCGTCCGATTGGAGCGGTGTGATGAGTGGCACGATGATGCCGTCCAGTTTCAAGCCGATTCTCCTTCCTGTTGCAAGGATGCTGTTGGATTGCCCTCTACCGCTAGTGCGAGTCGAGCGCACGGTGTAGTTCTTGCAGTTTTGCGTTTGTTGCCTCACGCAAGAAATACACGTCGTGCCCGCCGGCAATCAGCCGATAGCCCAACGAAACTGCCAGCGCCAGTGTCTTGCCATTCGTCGCAACGCACCCGGCGAACTTGCCGGCGGCGCGCGCGTCGCGCGCCACACGTTCCAGCGCGCGTGTCAATTCGCCCGAATCAGTGACGGGGGTATTGATTGGAATTCCCAGTCGCACTTTCAAATCATCCGCACCGAAAAAGAGGACGTCCACACCATCAATCGCCGCGATGGCAGACGCATTCTCAACGGCTTTGGGTGTCTCGATTTGCGCGAGGAGCAGAGTGTCTTGATTCACAGTCCGAAAAAAATCGCGTCCTTCGAGGTCAATGAGGCGCCTGCCGCCGAAGGAGCGGTTGCCGAGCGGCGGAAATCGCGTGGCTTGGACGACTTGTCTTGCCTGCTCTGGGGTGTCCACCATCGGCACCATGATGCCGGCGGGTCGCATATCCATCACGGGACCGATGATGTCGTACGCATGACCCGGCACGCGCGGAATCGGCGGGAGTCCGCACGCGTCTGCCACGCGAATCAGGTACAACATCGTCTGATAATCAATCTGCCCATGCTGACTGTCCATCCACACCCAATCCCATCCTGCACCGATACATTCGATAATTCCCGGCGCGGGCAGCGTGATCGCCAAGCCCAACGCGACTTGATTCTTTTGCAGTTTGTCTCTCAAGAGTGTCATGTTAACCTCTGTCCTATAGAATTGCACCCTGCCTCAGCAAATGCGCACGCAAAGACGCGATCTCCACTTGCCGCAGTGTGACGTTGTCGCGCGCTGCCATTGCCGCGGCGGTGCCGGCGGCTTGCCCCATCGCGACGCACGCCGGCATGATGCGCGCGACGCCGAGCGCGTCCCATGCAATCGAAATGCTTCGCCCCGCGACGATCAAGTTGTCCACGCCCTGCGGTAACAGGCAGCGGTACGGAATCTCCATGTACGGCAGCGCGATCTCCTGTCCCTCCATTCGCTGGTGCGACGGTCGCCTGGGATCAGCCATGTCCCAGCGATAGCCGCTCAGCGCAACTGTGTCGGCATAGCGACGTCCTTCGACCACATCGGCAATGGAGATGCGATAGTCGCCGACGATGCGGCGCGTGTCGCGCACGCCGATGCGCGACGAGGTTTGTACCAGCCGCGCGTTCGCAAAGCCGGGCACGTAGCGGCGCATGACCTCCAGCAGTTGCTGTGCCTGCTGTCGCCCTTCGATTGACGCGCGCGTCAGAGCGTCCGCGTCCGCGCCGTTCCATCCCGTTTGGCGCAGCGTGTTGATAAAGTATCTGCCGCGCTTGAGCATCTCGCAACAGATGATGATCTCGAATGGAAAATGCCACGTCTCCTTTTCTCTGATCGCCGCGATGATTTTACGCAGCCGATTGTCGCCAGTGCGTGTGCAGTAATCCTCAAACGCCATCGAGTCCACATCCTCGACGACAAAAATCGTCGTGAGCGGCGACGTCAGTCTATCCTCCTCCCGCCCCACCTCGACCGGACATCCTGCGCGAAACGCGACGTCCGCATCACCGGTCGCATCCACGATCGTGCGCGCTTGGAAGGACTCGATACCATTTTTCGAATGTGAAAAAACGCCCCGCACGCGTTGACCATCAACCTGTGGACTGACCACGCTCGTCCAGTAACGCAGGCGCACGCCGGCTTCGAGCGCCATCTGCTCGCTGATGCGTTTGTACGGTTCGAACTCGACCGGAATCACGCGCACGTGCCAATCGGCGTAACCGATGTGGCGTCCGCCGTGCATCGGCGTATCGGCAGGTCGAAGCGCCGCGCCTTCAGCGGCAAGTCGTTCAAGCAATTCGGTAAAGATGCCGCCGATTACCGGGAACGTGCCATCGCGCGAGTAACTGCCGAGCCATGTGCCGACGAGCGTGTTCGCACCGACGCCACCCAGCGACCCCTGCATTTCGACGAGCATCGTGCGTGCGCCCTGCCGCGCCGCCGCAATCGCCGCGCCGATGCCAGCGGGACCGCCGCCGCACACGAGCACATCCACATCCGCGATCACCGGCGCATCAAATTCGATTTTCATTTAACATTCTTCCACAGATGTGACAGGCGGATCCCAGTACATCACTGCCAGTCCTTGCGGATCGAGCGCGGCGATTAATTCCGCCAACTCGCGCTCGTTCAACTCGCCGTATAAAACGAGACTGCGCCGCGCGTCTTGTATTTTCTGGCACCACGCAAGGACTTGGTTTTGATCCCACACACCGGTTTCCCGATCGAAATGAATTTCAATCGCGCGCAACTCGGCAATATTGAGCAGGGGCTCGATCATTCTCAATCCAGTGTTGTGCAGGTGGATGATCGAATACGGAAATTCGCGCAGAATCTTGCGGTCGAACGCGAGAAAGTGCTTTTCATACATCCGCGCGGAAAAGAGATTCGAGGCGTCAATCTGATAATCCACGATCGCGTCAGGCGCAAAGATTCTATGCGTCGAGACATAGCCACCGCGCCAACGCTGACGGATCGCTATTCCGCGCTTGGCAACCGCAATATACAAATCCGCAAGTTTATCGGCAAAGGTGTGCAACTCGTCTGGACAATCATAGACAGACGTACAGAGTTGCTCTTCTCCCAAATATGCCGCGAGCAGATCAATCACGCCGCGCAGGTGAAGTTGGCGGACCGCAAGTTTCCCATTTGCCGCGGCAACGGACTGGCGAAGAGCTGCATCCATCACACCCAGCCATTCGGATTCCAAAGCGCGTTCCAACGAGAAAGCGCACATCGCTGCATGCGCGTCTGGTGCAATCGGCTTGGCTACGCAACCGAACGCCGACGCAAGAATCGGGCAGCCGATCACCGCCTCGAGCCACGCGACCGGATAGACCGAGCCGACTGACTCGATCAGATCATCGGTCGTTGGTTCGGGCATTGGTTGATCCAATCCAAACAGACGCGTCGAGTCTACATCTCGGGGAGTAATGCACTGTGGCTCGACGATCGCGCGTCCTTTCGTCAGCGGATAAGGTCGCCCACCCCAGATTGGATGCGGGATGTGCGCAAGCAAGGGGCGCAAATTGGATCGTTTCCAAAACGCGTTGTGATTAGCCAGCCAGGGACGGTCTTTGCCTTTCATTTTCGAAATCCGGCTTCTTTGACTCGATTTTCCAGATCGCGAAAGTGTTCTTGGATACGTTGCCGCGCCAGTGCAGCATCCCGGTCGCGGACCGCGTAAAAAACCTCACGGTGATCTTGGAGTGTGACCGTTGTGCGTGGGTTGTACGTGATCGTTTTGATTCGCACTGCGTAGTACACCAACCAGAAGATGTCTATCAGCGCGATGAGTGACTGGTTACCTAGCACGCTGTACAGCAGGCGATGAAAGGCGCGATCCTCTTCGGTAGTTGGCTCGTTCCTGGCGGCTTTTTCGTCCCGACGCGCCAGAACCTCTTCGATCTGCTTGATCTCGTTCTCGGTGATGCGTTCGACTACTTCACCGATGGCTGCGGCTTCGAGCCACTTGCGGATTTGAAGGATGTCCACAATCCTGCTCCGGTCGAAGATGAGACCGTACGAGAGGAGATCGAAAATTGAATCGAAGTTAAAATCGCGCACGAAGACGCCGTTGCAATGACGCACCTCGACGATG
>Ga0233422_10001327_pt1 | contig 11111 bp, 14 predicted proteins | sample Watercolumn_Mata_2_FD_182724 | JGI IMG/M metagenome (GOLD analysis project Ga0233422, IMG submission 182724) | Freshwater microbial communities from Lake Matano, South Sulawesi, Indonesia - Watercolumn_Matano_2014_110_MG | ecosystem: Environmental > Aquatic > Freshwater > Lake | place...
CGTTCCTAATGCACCACCGCTTCCCCAAGCCGTGCCGTTGTATTCTTCGGTAGTAGTTAAATTAGATGTATCTCGTCCGCCAAAACTTAATCCTGCGGTTTGCGTGCCAGCACCTCCCAATCCCCATCTTGCTGTTGCCAAATTTCCGCCAGATGACCAAGATGCACCATCATATTCTTCGGTGACATTTGAAGCAGTGCCAGTTGACCCACCAAAATTTAAGCCCGCTGTCTGCGTTCCGCAACCAGCCAAATAATATCTGGCTACACTACTATTACCACCAGATGACCATACACCCATATAATTTAATGACTTTTCGGTTTCGGAATACCATATTCTTCTCTAATTTTTTTCTGAATATGATTGGCATAAACACTAATAACATTCTCTATAATTCCTCTTTCTATGCAAGTTATAATTCCTGACCGAAGTTGCCCTAATAAATTTTGCCTTTCAGCAATGCTTCCATTCATTCCCATTTCAATACTTTGATTTATCCATCTTCTCGTATAAGAAACAAGTTGATGATTATCTACATCGGATAATTCTTCATTTGACATATTCTGTGCCTCCCTTTCTTTAATTTCTGACCACATTTTTAACTCTCTAATTCTGTCTTTTGCTGTTTTCTCTTGATGTCTCAAAATAAAAGTTTTCTTTTCAATTTCAATCTGTTTTAGTTCTTTTTTCAAATTATCCGTCATTTTTTCCATATCCCTTTTCAAAATCTTGATTTCCACAAGATTTTTACGATATTCATAGGAAAGTATGACTAATTCCTGAAACATTACATTTTGCTCTCTAACTGATTGCCAATACTTACTGGCTGATGTCGGAAACTTAACAGCATTTAATACAGATACTTCCATCTCCGTTCTTGTTCTAAAAACTTGTGATTTAACAAATGTTTCTTTCAATTCTGGGATTAAAGATTGTAATGTTTCAAAATCTTTTAGTGTCAAAATATCCGCTTTTTGCACAATACTAAAAGCATTCTCATCATATTCCGCCTTGTTCAACTTAACTTCATTTTCTTTTTGAAAAAATTTCATATTTATTTAGAAATAGGGGAACAAAAGTTCCCCTATTTATTACGAAGCGGCATTTTTGATTTTCCAAGTAATTTGAAGCGTATCTCCGCTAACAACATTTATTGCGGAAAATACCTGACGACATAATAGAACACCGCTTGAAGCGGCATTTAATACTCCGCTTTCAGTAACCGCAAATCCAGCCGTGAAAGTAAATGTATTAACAAGTTGTGCCGTGTCATTGGTTACAGTGGTTGTAACCCTTGAAGCAGTTGAATTTGCTCTCGCACCGCCACCAGTCGTAATCTCGGTTTCCAAAGTAGTGTCTGCCACATTAGCCGCAGTTGTTCCAGTTCCAATACCAATATATGTGAAAGCGGCTTCTGAACCAGCACCATTACAACGAGAAGCCATACCAGCAAAACCAGCATTTGTCATTAGGTTTGCCACCAATTTGCTTTCAGACCATTTGCCCAAAAGAAAATCAAATATGCCAAGTTTTTGATAAGCGAAAGGGCTTAAAACACCCATTTTCATCAATTTGGTATAAATTTTATTCTCTTGGAAAAGTTTTTTTACATTGCCAAATTTATCACGAAGCACAAATTCAACATTCTCCATTATTTGAAATTGAGCAGGAAAATTTAGAGATTTATTCATAGTGATATTTCCTTATTAGTTAATTCAATAATTGTTTTATCAGCAACTTTATCTTCTTCTACGACCTTTGCATTTTTAATAGCATTTTCTTCATCGCTATTCATTGTTTCACAATACTTTTTTATTTCGTTCTCAATTTCTTCGGTAGTCATTGACATTGTGAAAGCCAAACGAATTTCTTTTTCAAATTCACCATCTTTATAAATTCCAAATTTTATATCCAAAAACCTTTCACCAGTTTCAATGAGATTATCTTTTGTTATTGAAATGATTTTTGCTGTTCTCATAAATGTTAATTTAATTATTTTTAGAACGACCTTGTGTCTATTGGAACTGACTTGGAAACAATAACTTCCAAATCTGTTTCAATACCAGAAACTAATTTTTTCATTTTTTTATCATATAATCTTTCATAACCCAATGCTTTATTCTGAATTGTTGATGTATTGCCAAGCGTATATGTTCTTACCTCCGCCATTTTATAAGCAAGAACTTCGGGATAAAGAGAAAATGGATATGGTATTAAGTCGGTGGTGGCTGAAAATCTTTGATTGCTAACCTTATCGCCATTTGCATCATAAATTTCAGATTTGGAAATATAAATTATTTTAATGGCATTATTGTAATCAGCATCTGCCTTCGGTGCTATTTCGGCAAATTCACCCCTTAAATCAACCATTGGTTCTGATTTGGGTTGGTTTTTCAAATACCAATCCCAACTTTTTGGTGCGTTTGCGGCATCAAATTCAGTGCATTTTTTGAAATAATCAACATTGGTTGGGTCTGTAAAATTAACTTCAATTCTTTTTACCAATAAGCAATCAAGCGGCATTTGAATAACAGATTGGTTATTGCTGATACTATTAAAAATGCTTTTTTCCACGAAGAAGTCAGCCCTAATATTGACCAAATCCATTTGGGCTTCATTAAACGCCTCATTTAAGAAAAGCAAAGCATCAGCATCCGTCAAATCATAAACATTCAAATTACCCATTATTTTTCTGGCGTATGCAATTATTGTATTTGCGTTAACTGTTGGCATAGTTCTGGCTTAATAAAACCCACCCCCTGTGGGATGGGTTCTATAAACCAACTATTATTGGTTTGTCGCACTCTCAATTCTAACAATCTTCTCTTCCTGAACTCTCGTAATAGCAAGAGTGGCTTTCATACCAATTGTGTTGTAGAGCAATAACGGATTATTGCTGTCGGGAGTAGCAACCATCATCGGGGTAGGGTTCTGGTAATAGCCCCAAACATAAGCATCAGCACCAAAAATGGCAGTCGGATAAACCGTAACGCTTGACGAAAATGTTTGAACATTTCCAGAAGTTAAAAACCTAACGCCCTTAAAATGTCCCATTTCACCCTTTTTGAGGTCATTAACATCGGTGTAAAAACCAAGATGACCGCCAACAGAAGTGTTTTGGGTAAGGTCGCCTTCAACATTGGGGTGATGAACACCAACAAAATATCCACCCTCTAATGCTTCTGCATTTGCGGCACGAAGTTTGGTTGTTGCTTTCGCAATCAAACTTGGCTCACAAACATCACCAGCCGCAAGAGCCGCCCTTGATGCCTTTCCACCAGCATAGATTATCTGTGCAGAAGTCGCAGAACCATTAACCGTTACCTGTGCCAAAGCATCAAGTGAACGAGCAACCGCATTCCTAACTTCCGTAGCACAATTTTTAACAGTTTCAACAGCAGAGTTTCTAATCAATAAATCAGAAATTTTCACAACGAGACCCTTCTGGGTAGGAGAAGCGGTATAGGCAGTAGAACCCCAAGTAATTTCAGTGGGGTTTGTTCCCTCGCTGATAGTGCCAGCATCGGCAATAGTGAACTGATTAACTTTCGGCACAGCCAAAACATTATATCCGCTTGGGATATTGTCTTGGCGACCAAAAGCCAAAAAGTGTAGTTTGGGTTCAAGGTTAGTAACTATCCTCGTAACATAGTTAATAAGCAAATTTGCCGCCCAGTCGCTTCGTAGCGTAACGCTCATTGTTTTGCACTACGGATATAAGTTAGGTTAAAAAAATGTTGCCCTTCTTTTCTTCTTCACGAAGTTCTTTTTCCAATTCTTCCACTGTCATTTCCTCTGGCTTTTTCTTCCCCTTATCTAAATCTGTTGTCCCTGCTGAACCAGCACCGCCTAAATCTTTATTTAGGTCTTTGTCTTTATCACCATCATCCTTTTTTTCTTCTTCTTTTCCTTCTTTTTTCATTTTAGAAACTCCGTGTTTGAAAAGAGTAATAGCGATAGCATCCTCTGGCGATTTACCATCCTCAACGGCTTTTTTAATATCGTCAAGGTGTTTATCAACATCGGGATATTCGCTTTTTGCATTAGAAATTGCCTTATCAAAAGACAATTCCTTGATTTTTTTATCCCTATCACCTATTTCTTTCCGTAGTTTTTTAACTAATTTAGTATCTTTTTTTTCATCTTTTGTTTTATCTTCTTCATCATCTTCTTCATCTTCATTTTCTTCATCTTCTAAATCTTTTTCTTCTTCCTTTGTTTTAGTCATTTTCATACGCCCGTCCATTAGGAGGAATAGACGGGGAAAGTTAATTTTTAATTCTCAATTTAGAATGCCGCACCAGATTGCTGTGCCTGATAAAGCGTAACCGTGAAACTGATAGAACTGATTGAACCGCCAAAAACATATTTTAACCGAGCATTCTTACCAACAAACGGCACGCCCAAAGTTCCAGCAGAAATTACCGCATCTCCAACCGCACCCTTGAATACATTTCCAACTGCGGAAATCATTGCATAAAGCGGGTTTGAAAGAGTTGCTGTAATTTGTGTGAAATGAACGACATCCACCCAATTTGAACCACCGTCAAAACTTGTTTGAAGGTAGACATCAAGTGTCCCCGAACCAGCCAAAGTTGGAACAGCAATTTTAGCAATCAATGCGTCAAAATCATTCACATCAATAACAAAAGTATCAGTTCCATTGCTTGTTGCCGTAACAGTTTTTGAATACAGAGTTTTGATAGGTTGTCTTAACATTTTTGTAAATTGAATAAATTATACTATTACTACGACCTTTATATTGTTGGGTTATACTTTTTGTTGTGTTTATCTTCACAAGTATAATCATCACATAAAACCAATAATTCACCATTGATATTGAAAATTCTCAATCTTCTCCAAGGTATCATATCTTTCCTTAAACAATAAGAGCAGAAAATATCAATTCCCTTATAATGTTTGCACTGATTATACGGTTCTCCGCAAAATTCACAAACTCCACCAATAATACTTGGCATTTTAACAGCATCTGGCTGTTCAACCGATTTTGCGGGTTTTACTTTTGGTTGCGGTGAAATCATTTTTGGTGCAATATCTTCTTGTTTTTGTTCAATATCATCTTCTTTCGCAACTACTGTCGGAGTGTCTTTTGCAATTTCTTCAATTATTTTAGTTTCTTCTGTTTGTTTTTTTTGTCTTGCCATAATTAAATTTATTTTTTACTCATAGCCCCGACCTTTAATAAATGAGCAACCTCATCTTTTAATTCTTGATGATAAATTAACTTATCTATAAATTCAAGTTGCCCAAGCAACCTGTCAGTTGCTTCTTTATCATTTTTTGTTTTTTTTATTTTGGTAAGTATGTCTTCCCTTGTGGGGACAAGAAAATACCTAACAAATTCTTGCCAATTATGTGTGGCAAACAGGAAAGTTAAAACTTCGTGTTGTTTTTCAAAATTATTGTTCATAAGCAATGATATAGACATCAGCAGTAACGCTTGGACTGCTTCCACCAGAAAATACAACAGTTATTTCTGCATCAACGCCAATGCTATCAATTAAACTTGTCTTTGCCGCACCAGCGGAAGTAGCAGTAATTGTGCCAGAAGCCAATTTAACATCTCCACTAACCTTTTCTGTTAATGAAATTTGGACATTGGTTGGAGAACCACCAATTTCAGTAATGTTTGCAAATAGTATGTATTTTCTTACTCCGTGCCAAATATCTTTAACCGAAAGTTCGGTTGTTCCAGCACCACCAGCGATAGAGGCAAGTTTCCTAATTATTTTTGTAGCGGTCATTAAATTTTTTGTGAGAATATCTCACGATTAAAGTTTTCCATTGATGGCGTTGCAACATCAAGCGGATTTGTCTTTCCCCTTGGCATTTGTTTCCTTCCGCCCATTGTTGGCAATAAATCTGCTTTTTGTTCTTGTTGTTGCGGTTGTTTTCCACCCTGCATTGCTTGTTGCTCTGCCAATTCTTTTTCCCGACCTTTTTTAATTGAATATTGTCTTTCGTGTGTGTAAATGTGCGACCAAGTTGCACTTGTTGATTTAGCCCTATAATGGACAGCCAAATGTTCTTCATCATTGTCGTTTGGACTAACTGGGGTTAAATCATCCTTTTCCAAAATAGCATTTTCCTGCTCTGCCTTAATTTCATCAATAGTTTTTGGATAAATCACATTCAACATTTTCGTATCTGGCACAAATTTAGGAAAGTAAAAGAATTTCAAAAAGTTTTTAAGTGCCGATTGCGGAAGTGTTTTTATCAAAACTGGCAACTGTTGCATCAAGTCCCTCCTTAAAACAAGGTCTTTATATTCTTTTTCGGAAGAAGAAATTATTTGAACTGTTATCGGCTGTTCCGCTATAATATCCACCTTTGTATATTGTTCAAGAATTAACTCTCCTTGCGGATTTGACAAAGAAGTTTTAATCTTACTATCTTTTTTGAGTTTTTCTTTCATTGTCTTATACCAATTCTTCCAAAATTCTATTTCTGACATAACTAATAAACCAATATCAATAGATGATACCGTATCGGATATTTGTTGTCGTATGGCACTTTCAGTAGCAGACATCTTCTTTCGCCCCATAATTCCACTTGGAAGACCAACTCCATCACGAACCTCCGATTTAAGCAATTCAAGAAATGCCAATGTTGGATTATCAATTGGCGGGTCTTTTGTAAGCGGACTAACAGCACCAATACTTTCCACTGGAATATGCTGATTTACCTGCCTTTGTAAAAGGGCATTCTTATCTTTCACCTTATTCACATCATATTCATAAATGGGAGTTGCCCAATCTTTTGCCTTGATGTTTATAAGATTAAGAATAGCACCAAAACTTCTATGCTTGTCTTCTATGACATCCACCTTGCTCGGATTGATTGATGAGTGCGGAACTCTATTAACCTTTTTAACAACAATGTTCCATCTATCTTGTGGAATATCAACATCAAGTGCAATAATTTTTGCCAAATCTTTATCAAGCCATAATCTAACCCTTTTGCCATTGTCAAGAATAGTATAAATATCAAGTATTTGATAAATGTTATTTGTTGAAGAAGATGTTGGAGATGTCGGTGATGCACCCTTTGATTTATCCAAATCCGCTTTATAAGACCAAAGTGTCGGCTCTACGCCATCTGGCAGTTCATCCACATTAACATAAAGTTTTCCTGCTTTTTGCAGAGCAAGCAACTTATGCTTTGGCATCAAAATCCATTTCCAATAATAACGCCAGTCATCAGTTTTGTCTGGGAAGAACGGGTCATAACCGAAAGTCAACGGATTTATTGCCTCTGGTAAAATGCGAGTATTTACTTCATCCCAATTATTAAGGTCTGTGATACCAATGCCGAAAAATAAAGTGTCCCACAAACTGTCATATTTATGGTATGTAACTTTCATTTCACTATCTTCATACTCTGCAACTCGGTTTAATCTTTCAACTCTTTGAAAATCTGGCGGGTCAGTATGGGCAAATTTAACCAACATTTTATCATTATAAAGAAGCCCAAAAATCGTCTGAAATGACGACAGAAAAAGAGAAGAAGAAATATCTTCATCTGATTTTTCCAAATTATTGTAAATTTTCAAATTATTAACCCACGCTTGTTTTTTCCTTTCAAGAAAGAAAAAACTTTCTTTATATTCATCCCTCACTTTATTTATAATTTTTTGAACGGTTGTTAATTCTTGCTTTTGTTCCTGTTCCATAATTTTGTAAATGGATTGATTACTGGTTTGTCATCAGAACCACTCCTAAATTTGAAAGTGGCAACTCCCGAAAGAACATATCTATGTTTATCTTCTGTAAATTCAAGCGTTTCTTCCCTTAAATCATATCCCCTTTTCCAAGCAATAAGACGCAAATCCTTAATGAGAAAATTTCTTACTTCTTCTCTCGCCATTACTTTCGGAATTTGTATTTTACTTACTTCTATTGTAAGCCACCTAACTTGTTTTCCACTATCCATTTCGCCAATCTCTCTATGTTCTTTGTGTTCAACTTCCCAAATTCTGTCGGCAATCTTTTTAATTTTAGTTTCTTTTCTCATCTTGGTCTTTGCCAAAATCTGGCAATATTATCAAAAAACTTCTCTCCAACCCTATAATTGGCTGAATTTTTTTTAAGAGTGGGTGCAAAAGCAAGAGCCACTGCATCTAAAATGTCCAATAAATGCTTGTCCCTATCGGGAATAATAATTTTTTCTTTTGGGATAAGAACTATCTTGCCACGCCTATCCGTTGAATAAGAAATGGAAGAAAGAAGAAATAATGCCTGATGTTTAATAAAACTTCCAATACCAGATTTTATTGCTTCCAATAGTGTAAAAAATGCTTCTGAACGCCTATTGGCATATTTTTCCTGATTATGATATTCAATCGGAACTTCCTGACCAGTAAATCCATCTACATTAAATCCATTCGTTTTCATTCTTTCATAAAGATTAAAACCAATTCCAGCCCTGTCTATGACTATTGGGACGCTTTTAATATCAAGACCTTCTGGCTTTTGGCATTGTTCGTAGAACTTTCTAAATTCCTGTATTTGTGCATCATCGCCAGATACATTTGTTTTATAGACAGCCAATAATGACTTGCCATTACGATAAGCAAATGTTGTGGCAGAACCCCCATCTTTTGAAGAACCAGTCGCTGGGTCTATGCCGAATTGGCAATCAAGGGAAATTTCTTTGGGAAAAGAACCATCAATTAGAGTTTCTATTTGTTCTCTTGTCATCAAGTAATCCCCAGAAGATTTTGGAAATTCTCCAAGAATATCAATTCCAAACTTATCGCTATCCATTCCATAAAGATGAACATATTTGATAACATCTTTTATGGTTATAAGACCAGAAATTTGCTTAACGCTTGGAACTTTAACCTCATATCCAAGGACTATATCAAGCATAGAATATCTCTGTTCTTTCAAATTCAATCTTTTCTTTATATTTTTGAAACGATAATAAGATTTCTGTTCAAGGAAATCAAGAATTACATTGGGGCTGTCAAAAGCAGAAATATGAATTTTCCTGAAAACAGTATTGTCAGCCCTGTGGCTATCATAAAAAAATCCTGATGTTCTTGTTGGATTTCCAACTAAAATATATTTTGAAACTTGGCTTCCAGTAAGTATTCTGTCTAACGCAGAATAAATGTTTTCCTTAACGCCAGACGCTTCGTCCACTATAACCATCATAAACTTTGAGTGAAAACCCTGCAAACTTTCTGGCGAATAATCTTTTGTGGAAAAACAAAGTGCTTGCCACTGTTCTCCTTCCTTTGATAAGTTCCAAACTCCCTCGTAGTAGGTTACATTTCTTGGCTCTTGCCTCCATTGTTCTGCGGCAAAGTCGGGATAACGCCTTTTGAAATCATAAAAACACTGCTTAAATTCACTCCATAAAATGTTAATGGCTTGCCGTGAGGTGGGTGCTGTCATCACTAACTTTGAGTTTCTGCGAGTGACAAGCCACCAAAAACCCGCTATTCTTCCAGTAGAAAAAGATTTGCCTGACGCAGTAGAACTCCTGATGGTGACTAAATCATAATATGAAGTGGTATGTAAAATTTCACGCTGTTTGGGTGCGAGATTTACTAATGGTTCAAAAAACCTTCTAAAAAAATACTCTGCATCAAAGAATGATACTACGACATCATAAAGTGAAAATCCATAGTCGTAGTTCAAAATCTCCAAAAGTGCGAAATCGTCAACCTCCAATAGAGTGTCATAAGCGGGCTGATAGGTTTTTAAGAATGCTTGTAAGAGCGAATGGGCAGTTTTATAATCTTTTATTTCCCAAGTTTTATTATTTATTAAAAATTGATATAAGCGGGATTTCTTATCCTGATGCCATTTTCTGTCACCCCTAACCCTATTGAATACAGCATCTATGCTTTTGAAGAATTTTTGGAAGTTAGCCAAATGCTTCAATTCATTCTGCCAAATATACTTCGGTTTTTCACCCCTGTCAAATTTTTCTTTTACTGGATTTCTTTCTTCCATAACATATCCCGCCTTTAAGGGGATTTTTCATCCCCTTTACGACTCATTCTATTACGAATGAAAGCCCCCCGTAAAGAAAGGATAAACCTTGAAGAAACATTGTAATGTTGGAATGGCGGGACGATTGGATTAGAACCTTACCCGCAAGTTTCGGCTTTGTGCTACTATCCCTTGGTTGATTTAACATCAAGTTGGGTTTGCCTACGCTACTTGTCCCCACAGACCTCATCCATTCGGACATACTTCTGCGGACAATGCCTTATCCCATAGCACGAGGATTATTCAGCCACATTCCAACATTATAGTGTTGCTCCAAGCAACAAATCCCCATAATCAACGGAGTTATATCCTACTGTAAATTAGGATAAACACTTTTCCCTGTAAAGTCAATAGGTATATTGTTTTATCAAAATATGGGGGGGGTCGTGTGTGTGTATAGATATATATACTTTTTAGAAGAAAGAACCTTGTAAAAGTGCTTAAACTTAAACCCTTTTGCTTATAACGACTAATAGGAATAATTTATTAGACCCCGCCCCCTCAATAAAATGCTATTATTGGCTATTAAAAGGTTATTATACATTGATATCCGCCCCGACTTGGTTTATCTCGCCTCTTCTCTTATCTATCTTATAGGCGATTTTAAAAGCAAAAAAATAGGTGTTTTTTTCTCTACCGCTCAATCCTCTCATTCTCTCCCTGTCATACTTATATCTTTTATTGTTATGGTTAGGGCGGGGCGGCAATATAATGTTTCCTCGGAAAGTGTTGCTCGGAGCAACACCCAAAAAGTTATCCACATCTTACGCTTGACCGCCCCTATTTTTTTTCTTAAAATTAAGATAACCAATTATGGCAAGCGGTTGGTACCTTGAAATATGAAACTTTATTCTTTTATTTCCAACGAAAAAAAAACGACCAAACAGCAGGGCGGAAACAAAGAACTTAAAATTTCGCTTCACCACGAAACCGAAGCAGGCGATTGGCGATGCGGAACGGAACAGATTGACTTATATTTTGTTTGGGAAAATGGCAAGCCGCAGTTAATCGTAGAATTGCCTCCGTCTTGGCAAAAATTATCTCTTGGCTATTCAAAGCCCAAAGATAAATATCCAGACCGCATTG
>Ga0233422_10001329_pt1 | contig 11105 bp, 9 predicted proteins | sample Watercolumn_Mata_2_FD_182724 | JGI IMG/M metagenome (GOLD analysis project Ga0233422, IMG submission 182724) | Freshwater microbial communities from Lake Matano, South Sulawesi, Indonesia - Watercolumn_Matano_2014_110_MG | ecosystem: Environmental > Aquatic > Freshwater > Lake | place...
TCCAACGCTTTGGGAAAAGGATGAAGAAGTTGCTTCTTGAAAATATCATTGAGCATGAAGTGGATCACCCCCTCAAAACGGACATGGCGGTTCACCACTCGCGCTTTGTGACGTTTGAAGAAATCACGGACACTACGAGCGCTCTTCATACCGGCCAAGGTGTCGGTCAGGTTCACCGGATTGGCTTTGACGTGATACGGTTCCGTCAAATCCTGGAGATAATGCATGGCCCACGAACCGAAACGCCACCCCCAGTAATCCATGCTCTTGCTGAAGGCAACTTCAGCCAGTTTGAGAAAGATCTGCACTCGTTCTTCGACGAAATTCCGCTTCAGCTCCGGCCATATGCTTGAAAAGAATAGATTGGGACGGACAAAGAAGGCCATGTGAAAAGGCGCCCTTGAACCCATTCCCGTGACCGCACCGTACGGGCAAGGACCGTATCCATACCGGTCGATCGAAAACAAATCGTCGTCCATCCCCCAGTCCGGCTCATCTGAAAAGGTCGAAAGGACCTCTCTCACCGTCACTTCGCTGCCCACTTTGGTCTCGAGATACGTTCCCCCAGGAGGGCCCTCTCTCAGCACACTGTGGGAAGCGTCCACGGCGACTTCTTCGGGGGCAGCTACTCTGACATAGTTTATCTGGAGCAACGGATTAGCCCTGATAGCCTCCCAGAAATCCGTGACCGTCTTTGTCTCTTTTCGGGCAACCCCCTGGTTGGGCGCGCCTTTGACTTTCCGCCATAGTGAGTTCCAGTACAAGCGAAAAACGTTACTGAGCGGATTCGGAACAGCCTCCAGCAACTCCTCGAGAGGCACAACCGTGACGGGCCTCTCCAGAACCGCAAATCTTTCCAGTGGCAAAGCGGCAAGTGTTAGAAGGGCGTGGGTATTCCACGACAGCCCGGGAGCAACAAGAGCGGTTCTCATGCTACGGAATAGGACGCCCCTTTCCGGAGGTAGGACAAAACCGGGACATTCGCGGACTCTCGCCGAAGGCAGAACGGAGTAAGCGGGAAGCGGCAGCCCCGATATTTCTTGTCTTGAGCTAATAATCGCAATTGCGTGAGTTTAACACCGGCCCCGTACCAGTGTCAAATGGTCGAGGTAGGCCAACGGTGGAGAGAAATGGGCCGCGTCAGTTCAACAACCGGAGGGTCGAAACTCGAAACGGTCCTTTGCCGAAATACGAACTTTGGGACGTTTTCCTAGTCTGAAACGCTCTTGATAATGTCTCCCGCAAAGACTTCCTCTCTGGACTTCGTGATAATCACGGTAGAATTCTTGTGGAAGGGTTTGAGCACCATGGCTTCGCCGATATGTCGGTCGGGGGTGGATACTCGGCGTAGGAAGTACGGGTCCTGCACGGGTCTTGAGGGCCGATATATGTTCAGAAGCATCCCTTCGGTCATGCCATCCGCCTCACCCCGGTCGATGAACACGACGTCGTTTTCCATGCTGCCCGGGTCGAAATTAGGGATGTCCCCTGCTCGGGTCGCACTGCGTAGTACAGTCCCCGTAAGCATACGATGCGTCTTGCTCGGAACGATTTCCTTTTCCCTGGGGACGAACAGGCAAATTTTGTCTCCTCGGGAGATTTCTACGTAACTATCCAGGATAATCGCAGTAACCAGTTCGTGGCCGGTGCTGGTTACCTCCACCTCGCCGACCACTTCCGCAAAATGGCCTATTGTCCGTTCGATATCCAATGGATGCGTCAGAGGTCCCCGCTCTCGGTAGATGCCGAAGCGGTCACCGACAAGGATGCTCTGCCGTTTAGAGGGTCGAAATCGGATGTAGACGAGGTCTCTTTCAAGATAGTTCATCTTCATCGGATCAGGACCGCTGGCGATGTAACCCCACACCTGCGTAGGACGAAGCCCGAGCCGGAACTTGAAGTATTTGCGGTCGTAAGGGATCCCCTTGAACGGGACCTTGGACACTAAAAAACGAACTTCGTCGGGAAGACCGGTAGGCGCGTTGTAGACCTGATTCATCACAGTGAAAGGAAACCGCCGATGATATACGTCCACGATGGTGCCGGGTACCAGTGGCTGGGACTCCGGCTTGGCGACACCGGGCCCCATTTTGATTGAGGGATTCTGATTCCAGAGGAAGTTCCACAGTTCAGGATTGCCATAGTACTTTCCGGCGATGCGTTCGAGGGAATCACCTCTCTGGACGTTGTATTGCGTCTGCGGATAGGGCTGCTCAGGGCGGGGGAACAGCTCGAAAGCCGTCGCGTTCTGGTTGGCCCAGAAAAGGAGCGCCGCGACGGTCGCTGCCATCAGCAATGACCTGGATCTGGCTATCATCCTGGCCTCCGGAATCAGGTTCAACAATTAGGTTTAAGTTCTACATCTAACTCGCTGTGGTTTTTATATAATTTTTTCATCAAACTGTCAAGGATTTTATGTCACTGCGGGGTGGCCCGCCGCGTACGCGAAGAAGAATCCCCCCGTTGTAAAGGGGGTTAGCGGGCATAAGCGCTAATCTAGTCGAGATCCGAATGTGATTTCAATTAGATAGCCCCATCCCCCTTCCCCCTCCTGCCAGGGGAGGGGACCTTAAGACCCTCCCCCCTTGCGGGGGAGGGAAGGGTGGGGGGGAAGTCTCAAGTGCAGCATCTCGCCAAATGCTAGCGCCCATGGGGTTAGGGGAGATCCTGAAAGACTAGAGGGCCTCGCAAGGGCTCATTTCTTTGGGCAATTGAACAGACTCCTGACTAGAACGTTTTGACCACGATGTTGTTGATGATATTGGCCGCCTCGTCCACTCGGTCGGCGCTCCGATTGAAGTGCCTATAGATTTCTCTCAGGCTCAACATGGTTCTGAGGTCGTCCAAGGAAAACACATCGTTCAATGAGGCAAGATAAGTGTCGTTCATGCGGTTCTCGATGCGCTTGGCCCGGAGAGCATAATCGGCCGCCACATTGGGGTTCTCCTTCAGATGCCTTATGGAAGCGACCAACTGCTCCGCGCCGCTTTGGAGCAAGTCCGCCATCTGTCGTAGGTGCTCGTTCGTCGGCACGCGAAAGACCGCCATCTCTTTCACCGTATTCTTTGCGTGATCCACAACATCGTCGATGGCCCTGGACAGCGCAAAGATATCTTCGCGGTCCATGGGTGTGATGAAGGTCTGGTTCAATTCATCAATCAGAATTCGCCGGATGTCGTCGGCTTCCTGCTCGAAACGATTTACTTCTTCGGGATCGCCTTCTCCCCTCAGAAAATTTGATAGCGCCCTGCATCCCCCTAAAGTCTTTTCAGCCTGACGCTGGAGGAGATCGTAGAAATCTACCTTGCTCTTTCGGCGAAAGATCTTCCAGATCGACATCTCCAACCCTCCCTCATGGCTGACCGAACAGCCCAATCACTATCCAGCCGGCGCATGCCCCAATACCGGCTGAAAACGGCACAGTCAAGAACCATGCATAGGCGATGGACCGAGCGGTTTGCCATCTCACTCCACTGAGACGCCTGGAAGCCCCCACACCCATGACCGACGCAGAGACGACCTGGGTCGTACTTACCGGACCGCCGGCCAGAGACGCCACGAGAATGACCGTACTCGCGGCAAGCTGTGACGCAAAGGAATGCACAGGCTCCATCCGACAGATGCCATATCCGACAGTTTTGACTATACGCCAGCCCCCGACGCATAGGCCGGCGGCCAACGCGGCGGCGCACCCCAGGACCACCCAATGGGGAAGACCGGCATTTTCCTGGGACGCCCCTCCGGATGCGAAAAGGACGAGAGCGACAACCCCCATGGATTTTTGGGCGTCGTTCGACCCCTGGCTGGCCGCAAGGAAGATCATGCACGGAGTCTGAAGATTGACAAAGAGTCGGCTCAAGCTACGGTGCGCCTTGGCAAAAAGCGCTGCAATGGTTGAGAAGGCCAACAGGCCCCCGACAAAAGCCACAATGGGGGCCCCCAGCAACGGCAGTGCCACAGTGCTGACTACCTTGTCCCACGCCACCCCCGAACCGCCGATTGTTGCCAGGCTTGCGCCGATGAGCCCCCCGATGAGCGCGTGGGAACTGCTGGAGGGCAACCTCAACCGCCACGTGATGAGGTTCCAGATGATGGCCCCGGCCAAGCCGCAAACGATCATCAGTGACAAATTCGTCTGCGACAGATAAGCAAGAACCTGTCTGTTCAAGATATTCTCGAAGATCGTTTGGGATACCGCAGTCCCCAGGATCACCGGCCCGATAAATTCGGCCAACGTAGCCAGGGCAAGTGCTCTGAGCGGATGCATGGACCGGGAGCCAATGATCGTGGCGATAACGTTGCCACCGTCATGGAAGCCGTTGACGAAAGCAAAGGTCAGCGTCATTCCAAGCGCGACGTATGTGAGAAGGTCAAACAATCAGGGACCTCCGACCCCCTTGTCGTTGCGGAAGGATATCACGCTTACTGCAAAACGAAATGGAAATTTCCTCGTCGAATGAACAGTTGTGCCCTTTCGCTCTACTCGCAAAAGGGCACGAAGTCAGGCTGGAAGGCTTTCCCGAGCAGCTTCCTCATCAAGCGCTCGGTTCCGCCCTTACTATTTCTTGTGTTTGTATTTGTACCAGTAAAATCCCGGATAACCGTAACCCCGGTAGTAGTACGGATAACGACTCCACGGATCGCTGTACCACTCCGACCAATCTGAGAAATCTTTGCCGGGGACATCCGGTGCTTTTGCCGGCTCGGACCAGTCGTACTCGGCATCGTCCTTATCAGAGGAGTAGGCCTGCGCCACATGGATCGGAGCCGTTTGCACGGGTAGTTTGGCTACGGACTCAGTCCGGTCTGCCATAATCCACCCCGATATGGGCTGCGAAACCACTGCCCCAAAGGCCGGACCGTAGGCCGGCAACATAAGGATCGCGCTCGCCACACCCAGCAAGAATATCTTGAACGAGTATCTCATCGTGTTCACCTCCTATCGTCGGCTGTCTGCCAATCATTCATAGAATGGGCACGGACAGCGGAGTGTCAAATCAGTCCACCGCAGAGAACGCACAGAAGAGATGATACAATCCTTCTCCGCGATCTCTGCGATGAGTTTGCCGTGCGTGCAAAACTGCCTTGGCGGTTAAGCGCTTACCACCCGTAGTGTCGATAAAACCTCAGGAACCGACGAGGACGCACGTAGATGGTGTTATCTGTTGCAGGCTTATGCCAAATCTCCACGTCCTCGTCCTTGGACGGACGCTTCACAACAGCAGTTGAAGCCGTTCCCAGAGGTTTGATAGACGACTCGATCTGGCTCGCGGTGACCCACCCGGCTGTCGGCCCCGCAACCTGCGCCCAACCGTTTGAGCTAAAGATGCCGGTCAGTTCCAGTTTCTGGCCCATCCCTGCACAGCCCACTTTCTCATGTGAGGTGGACGGTCCGCTCCTGATACGGAGGCACATGTCAGGTTGGTCGACTCTCGACACAACCCCCTCTCCGCCTTCCGGCGTCAGGAAGCTCATGGGAACCCATCCGCCCTTAACAGGAACCTCTATCTTTACGTAGCCGTTCTTGAACGTAGCTGAACCGTGGACTTTGGTGCCTACCGGCAGCCAAGCCATTGGGGCCCCGGTTGCTGACGGTGTGGCACGTACGGTGAGACCTCTCTCGCTGTCTCCCTTAGCGATCGTGCCCGAGACGATCCCCACGTTGTCACCGAAGAACTCCGCACCAAACGCCAGTCCGTAAACCAACAGGATGAGGAGTGCACATACCACGCCTAGCATTATTAATGACCCTATTCTCATGGTTATCACCTCCTGCCGTCGGCCATGTGCAGGCCCTCGGAGGGTGAAAAGCACCCTCGAATCCCAGCAGCGGCCGATCACTCATAGCATGCGCACCCCCGGCAGGTTGTCAAACCATTCCGCACATATTTGTGGACAAAGGTTTTCGACAGCCGTTATGTTCCCAATATCCCCCCTTGGCCGGACGAGGTGAACGATGAATGCGAAGAGAATTCACTACGCGTGGGTGGTGATCTTCACAGGGTTTTTCGTCACCATCGGAGCGCACGGTTTCGGCCGAATGTCCTACACCCTTATTCTGCCTGCCATGCGGGACGGGCTCCAGTTCAACTACGAGCAACTCGGGCTCCTGGGCACCGGGAACTTTATCGGCTACCTTCTCATGGCGCTGATTGGGGGTCTACTTGCGGCGCGGTTCGGAACGCGGGTGGTGATTTCTTTGGCGCTATTGTTCATGGGCATCACGATCATCCTGACCGGACTCGCGGAGACCTTTGCGTTCGCGTTTGCTATGAGGCTGCTTACCGGCCTAGGAAACGGCGCGGCCTACGTCCCTGCCATGGCTTTGGGGTCCATCTGGTTTGCGGTGCACCGCAGAGGTTTTGCCACCGGGATCGTCTCCGCGGGCATAGGCGCGGGGACCATGATTGCAGGGTTGGTAGTGCCGCCGATCCTGAATACGTATGGCGCGCAGGATGGGTGGCGTTATGCCTGGTTTTACCTTGGCGTTCCGGTATTGGTGATCGCGGTGCTCGTGGCGGTACTGCTACGAAACCGACCGGAGGACCTGGGACTGCGTCAGGTGGGTGAGGAAGGGGCAACGGCTTCACCGGAACGGCCCAAGGCAGTGGCTGCCCCCTTGAACTGGGGGAGTATCTACAGGATGGGGAGGGTCTGGTATCTGGGTTCGGTCTATTTCATGTACGGGTTTTCCTATATCATTTACATGACCTTTTTTGCCGCATATCTGTGCAAAGAGATGCAAATTATGAGCGCAGCCGAGGCCGGCGGCCTTTGGGCCCTTGTGGGCGCACTGAGCATCTTCTGCGGAGTGATATGGGGCGGCATTTCCGACAAGTTAGGTCGAGGAAGGGGCGCGGCTCTTGCATATCTGGTCCTGGCCGTGTCATACGGAATGTTTGCGCTGGTTCAGCTGAAACTCGGCTGCTATTTTTCCGCTGTGCTGTTCGGCATCACCGCCTGGAGCATTCCAACGATCATGGCCGCGGCCGCGGGCGATTACGTCGGACCCCGGCTAGCCCCGGCAGGATTGGGTTTCATTACTCTCTTCTTTGGATTCGGCCAGGCTCTCGGACCCTGGGTAGGTGGGAAACTGGCGGACATGACCGCGACGTTCACGTATCCGTTCTTACTGGCGTGCGGCGTTTCGCTGCTGGGCATGTTTCTGTCGCTGGGACTTAAGCCGGTCCCAAAGGAGTAGTCCTTATAGTGGTTAAAACAAAGGGGAAGCGCGTATTATTCATTGGATTTGGAAAAACGGGTGGCCCCGACGTCATACGTCAGGGTCCCGCAGGGACAAGAAGTCTTGATTGTTTTGGAAGAGCCTCTTGTCGCTTCGCGACCCGGACGCGGTGGCGTCCGGGCCACCCTGAATCTCTTATCATCTCACGGGTTCCATAGAGGCGTAGTCGTTATCTTATCGCCTATGGAGCAGTCCTCATATGCCTTGTGCTACCATGCCCTTGCGCGATCGACGCATGGAAGCGCTCGCCTGCACGGCCCGGACGGTCACATGACAACTGACGGAATGATGACCAAGCGTTCCTCCACCCTGCATGACGATATTACCGACGTTCCCGGTGTACGGGTCGGCCATGCCACGGACCTGCGCGCCAAGACGGGCGTTACGGTGATTCTCGTGCCCGCGGAAGGAGTGGCCGCCGGCGCTTACATCGGCGGCACAGCCTCATCCACCCGCCAGATGGATTCTCTGAAGCCGTTGCATCTTGTCCCACGGATTCATGGCATATGTCTGGCCGGGGGAAGCGCGTTCGGACTGGATGCCGCGGGCGGGGTCATGGCGTACCTGGAAGAGCAAGGCGCAGGAATCCCCGTGACTGGAAGGGTGATACCCATTGTGCCATCAGCGGTGATCTTTGACCTCAATTTTGGCGATGGGTCGGTGCGTCCTGACCATGCGATGGGCTATCAAGCCTGCCTCAACGCGGGCGCGGGGCCTGTGGAGCAGGGCAGCGTCGGTGCGGGGACCGGCGCCACCGTGGGCAAGTTGCTGGGCATTGAGCAGGCCATGAAAGGAGGCGTGGGGTCGGCCTCCTCAATATCCGGTGATCTCATCGTGGGCGCACTGGTTGTAGTCAATGCGTACGGAGACGTGATAGACGAGGACGGGAAAGTCCTCGCGGGAGCGCGCGCCTCATCGACCGGACTGGAGCCCGCAAACTCTGCACGACTGCTCAAAGACGGCGAGGCTATGTCGCGGGCCGTCCCGGTAGAAAATACGACGCTGGCGGTAGTGGCTTCAAACGCGCGGTTGGACAAAATCAGCGCCTCAAGGATAGCGCGTCAGGCAACCCTCGGCATGGCGGGCGTGATCAGGCCGTTTGATACCCATATTGACGGAGATTTGACCATCGTGGTTGGTCTCGGCGCCGAGCAGGTGGACCCGAATCGACTCGGTCTGTTGGCCGCGGATGCCCTGCAGGGGGCGGTCATGAAGGCGGTACGCGAGGCTGACGGGTTTGGGATCGTACCGGCATGGAAGGATGCCGGCCGGTCGCCGCGGTGAGATGACGTAGCGCGGGTCGTTTACCGCGGAGACATGGATAGCGTGGAAGCTGCCCCTTTGCGACGATTCATTTTTCCGCTAAGCAAGGGTGTAGCGGGATGACGGTTTCCCCGCAGCCCATCCGCCTTGACACCGAGCGTGCGGTACACTATAAAAGAAGATAAGCACCGTCAGGAGTCATCCAGCGGGGCTTATTGGCATGTCTGTTGCACCGGGAAACCAGGGAGGTCTTGATGAATGAGGCGAAGACCTTTCCGGAGCACGTAAGATGATGTGACAGGGACACTGAGGGGGACATCGCTGTTGGTATTCGAGGGTTTGCTGTGGCTATAAAGAACATTCAGACGGCTCACCTGGTCCACGATCTGAAAAATCCGGCAAATATCATAGAGATGGGTGCAAGGACCCTCCTGGAAAGACAAGATAGTTACGGAGGGTTGAGCCAGAAACAGCTCCAAGTGGTGAAACGGATGCTGCGCAGCGCCCTGAAGATCAAATTCCTTGCAAACTGCATGCTGGAAGTCGATATGGGCTCTTGCGGGGTGACCAAGGTTACCGACTCGACGTTGTCTGACATCCTGAAAGCCGCATTAGTTGAGGTTTTTGACCTGGTTGACCCGGCGATATCCGAGGCCGTGGAGGAGACGTCCACGGTGGAGAATCTTCGGTCGGTCCTGAGGCGGCATCATGTGTTTCTGGAAGCGGACGAAGATCACCTCACCCAGCTCGTCAGAATTGACAAGACGAAATTGGGCCTGGTCTTGACGAATTTGCTTTCCAATGCGTTGAAATTCAAGCGTGAGAGCATATTTCTCAAATGCCGCACGGAAGGAGATTTGCTAAACATATCGGTACGAGACGACGGTCCGGGTATTCCGGAGACGTACCATGAGAAGGTGTTCGACCAGTACTTCCAGTGTGTCCCCGCAGAGGGCTTTCCGGTGCGTGGTCACGGTCTAGGTCTTGCAGGCGCCCAGGCCCTTACGGAAGCGCTGGGCGGCAGACTCTACTTGTGTAAGACGAACTACGGCGCGGAATTCGTGGTTGAGGTTCGATTCGCCAACGAGAAGTGAACAGGTTCGGTTGTCGCAAAATTAGATAGAATTGACGGAGGCCCGGCCGTTCCTTCCATAAGAATCTTGCTTGTCTGACGTCGTGCCGATTCCATTTCCCAAAGGCGGCAGCGAAGGCGCTGTGGTGTTGCCACGCGCGGAGAAGGGATGGGGCCGTCAGAGAATCATTTGGAAAGAGCTATGAGGGTGACCAACGGCCTCGGGCTGCACGCGCGGGTAGCCACCAGGCTGGTCCAATTGCTCCAGAACTATTCTTGTCAGGTAACCCTCACAAAGGATGACATGGAAGTCGATGCCCGAAGCGTGTTAGGACTCCTGCTCCTAGCCGCGACACCGGGAACCGTGGTGGTTGCAAGAGCCATCGGCAAGGATGCAGCAGAAGCGCTCGAAGAAATGAGTCGGTTGATCGAACATGAAGAGTCTTGATTCCGCCACTGAAAGCCTCGCCCCGCAGGCTGAGAAAGCCGGCGATAACCGGATCAACAAAAGGTTCAAGGGGATAGGTGTTTCCAGTGGAGTTGCCATCGGTGAAGTCTTCCTGTTAGAGCGTGCCAGCACGAAGATCTTTCCTCACAAGCTGCTTGATGCTGACGAGATAGAAGACGAATTGGCCCGTTTCGAGACGGCAGTGCAGGAAGCGGCTCACCAGCTAAAAAAGATCAGGAGCAGTATCGAGCCCGGCCACCCGCTTGAGGACTACAGCTATGTTCTGGACACCCACATACTTCTTCTGGAAGATCGAATGCTCTTCCAGGGCACCAAAGACGCTATCTCGTCCGCTGGAAGGAATGCGGAGTGGGCACTGTCCGAGATCATTGACAGGATAACCTCGGCCTTCGAGACCATCGAAGATGAGTACCTCAAGGAACGAGCCCGTGACGTCAGATTCGTTGGGGAGCGCATCCTGAGAATTCTGATGGGGAGTTCCGAAGCAAGTAAGATCCATCAAGTCCCTGCAAATTGCATCATTGTCGCGCACGATCTCTCCCCCGCGGATACGGCCCAGATCCAAAGCGACAGAGTGCTTGGCTTCGCCGTCGAGATGGGTGGGAAAACATCACACACAGCCATTATGGCCCGATCGCTGAAGATGCCGGCCGTATGCGGGTTGGAGCACGTCACACGCCACGTGGTGACGGGAGATACGCTCATCATCGACGGAAGCACCGGGCTCGCGATCGTGAATCCCGACCGGGAGACCATATTCCGCTACAAGGAGCGTCAGGAGGTATTTCGCAACTACCATAGGGGCTTGATGAACTTCGGGCGCCTCCCGGCTGTCACGATGGACGGCGCGTGCTCGGTTCGAGTTCTGGCCAACATGGAATTGATGGACGAGATTGAGCTAGCTCGATCCCACGGTGAGGAAGGGATAGGCTTATTAAGGACAGAGTACCTCTTTCTCGGGAGGTACGATCTCCCTTCCGAAGAAGAGCAGTACGAAGCGTACCACAGAGTTTTGGAAGAGTTCTCGCCCAACCCGGTCACTATACGGAGCCTCGACG
>Ga0233422_10001331_pt1 | contig 11092 bp, 9 predicted proteins | sample Watercolumn_Mata_2_FD_182724 | JGI IMG/M metagenome (GOLD analysis project Ga0233422, IMG submission 182724) | Freshwater microbial communities from Lake Matano, South Sulawesi, Indonesia - Watercolumn_Matano_2014_110_MG | ecosystem: Environmental > Aquatic > Freshwater > Lake | place...
CACCAATCTCCAGAGCCAGTCCACCTCCAACCCCACCTCCATCGCCCAGAAGGCGGCAGTGGAAGCCTTAATCGGCCCCCAGACCGCGGTGGCGGAGATGGTCAAGGAATTCGCCTGGCGCCGGGATGACATCCTGCGCCGCACCCTGGACATCCCCGGGGTCACCTGCCCCAAACCCGGGGGGGCCTTTTACCTCTTTCCGAATTTTTCGGCTTATTACGGCAAACTGAAGCCGGCCCCGGGACAGTCCCATTCCCAGGCCCTGGCGGACTACCTGCTCACCGAAGCCAGGCTGGCCGCGGTGCCGGGCGCGGAGTTCGGGGAGGACAACTGCATCCGTTTTTCCTACGCCACCTCCCGGGAACGCATCGCCACGGGGTTGTCCAGGATCAAGGAAGCCTTGGAGAAACTGGGGAAATAAAAAAATAACCTCTTTCCTTCTTTTTTTTCTTTTAATACTAATACCCCTATCGGCTCCGGGGGCGCCATGGGCGGCCCCGGAGTTCGACTTCCCCCGGCCGGGCCGGGTCTTCCAGTTTCCCCGGGACCACGGGGCGCATCCCTCTTATAAAACCGAGTGGTGGTATTACACCGGGCATCTGCTCTCTAAGGAAGGGGAGTCCTTCGGCTATCAACTCACCTTTTTCCGGGCCGGGCTGAAAAAACCGGACCCCCAGGCCCGCTCCGCCTGGGCGCTGCACACCGTCTATTTTGCGCACCTGGCCCTGAGCGACGCGGCCCGGGGCAAATTTATCTTCCGGGAAAAAGCCGGTCGCGGCGCGCTGGGCCTGGCGGGCGCGGCGGAAGGAGGCTTAAAGGTCTGGATCGATTCCTGGAGCGCGGAAATGCAAGGGAATGCCCACCGTCTCCAGGCCCAAGACGAGGGCCTGGGGCTGGACCTGACCCTGACCCCGCTTAAGCCGCCGGTCCTCCACGGCGACGCGGGCTTCAGCCGCAAGGCCGCCCAAGGCGACGCTGCCAGCCATTACTATTCCCTCACCCGCATGGACACCAAAGGCCGCCTGCTCCTTAAAGAGCGGACCCTGGAGGTCGCCGGCTCCTCCTGGATGGACCACGAGTTTTTCACCCATACGCTGGCGCCGGAGCTGGCGGGCTGGGACTGGTTCGCCCTGCAACTGGACGACGGCTGGGAAGTGATGCTCTACCTGCTGCGCCGGCAAGACGGCAGTGTCGACCCCGCGTCCTCCGGCACCCTCATCGATCCCCAAGGCCGGGCCTGCCGGCTGCAACTGGCGGACTTTAAACTCACCCCCACCGGTTCCTGGAAATCCCCCCACACCCAGGCCGTCTATCCCGGGGGCTGGAAGCTGGAAATCCCCGGCCCGGGCTACTCCCTGACGCTTACCCCCACCCTGGCGGACCAGGAGATCCGGGCCGGCGAAGCCGGGGGCGTCACTTACTGGGAAGGGCAGGTCAGGGTGCAGGGGAGGAGGCAGCAGCAGCCGGTCAGCGGGTGGGGTTATGCGGAGCTTACGGGCTATGCCGGGAAATTGGGCGGACTCTTTTAAAAAGATTAACCACCAAGACACAAAGGGCACAAAGAATCACCAAGAAATGAATTTGGCTTTGGTGCTTAGCGCCAAAGCCAAAATTTTTCCTTAGTGAATCTTGGTGTTCTTTGTGTCTTGGTGGTTAATCTTTTCCAGTTACCGCGTCAGCCAGCGGTCGTTCCTCAGGGTGATGAAAGCGTAAGGCTGCACCCAGTTGAGGAAGAAGAAGGCGAAGTAGGAGTAAAGGATGCCGTAGACGAACTCCAGGTCCCGCTCCTGATAGATATAGTAGAACATATAGACCATGGTGATGACGCCCAGGCCCGCGAAGAATTTCACCATGACGATGGGGTAGATGAAGAAGGAGACGAAGAGCAGTCCCAGGAAGAGGTAAGTCAGGGGGAACTCGATCTGGGTGATGAAGAAGTCGATGATGGGCAGCACCCGGTCCCGTTTCCGGTAATTGGAAAAGATGAAGAAGAGCTGCACCCAGGATTCCCGGAAATTGCTGCGGTCCCAGCGCAGGTACATGCGGCAGAGGCCCCGGTAGGTCTCCGGCACGGTGGTGTGGACCACCGCGGTGCGCTGGTAGGTGATATAAAAACCCTGGCGCATGACGAAGTTGGTCAAGGCCCGGTCTTCGCCGATGTTGGCGGGGCCGCCCAGGAAGGTCTGGGTCCGCCATTTTTCCAGGATGTGCATGATCGCCCGGCGGCGGTACGCGGACAGGGCCCCGGGGGTGCAGGTCACCGCGCCGTACATGGATTGGGAGGCCCTTAAGAAGTCGAAGGCCAGGACGAAACGCACGGCCAGCATCCGGGCCAGCAGGCAGCGGGCCCGGTTGTAGACCTTGACGTTGCCGGCCACCGCGCCGATCTTGGGGTCCCGGAGCATGGGCGCGATCACTTGTTTAATGGTGTCGGGCGAGATAATGCTGTCCGAGTCGATGGTGACGAAAAAATCCCCTTTCCCCTGGGTGAATCCGGCATAGAGTCCTTCTTTTTTGCCCCGGTTTTTGGGAAAGCGGATGGCTTTGATCAACTCCGGGTGGCGCTGCCGGGCCCGGTCGATATAAGTCCAGGTGTCGTCCTTGGAGCCGTCATCGATGCAGATGATCTCTAGACGATCCTTGGGGTAATCGCTGGCGGCCGCGGAATAGAGCGCCTTTTCCACCATGGCCCCTTCATTGTAAGCAGGGACGATGACGGTTACCTTGGGCAAAGGCCCGGCAGGCAGGGCATAGGGTTGATAGCGCCACCAGAGCACGGTGCGCACGATCTGGAAGGCCAGGTAAACCAGGGTGAAGCCCGCGCCCAGGGCCATCAGGGGGGTGGCGAAGCTCTGGCGGCTCATGAGTTCCAGATAACCGTTGAAGGAGCCGAACTTGATGGAGATGGCCAGGCAGGCCAGCAAAACCGCAGGGATCAGTATTTTTAAGGCCAGGTCCAGGGATTGGAGACGTTCTTCCAACCGCTCCTGCTTTTGTTGACGCCATTTCCCCTGGAACCAGGGGTAAGCGTGGAAGTTAGGCATATGGTAGTTGATTCCTTTTTGGCAGAATAAAATTCAATTCCCGAGAGGAATATGCAAGTGCCTTGCCAAAAAAACTAAACCATTAAAATAGATAACATGTTGATAATTCAAATTAAAATATTTCATCAGCAACTAACCGGCGCTCCCGAGTTTGCGAAAATTCTCTCATTGAGAGAAGGCCGATAACTCCTGATAAAATATTATCAAAATGAGAATGCCTCCTCCGAAGAGAGAAATCTATCGGTTTCAGGGAAGGCAGAGGCGGCGGGAAAAGACGGAAAGAATTTGATTTGTCCGGCTTCAGAGAGTTCACTTATGATGCCGGCTATGGTAAAAGAATTATACGTTTTTGTTGGCCGTCTCCGGTCCTCGGCCCGGGGGGAGATTTGGCGCAGGGGAGGACTTACATGACTGAAGAGCAAGACCGCTCCTCCGAGAGAAAAGTGGACGGCCTCATCTTGCACGAGTTGGGGCAGGAAGTGGTGGTCCCTGCCGGCACCCGCATCGTCACCCAGGGGGAGGCGCCGGAATTCTTTTATATCATCGACTCCGGCAAAGTTAAGGTCTTCCGGGAGACCGCGGACGGCATCCGCACCGAATTGACGGAGTTGGGGGCCGGCGCCTATTTCGGCGAAGTGGCCCTGGTGACCGGCCAGCCCCGCACCGCGTCGGTGGAGACCGTGGAAGAGTCGCGGCTCATCAAGGTCTCCAAAGTGGAATTCGATCATTTGCTGGACCATAACCCGCAACTGTCCCGGCATATCATCCATCAGCTCTCCCAATGGCTGGTCCACGGCGACCGCCGCCTGGAAAGCGAAGTGGTGCACCAGGTCAAGCTGCGCCAGATCTCCTGGTTCGACTACGCCCTGATGATCGGCCTTAGCATTATCATGGCCCTGGTGGTCAATATCTACAATGACAATAAGATACCCCTGATCCAGGATTGGGGCAAAGGCGCGGTTCCCGAGATCGCCCTCACCCAGGCCCTGGAGGCCTATCAAAATAACCAGGCTATTTTCGTTGACGCCCGGAAAAGCGCCTTTTACAACCAGGAACACATCAAGGGCGCCATGAACCTGCCGTTGATCCTGTTCGATCTGATGTATCCCTTGTTCCGGTTCACCGTGGAACAGACGGACGTGGAGAAGAACAAGGCCGTCATCGTTTACGGCGGCTCCTTCAGCCGGCGGTTCGACCTGGAACTGGCGCGCTCGTTGAAAAGCAAAGGAATGGAGCGGGTGGCGGTGCTGTCGCCCTACGGGGGGTGGTCCACCACCTTTCCCCTGGAAGGCCAGAAGCCCAAGGAACCTGCCAGCCTCCCCTTGGGTTTGCCGGGCTACGTTGAATGGCTGCCGGTGGGCATCTTCGCGCTGATTCTCATCCCGCCCGTCATCCGCAGTCCTTACCTGTCGGTGGCCTGCCGGCTGATCCTGGGGTTTATCTTTATTTCCTTTGCGTTAAGCAAGATTATGCGGCCTGCGGTTTTTGCCCTGAACGTGGTGGATTACGGGATAATGCCCGCCTTCGGGGTGAATCTATGGGCCCTGGTCTTGCCCTGGGCGGAGCTGGTGGTGGGGCTGTTCCTCATCCTGGGCATCCGCACCCGGGCCGCGGCTACCCTGATCGGGGCCATGAACGTCATCTTCATTGTGGGCCTGGTAAACGCCATTTTCCATCATCTGCCCATCAACTGCGGCTGCGTCGGGGAAGTGGGGGAGCCGGTCAACTGGTGGAAGGTCACCAAGAACGCCGGGATGCTGGTCATGTGCGTCCAAATTTTCCTCTACGATCGCTTTTTTGTCCTGGATCGGGGAGGGTTTACTTTGCGGGAAAGAAAAATATGAAAAAAGACTCTCTGAAGTGGGCCGCGATCCTTGGTCTGTTAGTCTTTTGCCTGGCTCTGGGCGGCTGCGGGGAATCCCGCTCCCCCTTCGCCGGGACTTATCGATCCGTGGAGCCCTTCGTGGGCAAAAGTTACATCGACCTGGAGCTGAAAGAGGACGGCAAAGGAACCTGGACCCTGGAAGGGAAAACCGTGGAGTTCACCTGGGTGGTGAATGACGGCAGGATCTGGATTTACACCAAATCCGGCGCCATCATCATCGTCACCCCCGGCGAAGGCGGAAAAATGTTGTCCGCGGATATGACCGCCGACTGGCACCCCGGCTGCCCCCCCCATGCTTGTGTAACCTTTCGACGGGTCCCGGAAGGAGGCTGAAGCATCCGCCTTATGTCTTGTAATCGTAAAAATTCGCGTGAAAAACTTCGTTGGGCCGGGATTTTTTTCCTGTGTCTGGGATTGGTGGGTACGGCCGCGGTCGCCTGGGGGCAGCGCGGCAGCGGGGTGGAAGTGCGCCGCCTGGGATTGAGCAGGGTGGGGGAGAACACCATGCTCACGGTGGTGCTGAGCCGGCCCCTGCAGCCCCGGGTCTCCACCCGCACCCAGGCCGGGAAACCGCAGTTGGTGGTGGAATTTCCCCAGGCCCAGGCCGGGCGGCTGCCCGGCCGCCTGGCCGGCGACGATCTGCTGGTGGAACAGGTGCGCACCGAATCCGCCCCTGCCGGCGGGGTCAAGATCGTGGTGGATCTTTTCCCGGAGACGCCATACAAATTTTGGCGCCAGAGCCGCAGCGAGGGCGGCCAGACCCAGTTTATTCTGGGCCTGACCCCGGATGCCGCCGCGGTCCAGGCCCGGCAGGCGCCGGCCCCGGAGCCGCCGGAGCCGGAAACGCCGCCGGTCATGAGCCAAAGGGAACCGGAGCCTCCGCCGCCCGCGCCGGATGATTACGGGTATAAAGAGGAAAGGGGGACCGTGGCCACCGGCAGCTTTGCGGAGTTGCGGCGCCTCATTCCCAAGGCGGGTCCCTTGCTCCAGGGGTTGGAAAGCGACGGCTGGACCATCTCCGAGGCCCGCACCTATGACCGCCCGGGCCAACGCTTCAGCCGGGACTTTATCCTCACCCAACGGCGGTATCCCGAACTGGCCGTCAAGGTCGTAAATTTGCCGGCCAATCACCCCAATGTGCCCGGCATCAATATCATCATGCTGACCACCGACAGCCTCCGGGGGGAAACGGCCGAGAAATACCGCAATATGCGGCAGTGGAGTTTCGCCAAGATCAAGCAGAGCTTCGAAGATATCGGCGATTTCTTCGATGACGCGTTGAAGCCCCTGCGGGTCAAATTGCGCCAGGAGACCAAGGACCTGGCCTTGCGGGACGCCAAAGTCTTCCAGACTTTTTTGCAGCGGGCCTGCCCCCAAAAGCCCCAACTCTCCCAGAAGTTCATGCAACACGTGAATGAAAAGGTCAACCAGCGCTTCGAAGGGGTGCAATACACCCTTTCCGAAAACCCCCTGGTGATCCTGAACATGGTGGATTTCCTATACCTCAAGGTCTTCTTCCTGGAGGCCGGATAGAGAGGGACATGATGGCCGGCGAAGTGACCATCTACGGCAAGAAGAGTTGACCCTTCACCACCAGGGCCCGGGAGGCCAAAGCCAAAGAAGGGTTGCAGGTCGTTTATCGGGACGTGGTGGACGATCCCCAGGCCCTGGAAGAGATGCTGCGCCTCTCCCAGGGCGCCCGACAGGTGCCGGTGCTCATTGAGGCCGGCCGGGTAAGCGTGGGCTTCGGGGGGTCCTGAAAAGTCTGAGGACCCGCGGTCGCGGGTCAGGGAAGCATGGTCCTTCTGAGGGCGGCCGAGAACCACGCGCTGCCCTCGGAAGGATAAACCGCAATATTAAAGATATTTCCCCAAGTCGCAAATCAGTCCATTTCTTTTTCTTCCGTTAATTTTTCCTCCACCCTTGAGTTCCGGGGCATTGAAACCCGCAGAGGCCCTGCATCCGCGGCCGGCCAAAAAGATGGGGGGACATCAATTTTTTTGGGCCCGAAAATTTAAGAATCCAGCCGACGGGCCGGTGGGGTTCCGGTCATAATTTTATTTATAGTTAACTATTTGATTAATTTATTATAATTATTGATATTCAACATAATCATCTTTATAACTCTTTCTAGAAATATTTTTCCCCACAAACTAAGAAAAATGCTTAGATTTAAGGGAAAATTTCCCACCAAATCCTAACAATTAATTAGAATGAAAAATTCATTACCAATTGACCTCTTAAAGGCGACCTAATATCGTTATTATAGTAATTATATTAGATAATTACCATATAATTGTTAATTTTTTTCTTGACAGGGTTTTGGGCTTGTGCTATAAGTCACATAAATTTTGCACGAGCCCGCGTGGATGGCCCAAGCTGGTACGCTTCAGACCTGGTAGAAAACGGAGGGGACCTGAAGTTGGCCAGAAGACCGAGAGGTGGTAACCGCCTCCCGGCAGGACGGCCCCAGGACTGGTCGGCGCACTTACCGGCAAAGCCTTCCCCCGGCTCTGGTCCCAAGTTTTTCTTAGCATTTTCCTTTCTCACTTAATTCCCAACACAACCTAATCACGATAACTGCCCCTTTTGGAAAGAGAGGGAAGTATGAGAAAGTTGGCGATTCTCTGTCTGCTTGGTTTGATAAGTCTTCTGGGTTGGCCGCAGCCGACCATGAGTGTTACTATGTCGGTGGTTACGGTGACCGCCTATCATCCCGGAGTTTACGGGGGAAAAGGCGTTCCCAAGGGGATGACTGCTTCCGGCCAGATGGTGGCCGAAGGCATGCTGGCCGTCAGCCGGGATGTGGAGCGGAGCCTTAATCTCGGCTTCGGCGACCGGGTCTTGCTCCACGGCATGGGGGTCTTCGAGTTTCAGGATCGCATGCACCCCCGCTTAAAACAGAAGGCGGACGTCTTTATGACCACGAAGAAAAAGGCGCTGAAATTCGGAGTGCGGCGTTACGTGGTGCTGGTAAAGATGGCGTAGGTCATTTAAGGCGTTCGATGTAAGTGCCGGTGCGGGTGTCCACCTTCAGACGGTCGCCTTCATTGATAAACAGGGGCACCTGGATCACCGCGCCCGACTCCAGGGTGGCGGGCTTGGTGCCGCCGCTGGCGGTGTCTCCCCTGAGGCCCGGGTCCGTCTGGGCCACGGTGAGTTCCACGAAATTGGGGACTTCCACGGCCACCGGCTGCTGGTTGAAAAAGAGGACCTGCAGGTTCATATTTTCCGTTAAATAGAGGACCGCGTCCCCCATCTGTTCGCCGGTGAGCATGATCTGCTCGTAGGTTTCGTTGTCCATCAGGCAGTAGCTGTCCCCGTCCTTGTAAAGGTACTGCATCTCCTTTTCCATCAGGTCCGGCTTTTTCACCCGCTCCCCGGAACGGAAGGTCTGGTCCAGGACCCGGCCGGTGAGCAGGTTCTTCAGCTTGGTGCGCACAAACGCCCCCCCTTTGCCGGGTTTCACGTGCTGAAATTCGACGATCATATACGGGGCGCCGTCAAGCTCGATCTTTAACCCCTTCCTGAATTCGGCAGTGCTGTACATGGGAAATCAACCTCGCTAAAAAATGATAAAAGATTTTCACCACGGAGACACAGAGGGCACAGAGAATCACAGAGAGTAATTTTTATGATGTGGCGCTCTGCGCCATATCATAAATCTTTCCTCTGTGAAACTCTGTGCTCTCTGTGCCTCTGTGGTTAATTTTTTAATTAGTCCCCAAGGCCCGCTGCCATTTTTCCAATTCCTCGATGGTCCTGCTCAGCAGCAGGCTTCCCCGGTCTCCTTCCGACGGGGCGGCGGCGAGGGGCGCGACAACAGGCGCGATAATAGGCGCTAGTTCTTCTTCCCCCTCCAGCAGCCGGGCCAGGCCTTCCTTCAGCAGCCGGTAGAGTTCTGCGGCCTGTTCAGCCTCGAAGCTGCGGCCCTGGGCTGCGTAAAGCTGCCCCAGGGTGTCAAAGGCCTCACCCAAACGGCCGATCTCCCGGACCACCAGTTGCAGGTGTTCTTCGGCTGCGGCCGTTTCCCCCAGGGGGTGCAGGGACTGCCCCAGCAGGAGGCGGAATTCCGGGTTCCCGGGATAAAGCGAGAGGGCCCGGCGGCTGGTTGCCACGGCCTGGGGATAGAGGCCCTGCGCCAGAAAAGACTCGGCCAGCAGGCGCATGGCCCCGGCCGCGGGCTCGGCCTCAAGGAGTTCTTGAAGGCGGTCCAGGGAGACTACGTGGTCGGCCATGCTTATCTCCTCCTCCGGTTGCCGGCGGGGGGAAAGCGGACGGGAGGGCAGCCGCGGGAGGGACTGCGTTTTTCCCGCCCTCCGGCGGAAACTGCAGGATGATCTCGTTTCTCTTGACTAAATTCAGTTCCCGGCGGATGAGGTCCTGGATCATTTCCGGGTCGTTCTGCAGGCGGTCGATGGTGCGGGCCAGGCGGGCGTTTTCCGCGGCCAAACGGGAGTTTTCCAGCTCCATGGCCTCCCGCTGCTGCCGCAGACAGTAAATCTTGTAGAGACCCTGATGGCTGAAGAGCGCCAGAAATGCCAGCGCCAGGACCGCCAGGCCCACGACCCCCATCAAAAACCGGCGGTTTTTCCCACCCTTCTGGGTCCCCTCCCCAGCAGGCGCGCCTGCCATAAGACTTCCCCCTCCCAGAAGCACATCTAAGTCCCTATTTTGCCTGAAAATGTCCGCAGATGCAAATAATTTTTAGCGGGAGAGAGAGTTTAAACGAAAAATGACCGGCAAAGTCTTTGGCCAACATATCGAAAGTTTTTGGTAGCGATCGGAAAGGAAGTAATTATTATTAATTAAGGTTAACCACCCATAAGGAGTCATCGGTCATGAACAGCAAGCGTGTGGCGGGTAAGATTATGGGACTATCCATCGTTATGATTCTGGCGGGGGTCTTCATTTTCGACAGGCCGGTACTAGCAGCCCAGGACCCCTGGCCCAAGCGCTTCGAGGATCCCAGGGGCGTCGTGGTCATGTATCAGCCGCAATTGGAGGATTATAAGGATGACGTGCTCACGGCCCGGGCCGCGGTGTCGGTGAAGACCAAAATAACCAAGACGCCATTGTTCGGAGCCGTGTGGCTCTCGGGCCGCGTCCTCACCGACCGGGACACCCGGATGGCCACGATCTCCGAGATCAAGGTCACGGACGCCAAATTTCCCGACGCCAAACCGGAACAATTGGAGAAATTGAAGGATTTCCTTAATACCGAATTGGATGACTTGGACATCGAAATTTCCCTGGACCGGCTGACGGCCGCCCTGGAGGTGCTGGAGAAGGAAGAGGCCGGGGACAAAGGTCTGAAAAATGAGCCTCCCAAGATCATCTTCGCCAGCCATCCCGCAGTGCTGGTGCCCCTGGACGGCGACCCCAAGCTGCTGCCAGTCCCCAAATCCTCCCTGATGCGGGTGGCGAATACAGGGTTCCTCATGCTTTACGATCCCGGGGCCAAGACCTATTACCTTAAAGGCGGCGAGGACTGGCTGGCCGCCCAGGACCTGAAGGGTCCCTGGAAGGATTTGCAACAAGCCCCTGAAGCGATAAAAACGCTGGAGGCGGGGGTTAAGAAATCTGTCCAGGGCAAAGGCGCCCCTAAAAAGGTGGAGGCCAAGACGGGGAAAATCCCGGAGATCATCGTCAGCACCGTGCCCGCGGAGCTTCTGGCCACCGAGGGAGAGCCGCAGTACACACCGATTAAGGACACCAACCTCCTGTACGTGAGCAACACTGAGAGCAACATCTTCATGGACACCGGCACCCAGGAGTACTATGCCCTCATCTCCGGCCGCTGGTTCAAGACCAAGTCCCTGGCCGAAGGCCCCTGGAGCTACGTGGCCGGGAACCAGCTCCCCGCCGATTTCGCCAAGATTCCGGAGAACTCGGCAAAGGGCTTTGTCCTGGTAAACGTTGCCGGCAGCGCCCAGGCCAAGGAGGCGGTCCTGGAGAATTCCATTCCCCAGACCGCCACCATCGATCGCAAAAAGGCCACCACCAAGGTGAATTACGCCGGCGATCCCAAGTTCGAGAAGGTCGCCGAAACCAATCTGGAATACGCGGTAAACACCGGCACCGGGGTATTCAAAGAAGGGACCAAATATTATGCCGTGGACCAGGGGGTGTGGTACGAGGCCGGCTCCCCCACCGGCCCCTG
>Ga0233422_10001333_pt1 | contig 11088 bp, 17 predicted proteins | sample Watercolumn_Mata_2_FD_182724 | JGI IMG/M metagenome (GOLD analysis project Ga0233422, IMG submission 182724) | Freshwater microbial communities from Lake Matano, South Sulawesi, Indonesia - Watercolumn_Matano_2014_110_MG | ecosystem: Environmental > Aquatic > Freshwater > Lake | place...
CCCGGATAACAGCATCTGGCGCACCGGCAGCGCGGCGAAGAAGGCCCGCACCCTGGCCACCTGGATTGTGGCCCAACCTCCCGGCGCCGCGCCCCAGGTGCATGTCGTTCTCGCCAATCCCGGCGAACCCCAAAAGATTTTAAACCTCAAACTAGAACCTTCCTTGTGGAAAAACGGATTGATCGATAGAATCCTCACAACGGCTGGTGGCCGACAACCTACTCTGATAAACCATTAAACGGTTTCTTTTACGGAAAACTGGAAACGGAAAACCCACCAAAATGACCACTACCGGTGATATCCTCTGCCCCATCCCCGACATGGGGTTTTGCATCTACGACAAATGTCCCTACTGGGACCAGGAGCGCCAGGAATGCGACGCGGATTGCCTTAAGTCACAGGAAGCCGAACAACTGCAGTCTTTTGATGGCCCTTGCACCATCCACTGGACCGAGGACTATGACTGATATGGGCGCCTTTCTTTCCTCCCCTTTCATCGACCGCCTCATCGACCTGGCCCTGGAAGAAGACCTGGGCGCGGGCGACGTCACCACCCAGGCCCTTATCCCTCCGGACCTCCACGGCGAGGCCCACATCCGGGCCAAGGAGAAGCTGGTGGTGGCCGGCCTGCCGGTGGCGGCCAGGGTCTTTGCCAAACTGGCCCCGGAGATCAAATTCGCCCCCCAGGTGGAAGAAGGCCGGGAAGTGGAAGCCGGAACCGTGCTGGCCGTCCTCACCGGCCCCGCGGCCCCCATCCTCACCGGCGAGCGAGTGGCCCTCAATTTCCTCCAGCGCCTCTCCGGGATCGCCACTTTCACCAAACAGATGGTGGAGGCCGTGGCCTTCATGCCCGTGGCCCTGGTGGATACCCGCAAAACCACTCCCGGCTGGCGGGTCCTGGAAAAGTACGCGGTGCGCCTGGGCGGCGGCCGCAACCACCGGGGCGGCCTCTTCGACGGGGTGCTGATTAAAAACAACCACCTCACTGCCGTCGGCTCCATCACCGAGGCCGTGCGCCGGGCCCGGAGGAGCGCGCCCCACACCCTGAAGATCGAAGTGGAGGTCACCAGCCTGGCCGAACTGGAAGAAGCGTTGAATATAGGCGCGGACGTCATCATGCTGGACAACATGAGCGACGCGGATATGGCCAAAGCCGCGGACCTCACCCTGGGCCGGGCCCTGCTGGAGGCCTCCGGCTCCATGACCCTGGAGCGCCTGCCTCAAGTCGCGGCCACCCGGGTGAACTTCATCTCCGTGGGTAAAATCACCCACAGCGCCCCGGCGGTGGATATCCATCTGCGGTTGATTAAGACCTGGAGTTAGTGCTTTTAGGGAGAGGGGGCTTAGGGCTGGGCTCAGATTTTAATCCAGCTTCGTAAAGTTCAAAGTTCAAAGTTCAAGGTTCAAAGTTAAGGACCGGAAATGAATTGATTTTTTGTAATTCTTCGGTAACCTGGAGTCAAATAACTGTATGCTCTCAACCTTGACATCAAGCCCTGTTTTTGATTAGATAATATCTAAAGATCACTGAATATGAGACGTTGGTCCTGGACGCCATCGGCAGGGGTTATTCCCGCCGATTTTTTTGTGCGTTTTCCCCCAAACGGAAAACGAAAAACGAAAAACGGTCCTTAAAGAGGTTAAAGTCAATGAAGATATGCTTTGCGGGGTTTGATCTTCCGGAAGGGAAGGTCAAATTTCAGGACGAAAAAGTCATCACCCTGGAACATAAATTCGCCCCCCAGAAAACCACCCCTTTTTACGCCGAATTTATCAAGGAAGACTTTCAGAACGGCGACGCGATCTTCATCGCCCGGGAGCGGATCCTCGATCTGCTGATCCTGGACCTGGAGAAGCTGGAGACCCGCCGGGACCGGACCGGTGATCCGCAAGAAAGAAAACTCCTGGACAAGTGCCTGGAATATCTGGAACAGGAAATACCCTTGTGCCGGGTGGAATTCACTGAAGAGGAAGCGGCCCTTTTGCGGGGCTTGGCCCCTTTAAGCCTGAAGCCCACGGTGGTGGCCGCTGAACAGCCCGAGGTCAATGAGGTCATCAAGGCCGTGCTGGAGGCCGCGGGCGTCGTCTTTTTCTATACCGCCGGGAAAAAAGAAGTGCACGCCTGGCCGGTGGCCGAAGGCGCGGACATCGTCACCTGCGCCGGCAAGATTCACTCCGATCTGGCCCGGGGGTTCATCAAGGCGGACATCGTCAGCTATCACGATCTCATGGGCGTCCATAATCTCAACGAGGCCCGCTCCAAGGGCCTGGTGAAGCTGGTGGACCGGGATTATTCCATCCGCCCCGGGGATGTGGTTGAAATTCGGTTTAATATCTAATGCGTGGTAAAAAGAGATAACTGGCAGCGGTCAGCTATCTGCTAAAGATTTGAACCACTGAGAAACAGAGGTCATGAGAATCAAAAATGGCCCTTGGCGCAAAGCGCCAAGGGCCATTTTAATTAAGGTCTGTGAATTTCTGTGTTCTCTGTGCCTATGATTCTTTAGCTGAAAGCTGACCGCTGAAAGCTGACAGCTTCATTTCTTCCCCAATTCCACCGCCCTCGCTGCGGCTGCGTCCACCGCCCGCATCACCAGGCCCCTGAATCCCCCGCTCTCCAGGACGAGGAGGCCCTCGATGGTAGTGCCGGCAGGGGAGGCCACCATATCTTTCAGCTTGGCGGGGTGCAGTTCTTCGTCATGGATGAGTTTGGCCGCGCCCCAGACGGTCTGCACCGCCAGGTGGTGGGCCAGCGCCCGGGGCAGGCCCGCCTTCACCCCGCCGTCGGCCAGGGCCTCGACGAACAGGGCCACAAAGCCCGGGCCGCTGCCGCTTAAGGCGGTGACCGCGTCCATCAGCCTTTCCTCCACCACCGTGGCCTGGCCCACGGCCTGGAAGAGTTCCAGGGCCAGGGCGGTGTCCTCTTCAGTGGCCCGGCTTCCGGGGGCCAGGCAGGCCATGCCCGCGCCCACCAGCGCCGGGGTATTGGGCATGGTCCGGATGACCCGGGACTCGGGGCAGGCCGCCTCCAGTTTGGCCAAAGGCACACCCGCAGCAATGGAAATGAGGAGGTGCTGAGGCCGGGCAAAGTCCTTAATCTCAGCCAGCACCCGGTCCATTAATTGGGGCTTGACCGCCAGGACCACCACCTGGGCGTGCATGACTTCCCGGTTGCCCGGGACGGCTTCCACCCCCAGCTTCTGCATTTTATTCCGGCAGGCCGGGTCCGGGTCGTAATAAACCAGGTTTTCCCGGGGCAGCCGCGCCCGGGTCCGCAGCCCCCGGATGATCGCCCCCCCCATGGCCCCCGCGCCGATGAAGCCCAATTTTACTCCCTTTAGCCGCTCTTTGCCCTTTTCCGTCATTGACCCGCACCGCCTCAAATCGTATAGTTAGGTGACTCATATTTTTGCATATTTAGACGAATTAAGGCAGAGAAAAAAACCTTAATTAAAAATCGATAGTTCAGGATTTCTATTGTGGGTTTATTTCGCCGCCGCCATCTATGGCGATTCCTGTTTGTCCTCCTTCTCTTCTCTTGGGCGGCCGCCGCGGTCGCGGGCGACTCCGCCGGGCTTGCCTACCGGGACTGGAATCTCCGGAACCTGGAGCGCGTTCAGACCTTGCAGCCGGACTCCCTTGCCTTTGCGGTGTTGGGAGACAGCCGGGGTAATTTTTCCGTATTTGAGAGCCTGCGTCTCGCTTTGCGCCTTGGCGTCTTGGCGTGAGGTCTATCTTTTCCAGACGGAAGGAAAATAAGTTATGACAGGAACGGAATTCCAGACTCGGCCTTTGCTGGCCCTGACCATGGGCGACCCCGTGGGCGTGGGGCCGGAGATCATGGTGATGGCCCTCACGGCCCCCCAGATTTACCAGGTCTGCCGCCCCTTGATTATCGGGGATCTGCCCGCGTTGGAGCGGGCCCGGCGGCAGTTGGCCCCGGATTTGAAAATCCTGGCAGTGGACCACGCCGCCGCGGGATGCTATGAACCGGGAACCATGGACGTCTTGGCCCTGTCCCATCTAGCCCCGGCAGACCTGGAGTACGGCCGCCCCACCCCGGCCGGGGGCGCGGCCGCGGTCTCCTATATCCTTACCGCCATCGATCTGGCCATGCGAAAAGAAGTCGCGGGCATGGTCACCGGCCCCATCAGCAAGATTTCCATGAACCTTGCCGGCTACAACTATCCCGGCCACACCGAGTTGTTGGCGGAAAAGACCGGGGCAGGAGAACATGCCATGATGCTGGCCGGCGCCGAGTTCCGGGTGGTCCTGGTCACCATTCACTGCGCCCTGGCCACGGTGCCGGGCCGTTTGAGCACGGAGGCCATCCTCAACCTCTGCCGGCTTTCTTCCCGAGCCCTAAAGCAAGACTTCGGCCTGGCCTCCCCCCGCCTGGGGGTAGCCGCGCTCAACCCCCACGCCGGGGAGGCCGGCATGTTCGGCAATGAAGAAGAGGAGATCATCATTCCCGCGGTGCGCCGGGCCCAGGCGGAGGGCTTAAGGGTGGAAGGACCCTTTCCCGCGGACACCCTCTTCTGGCGCCATTCCCAGGGGGAGTTTGCGGCCATTGTCTGCATGTACCACGACCAGGGGTTGATTCCCTTGAAACTCCTGCACTTCATGGACGCGGTGAACGTCACCCTGGGCCTGCCCATCATCCGCACCAGCGTGGACCACGGCACCGCCTACGACCTGGCGGGCAAGGGCAAAGCCCACGCCGGCAGCCTGAAGGCCGCGGTGCGCATGGCCGCGGAGATGGCGGGGAGGAGATCGGAGGACTAAAGGTCAGCGGGTCCTTACCTCTATTCAAGCCAAATTTTCCAATTCTTTGTTGACAAGCATACTATTCCTTTTTATAATTATTACGTATTTATGAAATACGTTAATTACAGGAGCTAAGGCCATGGCTCTGGTTAAAATTCTCCGTCATGGGCAGATAACCCTGCCAAAGGAAATCAGGAAAATATTGGGCGTGGAGGAAGGAGACCTGCTGGAGTTAGGCTTGGAAAATGCCAGGGTTTTTTTGAAACCCAAAGTCCTCATGGATAAGGAAAGCACCCTTTCAGAATCAGGGGAAATTAAAATCAAGGAAGCCCTGGAGGCATTGAAGAAGAAAGAAATAAAGGAATTTGATAATGTTGAAGACCTCATTAAAGAATTAAACTCATGATAAATATAAGGATTACAAGAGATTACCGGTTCTTTTTCCAGATCGAAACTGATGTTTATATACTGTTGCGCTGTGGCAGGCATGAAGAATATTTGAAGTAGAAAAAGTCGGGAAATAAAGCCTCATGTCAGCGTTCCCTGTCCTGATTATATTGCGGGCTGGGTGGGATATGGAAAGATATTAAACGGTCAATTCTGGCCGCTAAGAACAGACGAAAGTGAATACTCTGAACCCTATTCCTAATATAGTAAGCTAACCCCTTGCAGTTCCCACCCGCTCCCGTACCTCCCGATTGACCCTATCAATCAGGTGCGTTTCCCGGGCCATTTCCAAATCGTAATGTAATTGCAGATTCAGCCAGAACCGGGGGGTGGTCCGAAAATATTTGGCCAGGCGCAAGGCCGTATCCAGGGTAATCGCCCGCTGCCCCCGGACGATTTCGTTGATCCGCTGGGCCGGAACTCCTAAATCGCGCCCCAGCTTGTTCTGGCTGATTTTCAGGGGGTGAAGGTATTCCTCCAACAATATTTCTCCCGGATGAACCGGGGGCATCTTCTTGGCAGGCATTGTTCGCTCCTCAATGGTAATCCACTATTTCCACTTCGTGGACTCCGTCTTCCTTCCAAATGAAACAGATACGGAATTGGTTATTAATTCTTATGCTGTGATGTCCCTGACGATCTCCCTTGAGTGCCTCCAACCGATTCCCCGGAGGACTTCTTAAATCATCCAAGCTTTCTGCCGCGTGCAACAACAGGAGTTTTCGTAAAGCCAACCGGTGCAAATCCATGGGTATTCTCCTGGAAAATTCCCGGTTGAATACCTTTTCGGTTTCCTTGCACCTGAAAGTTTTAATCACAAAACTAACATTAGTATGTCAAACGTGACATGTCAAGCGTGATAATATAAGCACAATATTTGGCAGGTTCGTATCTCATTCCTAAAACCTCGGGAGATGAGTTTATAACCCGCCAAATCAGCTCTCAGAAAAGCTTCTTAGATCTGCCCGCTCCTCGGCTTCCTCAGCAACATCACCAGCCAGAGGGAGGCAATCAGGAACAGGAACGCGGAGAACCGGTATTTAGGTTCCCGGGAGATGTCTTCCAGTTCCTGAAAGGTCAAACCGTTGGCCAGGTCAAAGGAATTCATGGCCAACCTGATTTTCTTGCCCTGGGATTCCTTCTCCGCCAGTATCGCCATCTCCGGTGATCTCTTCTCTTGCAAAGTTCTCTCGGCAGCCGCTCTCTTTTCCCAAGCGGCAAAAATTTTGGTTCCGTAAGTGACGCTGCCCAAAAACAGGCAGACCAGTACCAGGATAAACGCGGCAACAGCTTTGCGCATTGGTGACTCCTTCAGGTTTACGGCAGGAACTCAAGGGGGAGAGGCGAAGCGGTTGAAAAGGCTTGCCGAAATGCGAAGATAAAACGCCCCTGCTTTAAACTAAAAGATAATGATTACTACCTTCATCGGCAATCCCCGGGGAAAACCTGAGAGCCGATTTACTAAACCAATTAATACATCTGCCGCCCTGCAAGCAACTTCCTCTTATCTTACGCTCCCGCTCCTTGCCTAATCGCGTCATTTCAAGAACCCGGATAAAGGAAGGTAATGATCAGGACCAGAGCCGCCACCCCCAGACGGTAGAAAGCAAAGGGTTTAAAGGTGTGCCGCTGCAGGAAGCGGAGCAGATATTTGATGGTGAGGTAGCTGGAGATGAGCGCGGCCAGAAACCCCAGGGAGGCGGCGGTCACCGACAGGTCCTCCGGCGCGGCTTTAAGCCACTTGGGGAGGTGGTGCAGACCCGCGCCGGCCAGGATGGGAGTGGCCAACAGAAAGGAGAAGCGGGCCGAAGCCTCCCTGGTGAAACCCAGAAACAGGGCGCAGGTCATGGTAATGCCGCTCCTGGAGACCCCGGGCATAATGGCCAGGGCCTGGGAGAGGCCGATAAGGACCGCGTCGAAGATGGTGAGCCGGGAGAATTCACGGTGATGCCGGGCCACCCTCTCCCCCACCAGCAGCAGGACCCCCACGGAACCTAGGAGCAGGGCGATGCGCCAGGGCTGGCGGAACAGGGTTTCCGCCTTGCTTTCCAGGAGCACGCCGGCCAGGGCCCCGGGGATGCTGGCCACTACCAGATATAAAAACAGATATCGATCCCCTTGATTTTCCCAGGAGGGCCGCACCAGGGAGCGGGCCATGGCCAGCCAGTCCCGGCCGAAATAAGCCAGCAGGGCCGCCACCGTGCCCACGTGCAGCAGGATGTCGAAACCCAGGCCCGCGCCGGGAGCTTTAAAGTAGTGCTCCAGGAGGGCCAGGTGGCCGGAGCTGGAGATGGGCAGGAACTCGGTGATGCCCTGGACGATACCTAGGAAAATGGCAAATAGAGGATTCATTCTAAGTTTTTAGCACGACAGACAGGAAAGGGCAAGAAGTGGTTAACAGGCTAAAGGATATTTTAAATTGTAGATAGATTTCTTAGCCATTTAGAAATATTATATATATTTGGTTTACAACCAGCAATTCTCTCTGCGTAATTTACAATTCGACTAATATTTATATCCTCCCTTATTTCAATTCCATTGATATCTAAAAAAGTAAAAGCAGCAAGCATACCTGTTCTCTTATTACCATCACAAAAAATATGGTCTTTAATGATATAGAACAGATAAGCTGCTGCTTTATCAAAGATACTTGGATATCTCTCTACCCCAAATATTTCTTGATTTGGAGCCGATAAGATATATCCAAAAGAATTGTCATTTTTTATATTGCAAATACCTTCATAGTATGCTCCACCAAAGGACATAATCATATCTTTGTTTATAGATATGATTTGATCCTTTGTTAAGTATATCATTTATTTGACAATTCCTCCCAGGCTTCTTTAAAACGAGTTTTATATTTTTTAACCGCTTTATGAACCAAGTTCTGTACATCTCGCCTTTCTCTGCCTGAAGCTAACCAAGGTTCAATAGTCCCAGTAGCCCAAAACGTAACGTTACAAGTACCATTGACATCGGACATTATTTTATTATTAATTTGCGTGTTAAGCATACGATGACTCCTTATTCCTTTATTGCCCATAATTTGCGTTTGGCCCATTCGAAATTATTGGGAGTCACTACAGCAATATCGATATCCCCGCCACAAAGTGGCGGCCCAGGTCCAAACCTAAATCGCCCAATAACAACTTGAACAGCATATTCAGCATAATCTATCGCATCTTGAAGGGGCATACCATCAAATATAATTAATAACTCGCTCACCGCATCTTGGACCCATTTTTCAATAATTTTTCTATCCACACCTCTTTTAATGAGTTCTTCCAATGAGTCAAAGTCATAGCCCTTAAACAATCTCACAAGTGCATCTATCTGACCAAACCAATTAGAACCAAAAGAAGGTCTCCCATCGGGCATATTGGGCCGAACCTCTTCCCATTTTGTACTTTTGGGAAAGTTATAAAACAATTCATCTGGAAAGAATTTATTAGCTGAATATCCTCCAATAAAAAGACCCAATTGTGGCTTCAACTCCTTTTGATATGCTGCATCATAACGCCTTTTAATAAATTTCAAAAGTTCATCAGCAATTGTTTGAACGTTATATTTTTGATTTTTTGCTTTATCTTCATATCCATACTCAAATTCCATGATTAAACTTTGTATAGACCGATCACCAATGCTTCCTGCCCCCCAATTCATGATGCCAATAGGATAATCTTTAAAATGCGTAACCTTATTGGCATATTGAAATGTCTGAATAATGCCCTCTGCTTCGCCTTGAGGGGTCGTGATTTTCCCCGAAAGCATCACAGCGCTATCCGCTGCAAGAACTAGACCTTCTGCCACCTTGACGCTAACACAAATTGTCATTTATTTCCTTTCTCAAAATAATCTATAAACAAATCAGGGAAAATAGGCGCAAAAACCCATTTTAATTGTGAAAAATATCCTATATACATAACCTGGCTTTTACCACTCCATCCAATCATATGTCAAAATAATTCTTTTTTACCTGCTTTCAATGCATGAGGAGGCATTTTTCCCTAGGGCAATTTTTCTATACAGGAGGGTTTTTGCCTAGTTATATGGCAAATATATAATATGAACAAATATATTTCCAGAGGCCAAAATTCAAATTAGGACACTACCTTTTCTCAGGTCAGGGGGATTTTTCCATCCGCGCCTCAATAGTCGCGGGTTTAACAGTCACCATGGAGAGAGAAGCAGGCAGGCTGACGGAGACGTTAAGGCGATGGCGTCCGGGGGCCAGGTTGGTGGTATCCACTGCGGCCTTGAGTTCCCCCGGTTTAAGGTTCCTCAGTTCCAGCATAGGGCCTTGAATGGTAAGGGCCACTTTCGCCGGAGTGAGGCGGGCCTTCTGGGGCTGGGCCGTCACCGGCACCCCGGAGATGGTGCGGGTGACGATCTTGGGGGCCACGTTGACGTCCACCAGAATGGGAGCTTGATCCTGAAGGGTCAGGTGCAGGGTCTTCAAATCCAGGTCCCCGGCCAGGGTGGCGGGGCCGGTGAGCTGGCTCACGTCCAGGGGAATGGTGGACAGAAACTTCAGATCCGCAATTTCCCCGTAAGGTCCTTTGACGGTAATCTCGGAGGGCCTTGCTTTTACCCCGACGATCTCGTAGCCTTCGGGGGGTTTGCCCTCGAGGACCGGTTGGATCTGGAGAGTCCTGACCATGGTGGGGGCCAGGATGATGTTAAGAGGATTGGGCTGGACCCGGGTGACCTGCACTCCTCTGGGAAAATTGAAGGTTTTCGTGCCCAAAGGGATGGAATGGCGGCCCCGTTTATATCCCGAAAGGTCGATGGTCTGGGCCAGGCGGGCCTGGGTGAGCTTGCGGATGGCGCTGCCGGGGCCGATGACCCGCACTTGCAGGGAAGAGGGAATCTCGCTGGTGATCATCATCCCCTGGGGAGGATTGACCAGCTCCAGGGCCACTCTGAGGGTGGTCTCCGTGGGCTCCTCCACCCCCACCGCGAACCACAGGGCCACCGCCAGGAGCAGGGAGAGCAGCTTGAGGCCTTTATGGCGCCCCAAAGAACCGAATAAGCCTTTCAATCCAGGTGCCTCTTTTCCCCGCAGGGGGTTCGACGATATCTTTCAAGGTCTGGCGGAGCTGCAACCGGGAGAGGTCGCGGATGATCTTCCCCCCCCGGGCCAGGGAGACCTGGCCGTAGGTTTCGGAGACCACCAGGGCCAGGGCGTCGCTGTTTTCGGAAAGCCCCACCGCGGCCCGGTGCCGGGTCCCCAGGGTGGGGTCGAGTTCGGCGCTGGCGGACAGAGGGAGTAGACAACCCGCGGCAACGATGCGATCCCCCTGGATGATGACCGCGCCGTCATGGGTGGGGGTATGGGGCCAAAACAGGGAAACCAGGAGTTCCTTGGTGACCAGGGCGTCCAGTTTCACGGCCCCTTCCATATAGTTGGACAGGCCGATCTGCCGCTCCAGGATGATGAGGGCGCCGATGCGCTGGCTGGCCAGGGTCTCCACCGCGTCGCAGATTTCTTCGAGAATCAGCGGTTCCGAAGAGTCGGCCGGAGCCAGGGCCTTTCGGCCCATACGGCTTAAGACCCGGCGGATATCGGCCTGGAAGAGAATAATGACGATGAGGAGGAAGCTCCTGACAATGCCGTCCAGGAGCCATTCCAGGGTGAACAGTTCCAGCCTCCTGGCCCCCAGGTACAATAAAAAGAGGAGGAACATGCCCGCCAGCACCTGGATGGCCTGGGTGCCCTTGAGAAAGAGCAGGACCTGGTAGATGATGACGGCCACCAGGATGATGTCCGCGGCGTCCTGCCAGCGCAATTGGGAAAGGTAGGTCCACATGGTTAATATAAAAGTTCAAAGTTCAAGGTTCAAAGTTCCACGGGCTGTTGCCCAAATAGGCCTG
>Ga0233422_10001334_pt1 | contig 11088 bp, 11 predicted proteins | sample Watercolumn_Mata_2_FD_182724 | JGI IMG/M metagenome (GOLD analysis project Ga0233422, IMG submission 182724) | Freshwater microbial communities from Lake Matano, South Sulawesi, Indonesia - Watercolumn_Matano_2014_110_MG | ecosystem: Environmental > Aquatic > Freshwater > Lake | place...
CGCACCGCCGCTACCGGGAGCTTCCGGTTCGTTCCGGCAGCAGGCCCGGGTTCTTCCGGTGGCTGCGGCGAGTCATTGCGGCCAAGTGGCACTGGCTGCGCGGAGCGCCGTTCGGTATCGTCACCTCGGCCATCGCCAACCGGCCGGAAGTCGCCGCCTTCCTCAAGCTCGAGGCTTTCGAGCCCGACCACCGTTTCTTCCGCAACTTCTAGCCGGACGGAAGAAGAACCGTCAAGGCACTCACGAACGGAGAGTGCAGACCACGGATCAACACGGATGGACACGGATGCAGGCTCGGGGCCGGACCCGAATCCGTGAGTATCTGTGTCAATCTGTGGTTGGCTCTCTTCGTGGTAGAACTCCGGTTTTCTCCGGGCTTGGGACACGATCCGCATTGCCTGACAATACGGTCATCTCCGCGCCCGCCTCACTTTGTGCCTTGGTGTCTTGGTGGTAACACTCCTTCTCCTCTCCGGGGCTGACTTGCCAGCGCCTGATTCGGCTGGTATATTTCCCTGATGAGCATCTGCTGGAGGTCTGCATGAAGCGAATCGGCATTGCCGGCGCGACCGGGCTCGTTGGTGAAACCCTGTTGCGCATACTGGAGTCCGGTCCCCACCAGGTCGAAGACCTGCGGCTCTTCGCCTCGGCCAAGAGCGCGGGTATGAAACTGAAGTTCCGCGACCGTGAGTACGAAGTGAAGGAAGTCGACCCGGACGGATTCCAGGGTCTCGACGTCGCCTTCTTCTGCCTCGAATCCGACCTGGCCCGGAAGCTCGTACCGCAGGTCGCGAAGCACTGCCCGGTCATCGACAAGTCGAGCGAGTTCCGGCTCAAGCCCGAGGTGCCGCTGGTCGTGCCCGAGGTCAATCCCCTCGCGCTGCGGGAACACGAGAACGTAATCGCCAATCCCAACTGCACGACAATCCCGCTGGTGGTCGCAGTCAACCCGCTGCACCAGGAGTTCGGCCTGGAGGAGATCTGGCTTGCTTCGTACCAGTCGGTATCGGGCGCGGGCAAGGCGGCGGTCGATCAGCTCCAGTATGAGACGGAGTTCGTGGCGCTCAGGCAGAAACCGGACGCCAAGGACAGCCCGCTCGGACCGCAGATCGCCGACAACATCATCCCCCAGATTGCCGACTTTGACTCGCGCGGCAACAACGGCGAGGAAACAAAGACCATCAAAGAGTCGGTGAAGATCCTGGGCCTGCCCAACCTGAAGGTGAATTCGACCTGCGTGCGCGTGCCCGTGTCGGTCGGCCACTCGCTGGCCGTTACGTGCCGGTTCGGACAGGAGGTCCGGCCCAAGGACGCTCAGCGCGTCCTCAAGAGCGCGCCCGGCATCGTCCTGCGCACCGGCCGGGATTACGCGACGCCGGTTGACTGCCGTGGCAATGACTCGGTCTTTGTCAGCCGCGTCCGCGGCGGGGCCGGGCCGGAGCAGCTGAGCATGTGGGTGGTCACCGACAACCTGCGCAAGGGCGCGGCCACCAACGCCGTGCAGATAGCTGAGCTGTTGGAAGCGTGAGCGGGAGACCCGGGAGAGGAGCTGGAATGAAGACTTTGGCGCTCTTGGCACTGGCGGTGACTGCGGTTGCCGCTACTCCGTCGATCGACGAGATACTCGGCGAACGGCCGCAAGCCGGCGGACCGATGCCGTCGGCATGCCGGGCCCGCTATCTCGGCGCCACCGAGGCCGAGTCGCTCCACTCCTACAATGTGCGGCACTACCGGCTGGACATCAGCCTGCCGATGACGAACAAGTCCTTCCTGGCGCACGAGGCGCTCTCCATCCGCAGCGACGTGCCGGCGCTCCTCCTCTGCACGCTCCACTTCGTCAACCTGGTCTGTGACTCGGTCAAGCGCCTCGGCGCTCCGCTCAACTTCACCGCGCCCGGCGGCCTGCTGGTCGTAGAGCTCAACGCCCCGTTGCCCATCGGTGACTCCACGGTCCTCGACATCTTCTTCCGTCGTGAGTCAACCGCCGCGCAGCGGGGCTACTACTTCGCCCGGCCGCCGGTGGTCACCCACGCCTACGCGATGACCTGTACTCCGCCCAAAGACTGTCGCTACTGGATGCCCTGCTGGGACGAGCCTTTCGACAAGCCGGAACGCGGGGTGATGCTCAACATCACCGTGCCGGATTCATTCCAGGTATGCGCCAACGGACTGCTCGACTCCGTCACCGGCGGCGGCGGGAAGACCTACTGGTGGAATCACTCCTACCCGATTGCCACCTACCTCATCAGTTTCACCGCCTCCCGGTTCGCGTCATGGAAACATGACCTCATCCAACCGAACGGCGACACGGTCCCGTCGCTCTACTTCATGTGGCCGGCTGACTCCGCCGTGTCGGTCAGTACCTTCGACTGCATCCCCGGGATCTTCGACTACTACTCCGACACGACCATGTTCGGTCCCTACCCGTTCGAGAAGTACGGACAGGTGCCGGGCTACTACAGCTTCCCCTGGGGCGCCATGGAGAACCAGACGCTGACCATGATTCACACCTCGTGGCTGCGGAACGGCGATGACGATGGCATGGCGCACGAATTGTCTCACATGTGGTACGGCGACATGGTCACCTGCGTGGACTTCGCCAACATCTGGCTCAACGAGGGGTTCGCCACCTATTTCGAGTGTCTCTACTACGGTCACGCCAACGGCCGCAGCGCCTTCAACAACTACGTCGCGGGCAAAGGCCGCTCCGCCATCCAGCAGGATCGCTCCAACCGTTTCTCGATCTTCAACCCGCCCGAATCGGAGATCTACAACTACGGCACCATCTACTGCAAGGGCGCGTGGGTCGAGCACACCCTCCGCTGGGTCCTGGGCGACACCGCCTGGGAGAACCCCGGCGTCTTCTTCAGGGCCCTGCGCGCCTACGGGGACAGCTTCAAGTACGGCTGCGCCTCGACCGAAGACTACTGCCGCATCAACGAACAGGAGAGCGGGCAGGAACTGTCGTGGTTCTTTGACGAATGGGTATACCAGGCAGGGTACCCCAAGTACCACCTGAACTGGAGCAGCGACCCGGTCGGCGACAGCTTCCGGGTGGTCACCAGCCTCGCTCAGACCAACGGAAACGGGGCGCCAGACTTCTTCCGCACGCCCCTGCCGGTGAGATTCAACTCGACCTCAAGCACCATAGTCACCCTTCGACCCGAGGCAAACCCGCAGGTCGACACGTTCCTCCTCGCTGCCGGCCCGAACACAGTCACAGTTGACCCGGACAACTGGGTTCTCGACAGCTCCTACGTCACGCAGACCGGAGTCGCAGAAACACCAAGCGCCGTCGCGCCGACGACGAGCGTGGGCCCCACGATCGTCCGCGGTGTCCTCAATCTGCAATCAGCAATCTGCAATCTGAAATCTGAAATCGCCCTCATGGATGCGGCCGGCCGGAAGGTGCTCGACCTCCGGCCCGGTCCGAACGATATCAGCCGGTTGTCGCCCGGCGTCTACTTCGTCCATGCTGCCGGGGCCGGGCAGCGCCCGGCCCCTTCCCGCATCGTCCTTACTCGCTAGCCGACCCGTTCGGCGGCCCGGGCTGACCACGCCCAACCTGCGCGCTGTCTCGGCACGCGGCCTCTGCCGGTGCGTATTGACAGCAGGCGCCGCCGGCGTAGACTGACGCAAAGGAACCCATAAAGAGGATTCTGTTCGCCGCTCTCGCCTGCCTGCTGCTCGTCAGTTGCAGCGTGGTGTACGTGAAGGCCCCGCCCGGCAAGACCGTCACGCTGCTGTCGAATGAACCGACAACCGTCAAGATGGAGTTCCGACAGGTGTCCTTGCTTTGGGGACTGCTGCCGATCTCGAACCAGCCCTTCAACACCGCTGGCTGGGTCAAGCAGGTCAACCTGGGTGAAATGCGCGTCAGGACCTACTACAAATGGTACGAGTTCCTCTGGAACATACCGGGCTTTTTCCTGCTCGGGCTGCATACCAACTCCGTCCTCATCGAAGGCAACCCACCGGCGCTGGAGCGATAGAGGTCTGCGTACCGGGTACGTCTCGCGGCTGGAAAATGGATGGCAGCCGGCGTTCTTTGACTTGGCCGGACGGCGGCACAGAATTGTAGGCGAAAGGAAGATACCCTAATGCAGAAAGTCACGCTCGCATTCGTCCTTGCCCTGATGGTTCTCGCCGGCTGCGGTTCCAGGACGACGACCGCCCCGGCCACCGCGCCCGAAAGCAACACCGAAGCGGCCGGAACGGCTGCCGGCACTGCGGAACAGCCGAGTCCCGAGCAGGCAGTGAAGCCTGCTGCCACCAACCTTCCCAAGCTCTGGGACTTCTGGGCCACATGGTGTCCGCCCTGCAAGCAACTCAAGCCGACCATCGAAGCCCTTGAGAAAGAGTATGAGGGCAAGATCGAGATCAAGTCGATCGATGTCGACCAGAACCAGGAACTGGCGCAGAAGTTCAATGTCCAGGCCATCCCGACGCTCGTCTTCCTCGATGCCAAGGGTAACGAACTCTCCCGCATCGTCGGGGTGGTGCCGAGCGACACGATAGTGGGCCGTTTCAAGACTCACGGCTTTATCCAGTAGGAAGCCCAAGTTTGACGGGAAGGGGCGGCGCCAGCCGCCCCTTCGGCTTCTACTGGCGGCGCAGGGCGGTGAGCAGCAGGTAGACGCCGATGGCGACAGCGGCGACAAAGGCCGCGACGCCGATGACCGGCACCAGACTCTTGCGCGCGGTCGGCGCCGCCACCACCAGCAGCGATGCGCCGACAATGACCGCCGCCAGCACGATGGCCGCCGCAAGCTGGTTGTTGGAGCCGCTGAGGTTCCGGACAATCTGGCGCAGCTCCGCGTGGTCGATCTGGAGCTTGATCTCGCCTTTCTTCAGCCAGTCGCCGATCTGTCTCAGGTCGGCGGGCAGGTCGCGCGCCAGCGATTCGAAGTCGGCCTCGTAGCGGCGCAGGTCCTTGAACCAGCCGAGCGGGCCGAACCGGCGCCAGGCCAGCCGCTCGAGGAACGGCTTCATCTCATCGATGAAGTTGAAATCAGGATCGATGAGCAGACCGAGCCCTTCGACCGTGGCCAGGCCGCGTCGGTTGCTTTCATACCCGTGAGCAGGTCGAGAACCAGCCGTCGGCTGGTCGTGTAGTTCCAGTGGATCTTGGGAACTACAACCGACTCGTCGTCCGCGAAGCTGCGGCGGCAGATACCGGCGTTCTGCCCCTCGTGCACAAAGTCCAGCTCGAGCCTCAAGCTGCGGTCGAACTCGCTGAAGACGTCTTCGGGCAAGCGGCAGGCCTCCGTCGCTGCGACGCTCTCTACCTCTTCGTACCGGATGCCGGGAACACCATCCTGCAGCTTCGCCAGCGCCTTGACAAAGTCGGGCGGCACAACGTCCGGCCGGGTGGAGAGCATCTGTCCCAGCTTGATGAAGGTCGGCCCGAGCTCCTCGAGTGCCTTGACCAGCCGCTCCGGTTCGCTCAGCGCTGCCGTGCCCGGCTGCGACTTTCGTCCGAACCTGAGCCGGCCTTCGAGCCCCAGCCGCACCGCCAGCTCGGCAAGCCCGTGTCGCACGAGCACCGCGCCGATGTGCCGCGCGAGTGAACTGGCGCCGGCCCTTCAGCCACCCAAACGGGTCAAACTCGGGCAGAGCAGGCTGGTCGGGACGGCGGCACGGTTGCTCAGGCATCCGGGACAAAAGGATTCCTCCCCGCTTCGGTAGGCAGGCATCTGCTCTGCATATCTGATGAGATCCCCCTGCCGAGCGCTGTCAAACCGCAGGGGAAGGCTCGGCGGTCCGGGCAGCCTCTGCCCGGCGCTCCCGTCAGAGGGTCAGTGCCGCAGCAGGCGCAGTCCCTGCACCGACTGAAACCAGGCCTGCAGACGCAGGTCGTTCTGCTGGGTGCGGGACTGTGTCACCTCGACGATTGCGTTGTAGCCTTGCTCGGTGCGGCACGCGGCGACCGTCGGTGCCCCTGGCACACGGGCCGAATTCCGCCAGGCACTGTCTCCCGCCGGGCGAGCCCGGCCCTGCGCGTCGGCGAGCTCAGCAAAGGCAGCGACGCGCCAGCGCCCGGCAGGGACGCTGCCGCCGGTTGACACCGACGCCGGTTGGACTATCATCATCGCACCGATACCGAAGGGACTCCCTGCCGACGAATGAGTTCAAGTGCTATTCAGAGAAGCCCGTGAACGGCCGACGACAGCAGACTTGAGCATCACCATCCGTCCCTATGTCCGCGGCCAGGACGACGAAATCCGCGTCGACCTCTACAACCGGGCGCACGCGGAAGATGATGACTTCGTGCCCGCGAATGTCGAAGAGAACCGCCGCTGGGACCAGTCACCGTATGAAGCGAATCGGAGCCGGTTCATCGCCGTCATGGACGGCACGCCGGCCGGGGTCGTGCTTTGCGAGGCCGATCCTGAGCGCGGCGACAAGAAGGGATTCATGTACGGCCCGCACGTCCCACCCGAACTGCGGCGCCGCGGTGTCGGCACCGCACTGGCTCGCGCCGCGTTCGCCGACCTCCGGTCCCGCGTCATGACCCGGGTCGAAGTCGAGGAACGCGACCGGGCCGACGTCATCGGCTTCCTCGGATCGCTCGGCTTCGAGCGCGCGCGTCAGTTCAGCGAGATGCAGCGGTCGCTTGCCGACCTGCCGCGCGGAATGGGCGAGTCTGCCGGAGCCGAAATCGCCGTCGTCGATCCCACCACTGAGAACCTGGCGTTGAACGTCGCCATCGAGAACGAGGCTTTCAAAGAGCACTACAACTACCAGCCGATCAAGCTGGACGAGCTGGAGTTCTGGGCCCGCAATTTCGCTCAGGAAGACGCCGTGCTGCATATGTCCTTCGCCCGGGTAGACGGCATTCCGGTCGGCTATCTCTGGTATGGGTTCGACCGGAAGGAAATGAAACACCTCAAGAAGAACCGCGGCGGGCTCTGGGACCTCGGTGTCCTGAAGCCGTGGCGCGGCCGGGGGCTCGCCAAAGCGCTGCTGCTCGCAGCAATGGAACATCTGAAGTCCTATGGCATCGAGGAAGTCCGGCTCCGCGTGGACGACACCAACTCCACTGGTGCGCATCGCCTGTACGAACGCCTCGGTTTCGAACTCGTCCACCGCAACCTGGTGCACTCGCTCGGCCTTGCGCCGACGTCTGGAAAGCAGGAGGAGAATTGAAAGCGAAGAAGACTTGGCGCGAGAAACTGGCTGACGCAAAAGACCTGCCCAAAACGATGGTTATACCCTCTCCCCCGGAAGTGGACCAGGTCATGCGCCTCGTCCCGAAGGGCAGGCTTGCCACCATCAACGAAATCCGCGCCTGCCTCGCGAAGAAGCACGGCACCGACATCGCCTGCCCGATGACGACCGGGATCTTCGCCTGGATTGCCGCGCACGCTGCCGAAGAAGCCAGGGCCGAAGGAAAGAAGGAGATCACCCCCTACTGGCGCACGCTCAAGACCGGCGGCGAACTCAACCCCAAGTACCCCGGCGGCATCCCGGCCCTGACCAAGCTCCTTCGCGCCGAAGGCCACAGGGTCGTGAAGAAAGGCGGCAAGCACCTCGTCGCCGACTTCGACCAGAAACTCGCCGCCCTCTGATTTCGGCCCGACCCATCCGACCGACACGGGCGGGCTCGGAGGAACACACTTCCACCCGGCCGTTGACTCCTGCCTGAGCGGGGTGTATCTTCTACTTGCGTGACCATAACAGGCTCTCGACCCAGTCCCAGCGGCGGTACAGGGACGCGGACGGAGGCGAGCAGGCGTCGCGGCCTGCTTCTGGCGACGACGCTGCTGGCCGTAGCCCTGGCTTTGGCGGGCTGCACAAAGAAGGCGCCGGCAAGGCCCGAAAAGCCGGGCGGCCGGAGCCGAGTGGCTGTCGACAACCCGGCAACCTTCTCTTCTGTGACAACCGACCCGAACCAGGACGAGGTGCTGTATGTGTTCGACTGGGGCGACGGGCTGGCTGACACGACCGAGCTGTTGCCGTCGGGCGATAGCGCCACAGCCCGTCATGCCTGGACTGGCTTAGGTGCGTACGCGGTTCGCGTCAGAGCACAGGACTCGAAGGGTAGTTGGAGCGGTTGGTCCGACACCCTGACCGTCACGGTCACCATCAACCACCCGCCGGAACGGCCGCTACAACCTACGCACGCGGGCATCGACTCGGTCGGCAAGCCCATCGCTTTCACAACACGAGCGTCCGACGAGGACGATGATTCGGTACGGATAAGGTATTTCTTTGCCGAAGGCCAGGTCAGCGGATACGGCCCTAATGTGGCCGGCGGCACAGCCTATACCGACACGGTCATCTATTCACAGAACGGGTGGAAGGTTGTCTATGCCGTGGCCACGGACGGCACCGACACCTCGGAATGGTCTCCGCCGGACAGCATCTACATCAAGTCACCGAACGTGGCGCCGTACGCACCGGAGATCCGGACCCAGTACACGCCTGCCCGCGGCGTCGCCAACGGACCGGCCTATCGGTTCTACGCTTCCGCCCGCGACCAGTACGGCGACAGCGTGTACTTCCGCTGGTACTTTGACGATATCGACTCGGTCACTTCGCAGCTCTTCCCGTCGGGGGTTGACGGCTTTGCCGAATGGACACCGACCCGCGACACGCACGGCTACACTGTCAAGGTGCGCGCGTTCGACGCTACCGGCCTGACCAATCCGACAACTCCGACTATGGTCTTCAGTACGGTCGCAGAGGGCGAACTGCTCTGGGGAATCGCCGGGGAGTTTGTCGCATCGCCGGCCGTTGGCCCTTCGCTCTGGCGCGGCGATGCCCGGACGGGAATCATCTGCGGCAACGCTGATGGCTCACTGCTCGTCGTAGATGCCTACCAGGGCTTCATTTCCAGCCAGGCATCGATCGTCGACCCTGACGCCTACAACTCCTCGGCGACGATCGGCGCCGATGGCACGAGATACGTCGGCAACGAGAACGGCTGGCTCTATGCGTTCAGCTCGGATGACAGCCGCGACACCTTCAAGTGGCAGTTCGGCAACTGCACCGATGGCATGACCGCGACCGCAACGCTGGGGAGCGACGGGAGCATCTACTGCGGCGGTGAGGACCATCTCATCCACAAGCTGATTGACAATGGTTTGACCCGAACCGAGGCTTGGAACTACAACTTGCGGGAGGGGTTATCCAGCTCCCCGGCGATCGGACCCGACGGCAAGATCTACTGCTGCGACGAGTACGGCTACGTGTATGCCCTCGACCCGGACGGCACGTTGCGCTGGGATTTCCGCGCTTCCGACACGCTCGGCATCAGCTCTTCGCCGGCCGTCACAGCGGACGGCACAGTCTACGTGGGAACCCAGGACGGACGGCTGCTGGCGATCAGAGACGGCAGTATCGCTTGGAGCTACGAAGTCACGTCTCCGCCTCCACGTAACGGTATCTCGTCATCGCCGGTGCTCGGGCCTGACGGGAACATCTACTTTGGGTGTGACGACGGTAAGCTCTATCGCATCGACCAGGACAGCCTCCAGCCGGTGATCAACTGGCCGGTCACGGTCTCAGCGACCGACATGGTGAGCAGCACTCCCCTGCTCTGCGCCGACGGCATGGTCTATGTCGCGGACGACTCCGCGCTCTATGCTTTCGATGCTGACCACCCGGAGGCAGGTGCCCGGTGGCGGCTGCCGCTCACCGTCCAGAGCATCGTAGGCTCAGCGCGATCGCGGCCATCAATCCGGGTCCAGCCCTCGGCGACGGTCGACCAGTACGGCATCATCTACATCGCGTCGGACTACGGCATGTTCGCCATCGCGGGAAGACCGGGCGGGATTCTGGCCGCAACCGACTGGCCCATGTTCCACCATGACCCCGAGCACACCGGACGCTGGGGAGCGAGGTAGCCGGCCGAGCAGGAGGAATGCAGGATGCGCTCGCGCAGAATTCTTGCCTGGGCGGTGCTGCTGCTCTTCTCCTGCAAGACCGAACCGGACCCGACCGTGCCCATGGCCCCGCTGGGGAACGACACGCTCGGCCAGCATCAGCTCGGCAGCTTCGGATTCTACACCTTGACTGACCGGATCGAACGCGTCCGGTACATCGCATACTGGGGCGACAACGCCGCCGATACATCCGGCTTCGTGCGGGCAGGTGATACCGTAGAGCTGACACACACATGGTCGGACACCGGGCTATACGCCGTGCAGTGCCGTGCCCAGACGGAAATCGGAAAGTTGTCGGACCTGTCCCTGCCTCACACGGTGCTGGTCTGCAACTTCCCCCCTTTGACTCCGGCCGGCGTCTTTGGGCCGGACAGCGTGAGAGTTGATTCGACCGGTGAGTTCCTCACGGTCTCCACCGACCCGGAGGCCGACGTGATTACCTACACCTTCGCGTGGGGAGACGGTGACACCGCGAGAGCTCCAGGATATGCCTCGGGAGACACTGCGCGGATGCTCCACTCCTGGTCTGCACCGGGCTCGTACGAAGTGAGAAGCGCGGCTCTCGACCCGGCCGGAAACACGAGTTCCTGGTCAGCGCCGCACGGCGTGGTCGTGATCCCGTAGCCGGCGAACTGCCCGCCCCAACTGATCAAACTGACATCCGGTCTTGGTATTGACCTACGGCTTCGGTTCGGTTAGAACCGGAAGAACCTGTTTCCGAGCAGGACGGCTGTGACTCGGCCGCGCATGGTACGGCCAAGAAAGGGCGAGTTGCGGGAGAGCGAGCGCACCGAGTCGGCCGTGTACTTCCACTCCGCCTTGAGGTCGAGGACGACCAGCTCCGCTTCGGATCCGGCGGCGACTGCGGCCGGCGGTAGGTTCAGTATTCGGCGAGGCGCGACCGCAAGCCGCGCGATGTAATCGGCCAGCGAAAGAGTTCTACCAAGAACAAGTTGCTCATAGCCTAGGCTGAACGCCGTCTCCAACCCGATCATGCCCGGCGGCGCGGCGTCGAACTCCGCTTCCTTTTCTCCCTTCAGGTGTGGCGCATGGTCGGTGGCGATGGCGTCAATCGTACCATCGGCCAGCCCGGCAATGACCGCGCGTCGATCCCCCTCGGCGCGCAATGGCGGATTGACCTTGCAGTTGGTGTCGAAATCGGCGAGCGCTTCCTCAGTCAGCGTGAAGTAATGCGGAC
>Ga0233422_10001336_pt1 | contig 11070 bp, 12 predicted proteins | sample Watercolumn_Mata_2_FD_182724 | JGI IMG/M metagenome (GOLD analysis project Ga0233422, IMG submission 182724) | Freshwater microbial communities from Lake Matano, South Sulawesi, Indonesia - Watercolumn_Matano_2014_110_MG | ecosystem: Environmental > Aquatic > Freshwater > Lake | place...
ATCTTTAGGTTTTGGGGCCATATCTTCTGTAAAAGGAATTTTATCTTGTTCCCCATATCTTGCCATACTGGAACAATTTACAAATCTTTTTACTTTATTTGCTATTGCTGCTGATGCAATAGTAGAAGTAATTTGAAAAGTATTTTGAGTAACAAGGTGTGGAGAAAAAACACTTAATCCTTCATAAGCTGTGCAAGCAGTATGATATACTGCTTCTACTCCATCTAAAAGTTTTTTCATAGTATTTAAATCACCACAATCAGCAACTCTAAAATTTGCTTTATTAGGAACATTATCTTGATAACCTCCTATAAGATTATCACAACCCGAAACATCATATCCTTTCTCAAGTAATTTATCTGCGAGGTGACTTCCTAAAAAACCAGCTATTCCTGTTATAAATATTTTTTTTGATAGATTTTGCATAAAAATAAAGATTAAACCCCTTTAAAAAGATTTATATTCTCTAAACAAATAATATCTATTAGGGGGGTTTTTGTGATTAAAAATAATTTAATAATTTAAAATGAAAGAGATAAAAGTTTTTTTGCAATATCCGTGGAGATTTCCTGATTCCCCTTACTATAAATATTTAATAGACTATTCTCCAGAAAAAATTCAATATTTAAACGTGAAAAAACAAAAAGGAGCTATAACTAATAGTAAAAAATTCTGGATTTTGACGAGATTGAAAGTAAATATAAGAAGAGTTGCTAATTGGCTTAGACTGCCATTTCCAAATGCACATTTAACAAAATCAAATGAAGAATATGATATAATACATTGTGCTCATTGTTTATCAAAAAACAAAGATAAACCATGGGTATCTGATATTGAAAATGTTTGGTCTATGTGGATTTCTGGAATAAATAAAACAGATATTGGAAAAAGATTAGTGAAAGATATCTTATTAAGAGAAAATTGTAAAAAAATTCTTCCTTGGACAAATAATGTAAAAAAAGAGATAATTAGAGAATTTCCAGAAATTAAAGATAAAATAGAAACCGTTTATCCTGCAATTAATTATAGAGAAGATCTCTCCTTAAATAAAAAATCAAAATTGGTTTTATTTTCTGGAAGGGATTTTAGATTAAAAGGGGGAATAATTGCTTTAAAAATTATGAGAGAGTTAAAAAAAAGAGATTTTGAAATAAATTGTGTAGTTATATCTAGAACTCCTAAAAAATTAAAAAGAGAGTTTAAAGAAATAAAATTTTATGATCTTTTACCTCAAAAAGATCTTTTTAATTTTCTCGATAAAGCATCTATTTTTCTCTATCCGAGTCTGATGGATACTTTTGGGTTTGGAATCTTGGAATCTATGAGTTTTGGAACACCTATATTTGCATTAAATACTATTCATACAAAGGCAATTAAAGAGATAATTGAAAATGGAAAGACCGGTTTTATATTTGATACAAAAATAAACATAAACAAAGAAAATAAAATTGAAGAAGATAAAATAATTGAAGGGGTATCTAAAAAGATAATTCTATTATTAAAAGACAAAAAGTTACTTGAAGAGATGGGTAAAAATTGTATTGAGACTATAAAATATGGAAAATTTTCAATAAAAGAAAGAAATAAAAAGTTAAGAAAAATTTACGAAGAAGCATTAAATCATTAAAAGGTATATTTTTTTCCCTTGATTAAATAATAAAACCATCTAATTCTAAGATAAAGATTTCTTTTTATGAAAGAAAACAAATTAAATAATTTATCTTTTAGACAAAGCTTTTCTGTTTTTTTAGCATATGTAATACTACTTAAATATTTAATCTCTTTAAATTTATTAAAATATAAAAATTCTTTCACAACTTTTCTTGCTCCTCCTGAAAGAGTATCATGAAAAACTATAATTCCTCCATTAATAATTAAATTTCTCCATAACATAAAATCTTGTTTAACAAAATTATAATTATGATTTCCATCTATAAATAATAAACCTATTTTTTTATTGTCAAAAATCTTTCTTGCATTTTCAGAAGTATTAATTATTGGAATCACAATATCATTTGCTTTTGCTTCTAAAATATTTTTCTTAAATTCAAAAAGAGTACTAAAATGTGGATTATTTTTATTGTGTTGTGGAGAACCTTTAAAAGTATCAATAGCATAAACCTTACAATTATTACCCTTTTTTGAACCATTTGCTAAATAAACTGTTGAACCTCCTTTAAAAGAACCAATTTCAACAATAGAACTATTCTTTGAACAAATTTTAGCAAGATTGAATAACAACTCTCTCTCTCTGATTTACTGTTGAATCTGTAGTAAACTTTAAATCTTCAACCATTAGGTAATAAAAGAAGAATTATTTAAAAAGTTAACTAACATAATGGAAATATGAAAATTCTTCAAATAAGCAGTGTTCCAGTAACTTATCCTGGGGGAACTGAAAAAATAGTATTGGATTTGTCAAGGGAATTCTCAAAGAAGAATGAAGTTACAATTTTACAAACAAATTTATATGAAGAATACAAAAAATTTCAGAAAAATTCACGAATTGGAAAAATTAAAGTAATCACTTGCAAAAACGATTATTTTGCTGGAGGATTTGGATATTCAAGAGAATTTAAAAATGAATTAAAAAGAATTTGGAGAGATTTTGATATAATTCACATACATGGGCATGGAAGATTTACCTCAGATTTTTCTCTAAATTATTTAAAAAATAAAAAACCTTTAATTTATACTGCACATGGTTTTTTTCATACTTCTAAATTTGAAATCATAAAAAAGATGTATAACTTAATCTTTAAGATGAGAAATAAAACCAATATTTGGTTTACTGCTTTAACAAAATTAGAAGAAAAAAAATATCTAAGTTTGGGGATAGAAAAAGCGAAGATTAAAATAATTCCGAATTGGATTAATTTTGAAAAATTCTCCGATGCGAAAAAGATAAATATTGGATTTAAGAATAATTTTCCAATTATTTTATTTGTAGGAAGGTTGCATGAAAGCAAAGGTTTGCAATATGTTATTAGGGCTATAAAAGATTTACAGATTAATTTATTAATTGTTGGAAAAGATGGGGGCTACTTAAAAGAAATCAAAAAATTAATTGAGGATTTAAATTTAAAAGAAAGAATTGAACTTACAGGAGAAATTTCTGAAGCAGACTTAAAAAATTATTATAGGTCCTCGGATTTCTTCGTTTTATTTTCTGAATGGGAGGGCTTTGGCATATCTCTTATAGAAGCAATGTATTTTAAATTACCTGCTATTGTTAGTGATAGAGGAGCTCTTCCAATATTAGTAAAAAATAGAGAAAATGGTCTTATAGCAAAATTTCCTGATGAAAGAGAATTAAGAGATAAAATAAAATTATTATTATCAGACAAAAAACTAGTTAGTAAAATAAAAAGAAATGAACAAAAATTTGTTAAAAAATTTGAGTCTAAAAAAATATTTAGTGAATACAAAAATTTGTATCATGAGGCGATAAAATGAACACATCTTTATTCGAACATGAGATAATTACAGAAATGAATTCTCAAACAAAAAACAGATACAAAATTATGAGAAAATTTGTTGGAAATAGTAAAGAAAAGATTATTTTAGATTTGGGGGCTGGCCCAAATCCTCTTTCAAAAAATGCTCTTGCTAAAAAAATTCTTATCCATGATATAAATAATTCATTTACAAACTCTCCTGATATTATTGTTGATTTAAATAAAAAGAATTTTCCTCTTAAAAATAATTCAGTAGATATTATAATTGCTGGAGAGTTCATAGAGCACTTACTAAATCCATTAAAATTTATTAGAGAATGCTATAGAATCTTAAAAAAAGGGGGGTTTATGGTTTTACCTACCCCAAATATTTGTTCTTTTAAAAATAGATTGAGGGTTTTGTTTGGCTTAATGCCAGAACACTGTGCTAGGGCAAATGAAGAAGGAATAGATACCCCCCAAACGCATATAAAAGATTTTAATTTATCTTTCTTAAAATATTTATTGGAGAAAGGGGGTTTTGTTATTAATAAAATAGGTACAAATGGAATTGTATTTAGAAATAAAATAATTTTTCCTTTATTTTTAACCCCTACTATTTTTGGGGAAATACTAATTATTAAGGCAATAAAAAATGAAAAATAAAAAAATATTATTTCTCTATACAGGGGGGCATCCCCTTCATTTAGGTTTTGCAAAATCTATAAATGCAGATATAAAAAAATTATCTTGGAAAATTCCAAAAAATTATGACGTCTACTTTACAGAAGGGGAATTTTTTAAAACAGTGCTACTACAAAAAATTGGTTTAATTAACAAAAAATCAACTATAATTAATCTTTTTTCTGACCCAAGACTATTTTATTATAATAAAGGAATACATTTTAATAACAAAGAACAAAAAGTAAAGAGAATTTCTTTTATAAAAAGTAAATTATTTAAATTTTTATTAAAAAAAGTAAACGGTGTTATCTGTGTTGGTAAATTTGAAGAAGAATTACTAAAGAAAATATATGAAGGTCCTTATAAAAAGATAGATATATTTGTAGAAAGGCATTGGCATTCTAAATTATTGAGATTGTCTCCTAATTTAGACAAAAAAAGAATTATATTTATTGGAAGTGGTCCTGATTCTTATTATAAAGGAATAGATATCTTATCAAATGTTGCTCAGGAATTAAAAGATTTTGAGTTTATTATAATAGGAGAAAAGTGGGATAATTTTATCTCTCTGAATAAAGATAAAATCCCTAAAAATTTGAAGTTTATTGGAAAAAAGAATCATGAAGAAATTTACAAAATATTAAAAGAAGGGGGGATGTATTTACATCTTGGTAGAGGAGAGGCCTTTGGAATCGTTATAATAGAAGCCATGTCTGCGGGGATAATTCCCATAATTTCTGAATTAACAGGAGCGAAAGAAGCTGTTGAAAAAGTAGACAAAAGATTAATAGTTCCTTTAGAGAAAGAAGAGGTAATAAAAAGAATTATGGAAATAAATTCCCTAGATGATTATAAAAAAGAATCTTTGTCTAAAAAATGCAAAAAAATTAGCAAAGAATTTGAAGAGAAAAAAAGATTAAAAGAATTCAAAAAAAACTTTTTAAATCTATTGGATGAAATAGAAAATGAAAAAAGAAGATAATAAAATAAAAAAGATAGTTTTCCTAAGAATGGAACATATTGGGGATTACGGTCAAGGTTTAGTTGCCTTAAAAGCATTAAAAGAACACTTTCCAAATGCTAGAATAGACTTAGTCGTTGGACCTTGGAACAAAGATTTTGCAGAAGCAACACCTTATAAAAATAACATAATAATTTTTGAAAATACTTTGATAAAAAGACATTTAAAATATTGGGAAATTTTAAAAATAATCTTTTGTGAAACCAGAAAATATATTAAATTTTTTAAAAAGATAAATCACGAAAATTATGATTTATTATTTAGTATTTCAGACAGAAATTATAATAGAATTTTTTTAAAATTTTTAAAAGCAAAAAAGAAAATTTCGGGATTATCATATCCAAATCCAGGAATCAACGAAAATTTAAGGATACAAAAGTTTCTTGAAAAAAATCAATTAGGAATTAAAAGTTATAATATAAATTTAAATTATTCAAAAAAAGATAAAGAAATTGTAGAGAATATACTTAAAAAAATAAAAGGAAAAAAGATAATTATAAATCCGATAACTGATTTGCCTGAAAAAAATTGGCCTTTGGATAAATGGATTGTTTTAATAAAATGGATTCTAAGCAAAAGCAAAAGAAATAATGTTTTAATTATGGGTGCAGAATATCAAAAAGAACAAATTGAAAATTTAATCAAATCCTGCAACGCAAAAGGAAGAATTTACAATATGGCTGGAAAGTTAAGTGTTACTCAATCTATTTATATAATTGACAAATGTGATTTAATCATTGGAAATGATAGTGGGCCTGTTCACTGGGCTGAATTAGTAAATACTCCTGCTATTGCTTTGTTTGGACCAACAGATGCTATTCGTTGGGGAATTCAAGAAAAAAATGGAATAACAATCAAAAAAGAAAAAATTAATTACATTCCTATTGAAGAAGTTCAAAAAGCTGTTGAAAAATATTTATAAATAAGGAGATTTGTAAGGTTTTCCAACCCAATCATCATTATAAACACTAACATTTGATAAATTTCTTCTAAATACTTCTTGTTTAATTATTTCCAAATTTTGAACCATATCTTCTTCAGACAATCCATTTATTTTATGCACAAATGGAAATTCTTGAAAATCTCTTGTTATTGCAATATTATACTTTTTCCAATTTTTATGAAGAATTTGAATACCATATTTTTCAGGATTATTATAAATATCTGTTCCAGGCAAAGGTATAAAGTTTGTTAAGGTTACTGCATTCAAATTTTTCCAATTCCTTTCTATAAATTCTGCTGTTCTTTCTCCAGAAGATGTGGTCTCCCCAGGCAAACCTGTCATAAAAAATGCCCTTACTAAAAAACCTCTATCTTTAGCACGTCTTATTGCTACTTCATTTTGTTCAACTGTTGTTTCTTTTTGATTTAATTTCAACACTGAATCTTCTCCTGATTCCAATCCAAAACCAACTTCTCTACATCCACTATACCAAAGTTGAGTAAGAACATAATCGTTAGAACTTTGCTCATCTACTCTTAAAGATGATCTGTATCTAAAGTCATTTTCAAATAAAAAATATTCTAATCCTTTTAATTTTTTTAATGTAAGTGGAAAATTATCATCTTGCCACCTTAAATCTCTAACACCATAAAGTTTTCTTAATGAAATAAGTTCTTCTTTTATTTTATCAAGATTTTTAAATCTTAATTTGTGCTGATGAATTTCAGGAGATGCGCAAAAACTACAATCAAAAGGACAACCTCGGCTAGCCATTATTGTCGCAGAACCCCCTTCTCCTGTACTCTTCCTTGTATCTGTAAAAGTACTTGATTTAAAATAACGATTTTTGTCTAATAATTCTCTTGCTGGAAAAGGCAAAGCGCTTAAATCTAATAATGGCCCGTGCTGAATAAAAACTTTTTTTTCATGATTAGTCTCTAAATAATCTAAAATAGGAATTATATTTGCTTCTCCTTCTCCTAGACCAATTGCATCAAAAGGTAATTTATTAATTTCTTTTTCCCAGTAGTCTTTAGGAAAAACATCAAAATGAACTCCTCCTGCTAAAATTTTTGAATTTGAAAATTCTTTTTTTATTTTTTCTGCTGTTTCTACAATAGTTGGAAATTCTAAGGTTGTTCCACCCATTGCAAAATAATCTGCTTCTGACAATTCATCATGAGCTAAATCCAATAATTGCACTTCTAATTGGTCTTTTTTTTCTTTTTTCGCTACTGCTGCGACTTGCAAAAGTCCTAATGGAGGATCTGAATAAGGATTATATTGCCAGGGCATTCTTGGGATAACAAAAGCTAACTTTTTCATGTTTCTTTAAGAATAATCTGTTTTTTAAAGATTTATATTCACTAAAAGATATTTAAATATAGAAAAATTAAAGTTAAAATGAAAAAACTGAATATTGGATGCGGAACAGATATTAAAGAAGGATTTATTGGTTCAAATGAACACCCCCCGCGCTAAAGCGCGAGGTATCAAATAATAAAATGTTATCACAAAGAAACCCAGGGTTGAGAAGAACTGATGCAATGAGCAACAGATTCAGTGGTTGTATTTCCGACGCTACGAAAGAATTTTCCAGGGCTCCAGAAATGTCCTTTTCTGAAATAGTTTCGCAACCAAGGATGCTTCTTCAACAAACAGAAAGCACTGTAACCCTTGAAAAGCTGAAGAGATTTGCTGATGCTCATTGTAGTGGGCAGTTCAACGAACAGATGGATGTGATCAACAGCGACGTGAAGATCATAGATTTTACAGCTTTCCCTGTAAGCAACTTTTCTAATGAAGTATTCACAATCCATCCTGATGCCATAAAACTTCATCGGGTCCATCGCATACTTGCATTTCCAAACGAAGTGGAAAGCGTTTTGCCCGAAGCTATGCTTTCTCGATTTCAAATCCATTTTTCATCTCCTATATCTCATGCTAAGTTTAGTTTAGTTCACGGGCTTAGAAACCAAGCCCGTATTATTCAAGAAATTAAATTTTATAAGGGGGGCGGCAATTCCTCCGTCGGTTTAAAAGCCGAGGTATCCTTGCCGCGAATGTAATGAATAAAAAAACTATAAACAGAACAATAATCTTGATATTACAAGGTAAAACTTTTTTAGATAAGTTGAAAATTTTAAAATATTTTATTAAAAGTTTGTTTTTGAATGAAAAATATCAAATTGATAAATTAATTATTAATATAAACAAAAATTTGCTATTTCATGTTAGAAAAAATGAACCAAATGATCTTTATATGGGTTTGAGAAATTTAGACAAAAATAGTTTTAAGATAATGTCCTCTAAGAAATTTAATGTTTGTCTAGACATTGGCGCAAATATAGGAAGATATTCTTTAGAGATGTCAAAAAATTCTAATAAAGTATTTGCATTTGAACCAGAATTAAACAATTTTATCGCATTAAAAGAGAATATTCAATTAAATAATTTAAGAAATATAAAAACGGAAAATATTGCACTATCTAATTCAAACAAAAAGATTAACCTTTATCTAAATAAAGAAAATAATGGTGGGCACACTATAATTAAAAGGGATACTAGTTATAAACAGAGAGTAAATAGTATGAAATTGGATTATTTCCTAAAAAATAAAAAAATAAAAAAAATTGATTTGATAAAAATAGATGTTGAGGGAGCAGAATTAAAAGTATTTAAGGGTTCCAAAGATACATTAAATAAATATCCTCCTTTAATAATTTTTGAAGCCTTAACAAAAAGTGACTTTCAACTTATAAAAAAATTTTTAACCAAATACAAATACATTATAAAGGCATTGTCCGGAGATAATTATTTAGCTATATAATGAAACTAAAAAAAATTTTAAGAAAAATTGAGAAAAGAGCTATAATTAGATTTTCCAATAATATTAAGATAAGAAAAATTGATGAATTAGCAATAACTCCTACGATGAAATGTTGTTTAAATTGTGCTATGTGTCATCAAAAGGAAATAAAGCATTGGCCAAATATGCCTTATTCCGATTTTGAAAAGTTGCTGAACAATTTAAAAAGACAGGGTGTGAAAAAAATATCCCTCGTAGGGGGAGAAATATTTGTTCATCCTGAAATGTGGAAATTTATTGAATTAATGAAAAAATTAAAATTCCAATACGATCTCTCCTCAAATCTCTTCTTTGTTCCAAAAGGTGTTGAAGAATTTGGTAAATTAAAAGGACTAGAGATGGTTACTACTTCAATAGATGGAGTTAGTGAACAACATGATAAGATCAGAGGTGTTTCAGGATCATTCAAAAGAACTGTAGAGAATATAAAGAAGATTATTTCTATGAGAATTCCGATAGATGTTGCTTGTGTTGTTCAAAAAGCAAACATTTACAATCTTGAAGAAATTGTAGAGTTTATTTGTAAGTTAAAAGTAAAGAGCATCACCTTGCTTGTTGAAAATAATCTTTCTGAAGAAGAACAAAGAGTGAATAAAAAAATAATCAAAAAAGTAACTGGAAAAGAATCCGAAGTGCTAGTAAGTGCGATAAAAAACCCGCTAGGGAGTATGAATGAAAAAGATTGGAAAATAGTCATAGAAAAAATCCAAATTTTAAAAAAAATTACTAAAAAATATGGTTGCTCATTGAATTTAGCTACTCAACTAGAAAATCCAGAATTATTAAATGAAAGAGTTAATTTAAAGAATTATACTTGCGGTATATTCAAAGGATACAATATGATTTTATATAATGATGGAAGTTTGCCATTTTGTGGATTCATAAAATTAGCAGGGGATTACAAATTATACAATAAAAAACCGCTCGAAGTAGCTAATTCTGAAGAATATGTTAAACTTAGAAAAGTTTTCTCTAAATATGCTGCTTTGCCAATGTGCAGAATGTGCTGTGCCCTTAAAAGAAAATGAGTGAACTAAAAATAAATCTCGGTTGCGGGAAAGATAAAAAGCCAGGATTTGTTAATGTAGATTTTTATGGAAACCCCGATATAAAACATGATTTGAATAAATTTCCATACCCTTTTAAAAAAAATAGTGTAATCTATATCTCTTGCAAACATGTTTTGGAGCATTTGAAAGAACCAGAAGAATTTTTTAGAGAAATATATAGGATATTAAAAATAGGGGGAAGAGCAGAAATAATTGTACCTCATTATAAACATTTTACTTCTTATTGTAATTTTGGGCATAGAGGTTTTTATCATGAGAATGCTATAGATTATTTAATTGCAGAGACTTCTGATGAGAGCATGAATGTACATTTTAAATTAATTAAGAAAAAAGTAAAAAGAGCAAGATTTAGAAAATGGATTAAAAAAGAAATAATCTGGGTGATTGAAAAATGAATAAATTAAATAATGAACATAACTGCGATATCCTAAGATATTCTGAAATGAAAAAGTTAATTTTAGGGGGAAAAAATAAGATTATTGTAGATATTGGTGGAGGATTATACTCTATTGCTAATAACGTGGAGTCAAAAAAAATAATAATTATTGATGGGGATAAATCTTTTAAGCCAACAATTGTTGCCGATTTAAATAATCCGTTGACTTTAAAAGATAATTCAGTAGATATTGTTATTGCAGGAGAAATAATCGAGCACCTAATTAATCCATTTAGATTCTTAAAGGAAATTAACAGGATACTAAAGAAGGGAGGAGAATTAATTTTATCTACCCCTAATGCAGTAGATTTAAAGAGTAGAATTAAAGTCTTGTTCGGAAGATTGCCAACGAATTGTGCAAGAGCATTCCCAACACAAAAAGACCATTTATTTTTTCATAAAACAGATTGGAATTGGAAGATATTAATTGAATTTTTTGAAAAAGCAGGATTTAAAATAGAAAAAAAGAAAACTAATGGATTATTTTTAGGAACAAAATTTAAAATACCTTGTAAGATATGCCCCTTAGCATTTGGAGAAAAAATAATTATAAAAGCAGTTAAAAAATAGAGATTTATACATCAACTATTAACTTTCTTCAAAAATTCAT
>Ga0233422_10001337_pt1 | contig 11068 bp, 7 predicted proteins | sample Watercolumn_Mata_2_FD_182724 | JGI IMG/M metagenome (GOLD analysis project Ga0233422, IMG submission 182724) | Freshwater microbial communities from Lake Matano, South Sulawesi, Indonesia - Watercolumn_Matano_2014_110_MG | ecosystem: Environmental > Aquatic > Freshwater > Lake | place...
ATCAATAAATAACATCACACGAAGCACAATGAGCGTGACTGGGGCTGGAACATTCAGCCCCAGTCGAATGTATGCCATCATCCTTTTCTCCTCCTTGCCTCGCTCCAGACACAAGTCCGGAGTGAGGTTACCTGGGGAAGACAAGTCCAGGAGATTCACGAATGAGCACTCTGGCGCCGGTCGTCTCTCGACCGGCGAACTATATGGAAGGCACGATTGTCCGGGATGGACTGCGCGATATCATGGATCGCGAAAGCGCGCGCGCGGCAAAACTCGTTGCCGATTGGTTGGCGCGCGGATTGGAACATGTTTACTGGGTCGGGTGCGGCGGCTCCTTCGCTGTGCTGGAACCGCCCAAATGGTTGGCAGACCGGTACTCGACCCTGGCGATGGATCGGTACAGCGGTTGGGAGTTTGTGCGCCGTGCACCCGCGCGACTATCGCCGCGCTCTGCGGTCGTGCTTGGCTCGCACTCCGGCAAGACGGAAGAAGTACTCGTAGCACTGCAACTAGCAAAATCGCGCGGCGCACCGTCCGTTTCCTTTTCGCAAGCTGGTACGCCACTGTCGCAAGGCGCAGATGTCGCTTTGACGTACAACTCACCTGCCACGAATCTTTCTAAATTACTCCTCGGTTATTTGATCGTGACCGAACTGCTGATCCAACGCGATCGCCAAACGGTCGGAACCGAACTCAAGAACGCGCTGCAAACTCTGCCCGAAGCGATTCACGCGGCAAAGCAAGTGACCGAAGCGCGCGCTCGCGAATTGGCGCACCAATATCTCGACGCGCAAAACTTTTACGTGATCGGCACCGGTTTGTTGGCGGGACTCGCCTACCAATTTGCAAATTGCAATTTGCTCGAAATGCAATGGATCCATTCGACTTCGCTAAACGCCGCCGAATTTCAGCACGGTCCACTCGAAATCGTCCAGCCCGATTTGCCGATGATCTTTTTGCTTGGCGCAGACGAGACGCGCGCCGAAACTGAACGCGCGATGGAGTTTTCGCGGCGACACGGCGCGAAGATTATCGCGTTCGATCTGAAAGAAATGCCCGGCATTCATCCGTTGCTCGCGCCGTTCGGCGTGCATCTTCCGCTGCAATGGTTCAATTGGTACCTGGGTGTAGAACGCAATCATCCAGTTTCGACGCGGCGCTACATGGGTAAGGTGCCGTATTGATATGGTCAGCATCGCGGCAATCGGCGACAACTGCATTGACGTTTACACCAATTTGCGCCAAGGTTTTCCGGGCGGCGGCGCGTTGAACTTTGCCGTTCACGCGCGACGCGCCGGCGCGCAAACCGCGTACGTCGGCGTCATCGGCATCGACGCGCACGGCGATTGGATGGCGGACGCGCTGAACGCGGAGGGCGTCGAGACAAAATACTTGCAACGCGTCCAAGGTCCGACCGCGCTCGCGTTTGTGCGACTCGTGGACGGGGAACGCACGTTCATCGGGAGCGATCGCGGCGTGCGCGAGCAACTGCGCGTCGCGCCAGAGATCGACGGCTATCTTGCCGGATTCGATTGGATTCACACGACGCTCGACGGACGCGTAGACGCGAGTATTCCGGCATGGCATCGCGCCGGGCGCAAGATTTCGTACGATTTCAGTCACCGCGCCAAGCCGGAACAAATCGCGCTCTTGCCGCATATCACGGTTGCGTTTTTCTCTGGGCAACACAGCGACCCAGCCCGCGCGTCGGAAGAACTCGCCGCGTACCAATGCCTCGGCGCGCGCGTCGTCGTGATGACGTTCGGCGAGAATGGCAGCATCGCGTTCGACGGTGCGCGCGAATATCATCAGCCCGCGCTGCGGGCTCAAGTCGTGGACACGCTCGGCGCGGGCGACGCGTTCCAAGCCGGTTTCATCGTCGAATATCTCAAGACCGGCGCGATTGACGCGGCGTTGTCTGCCGGGGCCGCGCGCGCGGCGGCAGTGTGCGAACACTACGGCGCGTTCGGTTACGCGTACGCGGTTGATATGACAGACCCGCGCGTTGTACGTCAGACCGCCGACCGCGGACAGCCGACCGCAAATCCTTCGACTGCGCGACAAAAGTCGTCGCTCCGCTCAGGATGACGGCGGCGGTCAGCAGTCGTCCGTCGTCGGTCGTATTCTTGGAGGGAATGTTTTGATGCGCTATCTGATTGGCGTTGATGTCGGCGGCACGTTCACCGACTTGACGCTTGTAGATGTCGCGGCGCAGCGCGTCGCGATTCATAAAGTACTTTCGACGCCCGCGGATCCGTCGCGCGCGATCATGACCGGCGTCACGGAACTTTTATCGCGCGAACACGTGGATTTCAGCCGCGTGGATTATTTTGGACACGGCACGACCGTCGCGACGAACGCGCTCATCGAAAAGAAAGGCGCGAAGACCGGCTTGCTCGTCACTGCCGGTTTCAAAGATTTGTTAGAGATTGGTCGGCAGACGCGCCCGGCTTTGTACGACCTCCATAAAGAAAAACCCACGCCGCTCGTCCCAGGTCATCTCCGCAAAGAAATTCCAGAGCGCGTTTATCACAACGGCAACGCCCGCATGCCCATCGACGCGGGCGCGCTGAAACAGGCAATCGCCGAATTGCGCGCGGAGGGTGTTCAATCGGTCGCGATTTGCTTTCTCTTTTCGTTCGTGAACCCTGAACACGAAAAAGCCGCGCTTGATGCAGTCCGCGCACTATTCCCGGAAGCATTCGTGACCGCATCCCATCAAGTCGTACCGGAATTCCGCGAATTCGCGCGTTTGAGCACGACGGTGCTCAACGCGTACCTGGGTCCGGTGATGCGGCGGTACTTGAGCAATTTACAAAACTCAGTTCATCAAGCCGGAATTCGCCAAGACCCGTACATCACACAGTCGAACGGCGGTATCCTTTCGCTGCAAGAAAGCATTCAGTCGCCGGTGCGAACCACCGTATCGGGACCGAGCGCGGGCGTGATGGCGGCGACGTACGTCGGTCGGCTGGTTGGTCTCAATAGTCTGATTACGCTCGACATGGGCGGCACGAGCGCGGATATTAGTTTGATTCATCGCGGACAACCGTTGCTTTCGATGGAACGCACCGTCGAGGGTTTGCCCGTCCGCATCCCGATGCTCGACATCGTGACGATTGGCGCGGGCGGCGGCTCGATTGCGTGGCTCGATGCCGGCGGCGCGCTCAAGGTCGGTCCGCAAAGCGCGGGCGCGAATCCAGGTCCGGCGTGCTATGGTTTCGGCGGTACGTTGCCGACGGTGACCGACGCGAATGTCGTGCTGGGTCGCATGAATCCACAGCGCATCCTCGGTGGGCGCATGGCGCTGAAAACGGACGCGGCAGAAACGGCGATTCAATCGCGCATCGCGCAGCCCGCGAAAATGTCGATGCTCGACGCGGCGAGTGGAATGATTGACGTGGTGAACGCAAACATGGTGCGCGCCATGCGCCTCGTCTCGGTCGAGCGCGGGTACGACCCGCGCGAGTTTACGATGGTCGTGTTCGGCGGCGCGGGTCCCGTCCACGCGGCAGCGCTCGCGCAAGAACTCGGCATTCCGCGCGTCCTTGTTCCGCCTGCGCCCGGCACGTTGTGTTCGCTCGGCTTGCTCGTCACCGACATTCGCGTTGATTTCGTGCGGAGTCTTCCGCTCAAGCCAACTCTTGATGCCGTGCCCAAGATGGTCCACCTGTTTGACGAATTGGTTGCCGAAGGTCGCCATGCGTTGAATAAAGAAAATGTCACAGTCGAACATCAGCGGTTGATGCGTTGGATTGAGGCGCGCTATCAGCGTCAAAATTTTGAATTGCCGATTTCAGTCGATGAAAACGATTTGACCACGGCGGGGCTTGCGGGCTTAGTCGAAAAATTTCACGCCGAACACAAACGACTCTATGGTTACGCGCGCCCGGAAGCGCCGGTCGAATTCGTCAATTTTCGATTGACCGCGATTGGGGAACTGCCCAAAGCGCCGATCCCGCGTTGTCCCGCGCGCAATGGCAACGCGCCGACTCCGTTTGGGCAACGCCAAGTGTACTTCAAGGAATCCGGCGGTTATGTGACGACGGTGCTCTATCAGCGCGACGATTTGCGCTCCGGCGATTGCATTACCGGTCCCGCGATTATCGAGCAGATGGACACGACGACCGTCTTGCCGCCGCAGATGCCACTGTGCGTTGATGAGTACGGCAACTTGATGATTATTGTTTCTGAAAAATTGGACGCGGATGAACGCGGACAATAACGAAAATCCGCGGTTGCCCGCGTTTATCCGCGTCTCAAATGAACTGGAGAAATAATGCACATCGATCCGGTAACGCTCGGAGTGTTAAGCAATCGGCTGCTCGCGGTCAGCGAAGAAATCACCGCCGCGTTGATCCGCACGGCGTACTCGACAAACATTAAGGAACGCCGCGATTGTTCGACGGCGGTGTTCGACACGTCCGGACAAATGATCGCGCAAGCGGAGAGTCTGCCGATGCACCTGGGTTCGCTCCTGGGTGTCGTCGAGGCAACTTTAAAGAAATATCCCAGAGAGACACTTCGTCCCGGCGATATGTTTCTGACCAACGATCCTTATTCCGGTGGCGGGACGCATTTGCCGGACATTACGATGGTCGCGCCTGTGTTCGCGCAAAATCAGCTCGTCGGGTTTGTCGCGAACATCGCGCATCACGCAGACATGGGCGGCAAAGTGCCTGGCAGCACCTCCGGCGATGCGACAAGCATTTTCCAAGAGGGTTTACGAATTCCGCTCGTGCCGATTTGTCGGAACGGCGAACTGATTCGCGACGCGATAGATTTCGTGATGTTGAACAGTCGTACTCCGGCGGAACGCGAAGGCGACCTGGGCGCGCAGATCGCCGCGAATCGCGTCGGCATTCGCCGCTTGGAAGATGTGGTCGCGCATTACGGTGTCGAACGCTACAATCTCGCGGTTGCCGCGCTGCTCAAGCACGCTGAGGCGATGATGCGCGCGAGCATCCGAACGCTCCCGTCCGGCATCTATTCGTTTACCGATTACATGGACGACGATGGCATCAACCTGGGTGTGCCAGTGCCGATTTCGATCAAGGTCACGATTGACGGCGACCAGGCGGTAGTGGATTTCGCCGGATCGAGCGCGCAAGTCGCGGGTCCGATCAACGTGACGCTCAACGGAACCTGGGCAACGGTGTTTTACTGTTTCAAGGCGCTGGTCGGTCCGACAATTCCATCGAACCACGGCATCTATCGCCCGCTGCGTTTGATCGCGCCGGAAGGGAGCATCGTCAATTGCCGCGCCCCCGCGCCGGTCGGCGAACGGATTGACACGTGCCAGCGCATCGCGGATACATTTTTCGGCGCGATGGCGCAAGCCGCGCCGGATCGCGTCATCGCGGCGAGCAACAGCAGCGTGACAACCGCGACTTTTTCCGGCATTCATCCAGAGACCGGTCAGTTTTACGTTTATCTAGAAACGATTGCGGGTGGACAAGGCGCACACGCCAACGGCGATGGACTCTCCGGCGTCCAAGTCCACATGACGAATACCTCGAATCTGCCGATTGAGGCGCTCGAACGCGAATACCCATTGTTGGTGGAACGCTACGCCTTGCGCGCGGATTCGGGCGGCGCGGGGAAATATCGCGGCGGCTTGGGAATTCAGCGCGATATTCGCGCGTTGCACGACGGCGTCATCTTTTCCGGCTTGGCAGACCGGCAGCGGATGGCGCCGTGGGGACTCGACGGTGCGGGGGAAGGCGCGGTCGGACGATTTATGCTGCAACGCGCGAATGGCTCTGAGTCAACGCTCAGTTCCAAAGTTTCGGATGTCGCGCTCCAAACCGAAGACCTGATTAGCGTCCGCACTCCGGCGGCGGGCGGCTATGGCGCGCCCAAGTCGCGGGATCCACAAGCGGTATTACGTGATATAATTGAAGGCAAGGTATCGGTGCGCGCAGCCGCCGAGTTGTACGGTGTCGTGTTGAAAGAAAATGAAACCGCGATTGATGAAGAAAAGACGCGGCAGGTGCGCGCCGCGTGAACGCAGATGGATTTTTCCGCGTCACTCCGCGTTAGTCCGCGTCCTAGTAACAGGAGAGTGACTTGAGCAGATTCCTTGTCCGGCGCGTGCTTATCTCACTGCTATTGGTTCTCCTCGTCGAGACTATCGTCTTTAGTCTGGTGCATCTCCTCCCCGGCGATCCCGTCATGATCATCCTGGGTTCGGAACGCACACCTGATCCCAAGGTGGTCGAAGCGGTGCGCGTGAAACTGGGTCTCGATCAATCCTTGCCGACGCAGTACGCGCGCTGGCTTGCCGGTTTGGTTCAGCGCGATTGGGGAACTTCGCTCGTGGATGGCTCGCCGGTGTGGGACACGGTGACCGAACGATTGCCGCGCACACTCGAACTTGTGACAGTCGCGATGTTGCTTGCCACGCTCCTCGGCGTGCCGATGGGCATCGTCGCGGCGCTGCGCTGGAACCGCGCGACCGACCGCGTGCTTTCGATCCTGGGTGCAGTCGGCATATCGTCGCCGGTCTATGTTGTCGGCACATTGCTCGTGCTTTTGTTCGGTGTCACCTGGCGTTTGTTGCCGACGGCAGGTTACGCGCCGATTGACGAAAATTGGACGGAGCACGTGCGCCGTTTGACCTTGCCCGCGATTACGCTCGCGCTCGGTCCGATAGCGATCATCACACGGATGACGCGCTCGAGTATGCTCGAAGTCTTTCACCAAGATTACGTCCGCACCGCACGCGCCAAGGGCTTGCAGGATCGTCTCGTCGTGACGCGGCACATGCTGAGCAACGCGTTGATTCCGATTGTCACCGTCATCGGTTTGCAGATGGGCACGCTCATCGGCGGCTCGGTGCTGGTCGAGTACATTTTCAATTGGCCCGGGCTATCGACTTTGCTCGTGACCGCGCTGGGGCGGCGCGATTATCCGGTGGTGCAAGGCGTGATCCTGACCTCGGCGAGTTTGTTCATCATTTTCAACATGATCGTGGACATGCTGTACGGCGTTCTCGATCCGCGCGTGCGTTATTCGTAAACGGAAAGCCCCGGCGATGTTGCGAAAACTCCGACGCTACTTTTGGCTTTGGCTCAGCGGCGCGATCATTCTGATCATCATTCTTGCCGGTATTTTCGCGCCAGTTCTTTCCTCGCGCGATCCTTTGGCAATCGATCCACAGCGCGTTTTGCAGCCATCTTCTCCACAAAACCCGCTCGGCACCGATGAGTTCGGACGCGATGTGCTCAGTCGTTTGTTGTACGGTGCGCGACCTTCGTTGATCGTAGCGGCAGGCGCAACCACGTTGGCGATGTTCCTGGGCGTGTTCTTTGGCGTGATCGCCGGTTATTTTCGCGGCTGGATCGAACAAATCGTCATGCGCCTCGTCGACGCGCTGCTCTGCTTTCCGCCGATTTTGTTGGCGATGGTCGTCGTCGGTCTTCTCGGGCCTGGCGTTACAAATCTGATTATCATTATCGGCATTCTGTATTCTACGACGTTCGCGCGTTTGGCGTACGCCTCGACGTTGCAGGTCAAAGCGATGGAGTACGTGACCGTCGCGATCGCGATTGGCGTTGGCAATCAACGGGTGATTTGGCGGCACATTTTGCCCAACATTCTCTCGCCACTGATCGTTCAAGCCAGTCTCAGCGCCGCGGCGACGATCCTGTTGGAATCGGGTCTCAGTTTCTTGGGACTGGGCGTTGTGCCGCCGACGCCCTCGTGGGGTCTGATCATCGGCGCGGCGCGGAGTTATATGTACCAATCGCCATTGTACGTCGTGTGGCCCTCGTTGTTGGTTGCCGGAACTGTTTTGGCGATCAATACCTTTGGCGATACACTCCGCGATTTCCTCGATCCCAGGTTGCGGAAGTGGTTGTGAGCGAGATAGTGGTTGTGCTATGTTTGGCGCAGTCAGAAAAGGCGGTCCCGTCGTCACTATCGGGTGGCGGGAATCAGCAGAACGACGAGGAAAAAGTTGCCGCTGAGTATCCGACGCCCGTCGCTCCCGTAGCGGTAACATTGAGCAAGAATTGCGATTGTTTACGCAACAATTGCAATTCTTGCTCAATTTTTTATTCCCTCATTGCAAATATTTGAAATTTCGACCACCTTCGAACCTGCATTGCTGGGTTGCGTGTCCGAAAAATCTGACATTTTCTTGATCACCAAAATAGCTGTCCGATGGACTCGGGCTGCGTGTCCGAAATCATTTTATCTGCGCGTTCTGGATAGCCGCATATCGCAGGCGCAACCGCGTCGCCTGCGAATCAACAACATTTCAGAATGACGCAAGCCGGGAGCAGTGCAGTTTACTGTTCCCGGCTTGATTATTGTCTCTATCTTGCACGGATGACAATGCGAAGCTAGGTTGAGAATCGTCAAAGTATGCGCACCAACAATGGCGGTTCTTCTTTCCCGGGATTTGCGTTGCATACGACCGGGGTGTTTCGCAACAGATGAGCGAACGCGCTAGTAGCTTCACTCTTCTCAATCGCCTGTCCGCGAACAACAATGCGCGTGAAGGCGGTTTGCAAGAGTTGCTTTTGTGCTTTGTAGTTACGTGTGCTCGTCGCGATCTCCCAATGTGCCCGAAACGCACTCAACGGTTCCATCCTTTCGATTAATCTCTCAATGTCATAAGACCGTTGCCGGGCAACTTGATCGAAAGTTTGGAGCGATATCCCCTCTGCTTCGACACTTTCTTCCTGTCCGATATTTTCCTGCACCTTGCCCGAACTGAACGGTAATTGATCCCAGCCTGATTCAAGAACCTGGCTCCATTGCTCACGCCAGTCATTGGGCCAGGTCAGGTCCGAGCGCCGTTCACCTTTGCAACGCGCGCCAATCATATGGCCTCCGCACTCACCACAGAAAAGAATCCCCGTGAGCGGAAAAGAAGCACGTTGATTGAAAGCAACTCGACGTGCTGGATGGGCAAGTTGTCGCCGAATCTCCTGGCATCGATCAAAAACCTCGATGGAGACCAAGGCGGGAGGTGTTCCCCGGCGCAACAGAGAATGCTGATGACGTTTCAACTTGGTGCCGAATGCAGTAGTGCCAAAGTACGGAACGCGTCCGGTGTAGAAAACCCGCATCAGCATTTCACGTACGCTGTCACGCGTGAATGGCTGTGGACCACCCCGCGACAGCAGCCGTTTGGTTCGCAAATGACGCGTGGTGCCATCGGGCAAGGTGACGACATAGCCGTTCAATTTCTCAGCGATGATTCCGTCACTATACTGCCGAGTTTCATACCAGTCGAAGGAGAGCCGAACGCCGATACCTTCGATCGGATGCACCACCAAGGTCTTGCCATCTCCTCGATTGGGGTGACCATATTGAGGGCAGTAGTTCAACCCATTCACATCAGAACAGGCTGAACACAACCCATTGCAATAACCGAACGGAATGCTGCCGTTCCACAGACCTTTGAGGACTCGACCTTGTTTCCCGCGTTTGGTTTCCGCGCTCAGTCGATCACAGTAGATTTCGGCGAGCGAACCCAAGACTGCTAACACGACCTTGCCCCAAATGGATGTAAAGTCGATGTTCTCGGTAATCGAAACGAAAGCGACGTTCCACTGATCCAACTGGTCGAGGGTGAGCAAGAGTCCTTTGAGACTACGGTAGAACCGATCGAGGGACGCAACGACAATGACATCGAACTCACCGTGGCGAGTCCGTTCGAGGAGCATTCGTAGAGCCGGTCGATTGGTCAGCCTCCCTGACCGCGCCGATTCACAAAAGACCTCATCGAGTTGCCAGCCCTTGCTGTGAACGTAGTCGGTGATGAGTTGGCGTTGCATAGTGAGACTGTGACCCTGCTTGAATTGCATTTCGGACGACACGCGAATGTACCCTGCGGCTTTCATTTGAACTTCCTCCAGTGATTTTAGATTCGTGCGGACATGTCCGCGCGTGGAGGAATCATAACAGGAGAGCCATTGGATCTGTTTGGGTGGAAATAGCGAGGTGGAGACCTACGGGGTTTTCAGCACAGGAGTGTTGCAATATTCTGCCCGGCATCATGCACTGACCTTTTTTCCCCGACGCGCCATGGGCGCGGCTGTTGGCTGGTACAATCTTCCGTCACCGCCTTGATTTTGTCCTGATGGTGTGCGCCGCGCAGGGCTATTCCAGTGGCAAGCTGCTTGCCGGAATGAATGGGTATCCTTTCACCCATTCCAATCGAGTGTGACGGTTTTCGCGTATTTCTGCGATTCGAGCGCGGCAGTGAAGATCATGTGCGTTTGTGCAGTTTCCGCGGGCATGGCACATTTCAGTGGCTGTTTCATCTCGGTGGAATGAACCAACTCGTCGCAAAATGCCGCCCACATCTGCAAGATGGCGTCCGAAAAACCAAATTCAAAAATCGCTCCGGTGATGGATGGGTATGCGGAGAGATGCGGAACATCAATCACATGGGTCTCTTGTGGTTTGCCGGGTGTATACGGGAGTGAAACGAGTTGTTTGGGATTGCGTGTACTGAATTCGGCAGAAAGTTGTGTCCCCCAAATCCTCACGAACCATGTATTCGAATGGCCAGGCGCGATGCGCTTGGTGGAAACTAGCATCGGGAACGTCTGCCGGGAAGTCTTGACTTCACAGGCGAGGATTGCGTTGTCCCATGTTTGGCATGGCACAAGCTTACCTTCGTGATCAGGCCGTTCCTGTACCACCTTGGATAACAATGCGCTGATCGTGGCTGGCTTCCATCCAAAACGGAGCGGTAGATGTAAAGAGTGCATTCCCAAGTCCCCCATGCAACCATACTCTCCATTGATCGCGACAATCCGCTTCCAGTTGATCGGTTTGTTCGGGTCGAGATCGCTACTGTGCCACAGCCCAGTTTCGACTTCGATGATCTGACCAAAACGACCTTCATTCATCCATCTCGTAATCTGATAGGCGCCGGGGAAAAACGGGAACTCGGATGAACAACGTACTAACACTCCGGGATGTTCACGGACTACTGCCAAAATCATGTAATGTTTAGGGAGCAACGGCAGGGCTACCCGTCTCCAAAAAGTCGATTCCGCTTTTCTGGCTCTGTCAGCGGATAAATCGGCACACCTTGGGCGAT
>Ga0233422_10001340_pt1 | contig 11043 bp, 10 predicted proteins | sample Watercolumn_Mata_2_FD_182724 | JGI IMG/M metagenome (GOLD analysis project Ga0233422, IMG submission 182724) | Freshwater microbial communities from Lake Matano, South Sulawesi, Indonesia - Watercolumn_Matano_2014_110_MG | ecosystem: Environmental > Aquatic > Freshwater > Lake | place...
ACATCATTCGACGCGTGCTCGTCTGCATTCCGATTTTGCTTGGGCTGACCGTCATCGTTTTCTCGATGATGCACCTCATTCCGGGTGATCCCGCGCAGGTCATTCTCGCGCAGTCCGGTGCGCGCCCTGAAGTGGTCGAACGTCTGCGCGAGCAGTTGGGACTGAATTTGCCCCTGCACGTACAATACTTACGCTTTCTCGATAATTTGCTCCACGGTAACCTGGGCCATTCGTTGTTCACGCATCGCCCGGTCACCGAAATCATTTCCCAAAACCTGCCTTCGACGATGGAACTCGCGCTCTCTGCGATGGGTCTCGCAGTCATCCTGGGTTTGATCTTTGGAGGGTTAGGCGCAGTCTACCAGGATTCGTGGATTGATAATCTGGTGATGACGCTCGCGGTCGTCGGCATTTCGATGCCGAGTTTCTGGGTTGCGCTCCTTTTCATTTTCTTTTTCAGTCTGTTCTTGGGATGGCTGCCGGCGGGCGGTCAAGGCACGCCGCGGCATTTGATTCTGCCAATGGTCGTCCTGGGCTGGAATTCCGCCGCCGTCATCGCGCGGCTCGTACGCTCCAGTTTGCTCGAAGTCTTGCGGCAAGAGTACGTCACAACGGCGCGCGCCAAAGGACTGGGCGAGCAAATTGTGCTCCTGCGGCACGCGTTGCGCAACGCGCTCATCCCGGTGATCACCGTCGCGGGACTGCAATTCGGTTTTCTGCTCGGCGGCACAGTCGTGACCGAAACGGTTTTCGCGCGGCAAGGTCTGGGGCGGGTCGCGGTGGACGCGATCATTTACAAAGATTTGCCGGTGGTGCAAGGCATCGTCTTGCTCGTCGCGGTGATCTACATGCTCGTCAACCTACTCGTGGACATTACGTACGCATTTCTCGATCCGCGGATTCGTTATCAGTGAGAGTGGCTATGCGTTCTGCTGCCTTACTCAAACCAACGCAGCGTGCCCAAAGCCCGACGCGTCTTGCGCTCCGCCGTCTCGCGCGCAAAAGAGCCGCGATGATCGGCTTGGGCGCGCTCGTGATGATTGTCCTGGCGAGTATCTTCGCGAATCAGGTTGCGCCGTACGATCCGCTCGAAATGGGCACCGGCACGAGTTTCGCTCCGCCTGACTTGCAGCATCTTTTCGGCACCGACCTTTTCGGGCGCGATATTTTCAGCCGGACGATTTACGGCTCGCGCATTTCGCTGAGCGTCGCGTTTGCCGCCGTTTTGTTCGCGAGCATGATCGGAGTCACGCTCGGTTTGTTCGCGGGTTATTACGGCGGCTGGCTCGATATGCTCGTGATGCGCGTGATGGATATGCTGCTGGCGTTTCCCGGCATTTTTCTCGCCCTCGGTATCGTCTCGCTCCTGGGTCCGAGTCTCGCCAACACTGTGCTCGCGGTCGGCATCACATCCATTCCGACATACACGCGCACCGTGCGCGGCTGCGTCCTCTCGGCAAAAGAGAATTTGTACGTGGACGCCGCCCGCGTCGTCGGCTGTCGCAATGCGATCATCATGTGGCGGCATATTCTACCCAACGTGCTCGCGCCGGTGATCATTCTTTCGACGCTCGGCGTCGCCTGGGCAATCCTGAACATCAGCGCGCTCAGTTTCCTGGGCATGGGCGCGCCGCCGCCGACGCCGGAGTGGGGCACGATGCTGCAAGAGAGTCGCGGCTTTTTGCGCCAAGCATGGTGGGCGACGACGTTTCCCGGTTTGATGATCATGTTGACCGTGATGTCGGTCAATCGGCTGGGCGATGGCTTGCGCGATGCGTTCGATCCGCGGTTGAAAATCTGAACGAGACCTGACAGGTTTTCGAAAACCTGTCAGGTCTTCTGAGGTCTCGCATGAATATCGGCGGTTACGATTTTCCTGAAGAACTGTATTACGACGAACATCACCAATACGCGCGCGTCGAGGGCGATCTCGTCACGCTGGGTCTGAGTCATTACGCTCAGGCGGCGGCGAAAGAGATCGTCTACGTCGAGTTGCCGCGCGCGGGGCGCAAGGTGGAACAGAACAAACCATTCGGTTCCATCGAATCGGGTAAGTGGGTCGGGCGACTGTATGCAATGGTCGGCGGACAAGTGATCGAAGCGAACAAGAATTTGGATGACGACGCGGCGTTGATCAATCGTGATCCGTACGGCGCGGGTTGGATCGTCAAGCTTCAAGCCAGTGACCTGGGGCAATTACGGTCGCTGCGACGCTGTACCGACGGCGGTTTCGCCGAATGGTTCTTAGCGCAGGTCGAAAAGAACAAAAAGAAATAGCCGTGTCGCAAGAACCCGATCTTCAGTTCGCCGAACTCGCCGCGACTTTCGGCGAACGATACACCGAGAGCGAATTTGAGCGCGCGTTCTATCGGCGCGACCTCGCCGCGGTGCCGCGCTGGCTGGAGAGAATGCTCGCACGCACGCTGCCAGATGCAGTTGCGCGTCCGCGGAACGCAGAAGAGGTTGCGGAATTGGTGCGGTACGCGCGTGCCCATTATCTCCCGATCGTACCGCGCGCGGCGGCGACGACGGTGTATTGGAACAGCGTGCCGACGCGCGGCGGGCTTGTCGTTGATCTAAATGGTTTACGCGGCCTAGTCTCACTTGACGAAGAACGCCTGACCGCAACCGTGCAATCGGCGACGCGGTGGGGCGAGTTGGAAGCCGCACTGAATCGACGCGGCTATGCAACGCTGGCATATCCGTCGAGCGCGCCGTCGGCGACTGTCGGCGGCTGGGTGAGCATGGAGGGACACGGAATCGGAAGTTTAAAGTACGGCTCGCTCACGCAGCAGTTGAAGCGATTGCGCGTCGTACTGCCGAGCGGAGAAATCCTTTCGGCGACGCCCGAATCGAGTCCGCCGCTATCCTGGTTTGTCCAAGCTGAAGGAACGCTCGGCATTGTGACCCAAGTCGAAATGGTGATTCGCGCCAAGCCGGAAACAGTCGCGAGTCATCTGCTCGCTTTTCCCAACCCGACCACATTGCAGCGCGCGGTCGTCGCGCTGGCGACTGTAACACCAACCCCGTTCAACATCCACTTTTCTGATGCCGCGCACTTGCGTTTGTTGCAGAATGCCGGTTTTGCTCTGCCGACGGAAAAGCCCATCGGATTAGTGACGTTCGACGGAAGCGTGTCGCAAGTCGCGGCAGGCACGCAGACGCTCAAGCATATCGTCGCAAGTTGCGACGGGGAAACGCTTGACGGCAGCCGCGCGAATCTGGAATGGGTGGAGCGGTTTGCGTCTCTGCGCGTCAAGCGCGCGGGACCAACGCTTCTCGGCGCCGAGATGTGGCTGCCGCTGGAAAGGTTGGCAGATTACCTGGCTGCGCTCGCGCGATTGGCGAACGCGCAGCGCGCGCTGATCGCGACGTATGGCACTGTCGTCGCGCCGAAGATGGCGATGGTAATGTCCGTCTTTCCAAGCGATGAGAGCCGGGTGATCGGTTACGTTCTGGATCTAAGTCTGACCAAGAAAATCTATGACGTCGCATTTCGTTACGGCGGACGACCGTACGGGATTGGGTTTTGGAACGCGCCCTATCTCCGCCGCGCGTTTGCGCCTCAGCAGGCGGCAGAACGATTCGCGCGCAAGCGTCAACTTGATCCGTTGAACATCATGAACCCGGACAAAGCGTACAAAACTGCGCTTCTTCTCTCCCCGGTCTTTTTCAATCTGGGAATGGATACGTTGGCACGGGCACGGCGCGCGTGGAGCGTGATGCGGTGAAGTCGTTCAATCTCGGTCTCGACCAGGAGACGCTCATCTGCGCGCGCTGTGGATATTGTCAAGCTGTGTGTCCGGTTTATGCAGCGCTGGGCTGGGAATCTACCGGACCACGCGGGCGCATCGCGATTGCGCGCCAAGCCGCGCAAGGCGCCTCACTTGCCGCCGAGCATGCGCGCCGCGTCTATCAGTGTACACTTTGCGGTCACTGCCGCGCGGTTTGTCCGACGCGCATTGACACATGCGATCTGTGGCTCGACCTGCGCGGTCATCTCACGGCAAATGGCAGTCTGGCGCGCTGGCAGGTGGGGAAACTTTATCATAATTTGATCTCGCAACACAATATCACCGGCGATGTCCCAGAGAATCGCCTCTTGTGGCAGCAGAATCTGGAAACCGAAATTGAGGGACTCAATTTGCAGCCCGGCGCGCGCGTTGTGTATTTTCTCGGTTGCGTTGCTGGGCTTTATCCGCAGACACAAGGAATTCCGCAAGCATTGTCCCAGATCTTGGCAAAGGCGCACGTCCCTTTCACGACATTGGGCAGCGCGGAAGAATGCTGCGGGTTTCCGCTCTTGGGAATGGGGCTCGAAAACGCCGCCGCGGATTTTGCGCGCCGAAACATCGCGCGCGTCAGAGAGATCGGCGCAAGCATTCTGGTTGCGGCGTGCCCATCGTGCTATCACACTTGGCGCGATGTTTATCCGCGTCTCCTCAGCGAGCCGGTTGATCTGCAGATCAAGCATGCGAGCGAATTCCTTGCCGAGCTGCTAACCGAGCGACGACTGAATCCACAGCCGCAGGAGATGCGCGTCACGTACCACGATCCCTGCGACCTGGGTCGCAACAGCGGCATCTACGATCCACCGCGCCAAGTCCTACAGACAATCCCTGGATTGGAACTGGTCGAAATGGCGGAGAATCGCGAGCATGCCTTGTGCTGCGGCGGCGGCGGCAACATGGAAGTCGCAGATCCTGATCTCGTTGCGGCGATTGCGCGCCGTCGGTTGGCACAGGCATTGGAGACCGGCGTATCGTTTCTCGTGACGCCCTGCCAACAATGCAAGCGCACCCTGGCGAACGCGGCGCGCGTAGAACGCGCGCGCCTCAAAGTGCTCGACCTGAATGAGTTCGTCTGGAGGGCGTTGTAATGGCACTGACCGCACACATTGAACTTTCAAGTGGCGCGATTCAATATTCCACAACCGAGCCCACGCTCAAAAGACGATTCCTGGGCGCGCGCGGCATCGGTGCAAAGATTTTGTTCGACCGCGTCGGCGCGCGCATCTCGCCGTTCGACTCGGAGAATTGCCTTATCTTTACGACGGGACCGTTCAGTGGCACGCCGTGGCCCACCGCGTCGCGTTATCACGTCACGTTCAAGTCCCCGGCGACGAACGCGTACGGGTACGCCAACGCGGGCGGGCATTGGGGTCCCGAACTCGCGCGCGCCGGATTCGACGCGGTGATTGTCACCGGACGCGCAGCATCGCCAGTCTATCTGGAAATCGCCGACCGCGCGATCGCAATTCGCCCGGCTAGTCATTTGTGGGGACTGACGACAGTAGCAACACACGAACAGTTGCTTGGCGTCGAGGGACCCAGCGGACGAAATGGACGCGTGTTGTGCATTGGTCTTGCAGGCGAAAAGCGGGCGCGGATCGCGGCGATTATCAACGATTACGGACGCGCGGCGGCGCGCGGGGGACCGGGCGCGGTCATGGGGTCGAAAAACCTGAAAGCGATTCACGTCCGCGCGTCGGGTCGCGGGAAAACCCGAGCAGACTTGGCGACAGTCGCGCGCGCAATGTCAAAGCACCTGGTTGACGATCCCAAGCTGTCCGGGCTGAGAACCGATGGCACCGTCATCTTGATGCGTCCGAAGAATATGACCGGCGATCTGCCCGCCAAGAATCATCAGTTTGGTCAGGTCCCGTTCATTGACCACGTGGACGCGCACGCGCTGAATCGTTATCGTGCCAGGCGCTTGGGGTGCGCGATGTGTCCGGTGCGCTGCTCCCGGCTTTCGATTGTGCCAGACGGCGATCACGCATCCGAAGTTGAGGGACCCGAGTACGAGACGACAGACGCGCTCGGACCGATGTGTTGGAATCACAATCCAGAAGTGATCATTCGGGCGAATCAACTTTGCAATGAGTACGGGCTCGACACGATCTCGACCGGCGTGACCGTTGCTTTCGCGATGGAATGTCATCAGCGCGGCGTGCTTGCCGATCGCGATCTGTCGCTCGAATGGGGCGACGCCGCGAGCATCCTCGGCTTGATCGAAAAGATCGGCAGGCGCGAAGGGGTTGGCGATGTGCTGGCGGAGGGGGTGCAGCGCGCGGCGCAAGCCATCGGCCGCGGCGCGGGCGAATGGGCGCTGCATGTCAAAGGCTTGGAGTTGCCGCGCCAGGAGCCACGTGTCGCCAAAGGGTTTGGTCTGGGGCACGCGACCTCAAATCGCGGCGCGGATCATTTGTACGCGCTGCCGACGATTGACGTCGCGGGCAATCTCGAAGCCGCGCGCACGATTTTCCCGACGGAAATCATCGAGCAATTGGTTGACCCGGCAGATGAAACGTACAAACCGGACATGGTGATCTACGGCGAGCACTATTGCGCGGTGACCGATGCGCTCGGCATCTGCAAATTCAGCACGACCGAGGAATACAGTTTGCTGCCCGACGATCTCGCGCGCGGCTTGCGCGCGCTCGGCGTCGAGATCACCGGCGCGGCTTTGCTCGAGATCGGCGAGCGCATCGTGAACCTGGAACGATTGTACAATGTCCGCGCGGGATTCAGTCGCGCGAACGACGCTTTGCCGCCGCGCTTGACGCGCGAGCGACTCGTCGTCTGCGCCAGCGAAACAGATCCGACCACCGGCATGACGCGTTTGGGCGCCCCGCTGCGCGAGGCGCAGTTGTTCGATTTCGACGCGATGCTGGATCGCTATTACCGTTTGCGCGGCTGGGATGCGAATGGTCGCCCGACGCGCGCGGCGCTGGCGCGCTTGGATTTGAGCGCGGAAGGCGCAGAGATTGTGGGATGAGGCTAAATAGATCGCACGAGATCGTCGTGCGCGTGCGATACTTTAATATCCTCGCGGATTACGCAGGCACCAAACGCGCGGAGGTGGCGGTCCCAATCGAAACGACCCTCCGCGCATTTTTGAATCACTTGATCGAAATCAACCCCGAACCGTTTCGGCGCGCGCTGTCGCGCGGCGAGATGTTTAGCGCGTACCTGCGAGTTTTTCGCAACGAGCGCATGGTCGCGCCCGAGGATTTCGACGCGCCGCTTGCCGATGGCGATGACATCATGCTATTCCCAGCGGTTGCGGGGGGCGCGGCATGATTATCCAGGTTGACCCCGCGCGATGCACGGATTGCCGGCTGTGCGAGATTTATTGCTCACTCCAACAGGAGGGATACGTCAATCCTTCTCTCGCGCGCGTTCAGATTCGCCGGGATGAATCGCGCCGGTTGCTCGCGCCGATTGTGTGCCCGCCGTGCGGTGAGAAAAAATGTCTGGCAGCGTGTCCCGAGCCGGGCGCGCTGGTGATTTCACCGCAGACCGGCGCGGTCGTCGTCGTCGAGCCGCGGTGTACCGGTTGCTGCAAATGCATCGCCGCGTGCGAAATTGGCGCGATTCGGTTTTTGCGGCAGGAGGGGCGCGGCAAAAACGGCAAAGCGGTTGCGCTCAAATGCGACCAGTGCGGCGGCGACCCCGCCTGTACGCGTGTGTGCGAACCGAAGGCACTTGAGTATGTGAACGAGGCAACCGGGCAGCCGGTCTTTGAACGACTGGGTGCGTTGCTAGCCGAGATCGAAAAGGATTGGCTGCGGCGCGGTGGACAACCGCGACGGAGAACACCCTCACGATGACACAGTTTCCCTATGCGGGCTACGCGGGTAGATATTTGCGCGTCAATTTGACAACTGGCAAAATGGCAGCATTGTCCCTGCCGGTCGAGTGGGCGGAGAATTTTCTCGGCGGAAACGGCATCGGCGCGAAAATCCTGTGGGATGAAGTGCCGCCGCTGGCTGATCCACTACACCCCGAAAACAAGTTGATCGTTGCGACTGGCCCTTTGTGCGGCGGGTTGATGCCAAATGCTTCGCGCGTCGAATTCATCGCGAAATCACCGCTGACCGGCATCTACGGCGACGCGAACGCGAGCGGGCATTTCAGTCCCGAACTCAAATATGCGGGGTATGATCTGATCGTGTTCGAAGGGCGCGCGGTGTCGCCGGTGTATCTGTCCGTGCGCGACGATCGAGTCGAACTGCGCGACGCGATGCATCTGTGGGGCAAGGGATGCGAAGACGCCGAAAGGATTTTGCGGCAAGAAAATCGCGACCCTGAAATCAAGACCGCATTGATCGGGCAGGCGGGCGAGAACCTGGTGCGCTTTGCGGCAATTGCGGTCTCGTGGCGCCGACACGCCGCGCGGTCAGGGCTTGGCGCGGTGATGGGATCAAAAAACCTGAAGGCGATTGCAGTGCGCGGCACGCGCGGCGTTCGCCTCGCTGATCCGGAAGGACATCGCGCGGTTGCGCTGCGGCTGCATGACCAGATTCGGCGCAACGAATTCTTTGAGGGCGTGCATCGTTTTGGGACGGCGGGCTTGGTCAGTCTGATGCAGCCGATGGGACGTTTTCCGACCAAGAATTTTCAGCAGGGTAGTTTCGACGGATTTGAACAAATCTCCGGCGAAACTTTGCGCGAAGAGCATCTCGTCCGCGATGTGGCGTGCTGCGCGTGTCCGGTCGGATGCGACAAGGTGTACACCGTGGCGTCGGGCGAATTTGCCGGCACCACGACGAGCAGTTTGGAATACGAAACGCTCAACGCGCTCGGCGCGGGGGTACTGAATCGCAACTTGCCCGCGCTCATCCGCGCGAATGTTCTGTGCGACGATTGGGGGCTGGACACCATTTCGGCAGGGCGCACGATTTCGTTCGCGATGGAACTCGTCGAAAAAGGAATGCTGTCGCCGCGCGAATGTGAAGGACTCGATCTCGCGTGGGGCAACTGCCGCGCGATGAACGAATTGCTACGGCGCATCACTTTCCGCGAAGGCAATCTGGGGAACTGGCTCGCCGAAGGCGCGGCCCGCGCGGCAAAAATCCTGGGGCGTGGCGCAGAGCGGTACGCGATGCACGTCAAAGGGCAGGAGATTCCATCGCAGGATGGGCGCGCCCAGCAGTCCATGGGACTCGCGCATGTGACGTCGACGCGCGGCGCGGATCATCTCAAGGCGTTTCCGGTGATTGACGAAACCGGCTATCCATCCGAAGCCGTGCGGCGGTACGGCGATCAATACCTGCCCGAACTCGTCGCTCCCCTCGCGACACGTTACAAAGCGATGCTGGTGAAAGACGGCGAAGATTACGGCGCGGTTGTGGATTCGTCGGGCAACTGCAAATCAGGCGGAACGTTCGTGATGGCAGAGGTCTACTGGGACGATCAGGCAGAGGCAATTCGTACGATGACCGGATTGCCCATGGACGCCGCGCGGTTGAAAATCATCGGCGAGCGCATCTACAATTTGCAGCGATGTTACAATGCCTTGCACGGCATCACGCGCGCGGACGATGTGCTGCCGTGGCGCTTTACGAAGATTCCTTCACCCTCAGGTAATGCAAAGGGAAGCGTGTGCCATCTCGACGTGATGCTGCCGGAGTATTACGCGCTGCGCGGCTGGGATGATGCCAGTGGCGTTCCGCGCGCGGAAACGCTCACGCGCCTGGGAATCGGCGATGCGTTCGCGCGCGTGCGGGACACGATCGCATCCGGCGACGCGGCGAGGATTCGCGCGAACCTGGGATGGGCTGCGCCATATACCGAGCATGCAGTTGATGAACGGTGAATTCCATCCCGCTAACTCTGACGCACATCATCCAGTTGCCGGGATGAAACTGCTGGACATGATCATCGCCGCTTTAAAGCGGGCGGTTTTCTCTCAATTCGATTTGGGCAATACGGGACGAATCCCACAGGATTGACAGCACTCTGGAGTAGTGCTATAATAATAGTGCAATAATGCACTATTTACAGTTCGAGGGAGAACTGGCTTGCCCACCCCACGTTTTTCGCCCTATTACCGCTGGTTAGAAGAAACCTTGCGCGAGGATATCGCGCAAGGGACATACAGACCCGGCGACGCGCTGCCCACCGAGCACGAATTGATGCGGCGTTACAACCTCAGCAGCACGACCGTGCGCCGCGCGGTGCGCGATCTCGTGCTGGAAGGTTGGATCTATCGCAAAGCCGGGAAAGGCACCTTCGTCAAACGCGCAAAACTGGAAGAACGTCTCGCGCGCCTCACTTCATTTGCGGAGGAGATGCAGAGCCGCAACATTACGCCGCAATTCAAACTCGTGCGCGCCGAGCTAATGCCCGCGCCCTACGAAGTACGCCAAGCCCTCAACTTGTCCCCCAAACATCAAGCCTATCTGATCGAACGCATTCAGATCGCGAACGGCGAGCCGATCGCCGTCGCGCGCGGATATTGGAATTGCGATATTGGCGCGCGCCTGGCGGAACAAGACCTCAATCGTGTTCCTCTTTACGAATTCGTCGAGAACGCGCTGCACACGCCGCTCGTCGAAGCCGACGAATCTATCAGCGCGGCGAGCGCGGACGCCGATCTCGCGCGCAAACTCAGTATCTCACGTCATGCCCCCCTGCTCGTGCGGCGGCGGCTCACCTATACCACCGAAATGCGTCCCATCGAATACACGACGACGTTTTATCGGAGCGATCAGTACGAATACAAAATTCGATTGGCGCGGCATGGCGTCTAAATTGGGAAGGAGGTGCTAACATCGAGAGTGAGTAAGACTTGACCCACAATCGCAACCCCAAATCCGAATCAGAGGAGAATGAACCATGAAAAAGATCGTTTTGATTTTCGCGTTGACCTTGCTGGTTGTGGTCTTCGCAGCTGCCTGCGCTCCAGCACCAACGCCCGCGCCAACCGCCGCGCCTCCAACCGCAGCCCCAAAGCCGACCGAAGCGCCCAAGCCGACAGCGGTACCGCCAACGGCAGCGCCCAAACCGACCGAAGCACCCAAGCCAACGACCGCGCCAACTGTCGCCCCGACGCAACCGGCAGCAAAAGTCGAACTGCGGATCACGTGGTACGATGACGGCAAGGAAGGCGAAGTGATGCGCGCGCTCCTGGACAAGTTCCAAGCCGCGAACCCCAACATCACCGTCAAGATGGACACTGTCGCCTATGCTGACCTGAACAAGATTCTGCAACCGCAGGTCGAATCTGGCACACCGCCCGATCTCGCGCGCGTCA
>Ga0233422_10001341_pt1 | contig 11009 bp, 9 predicted proteins | sample Watercolumn_Mata_2_FD_182724 | JGI IMG/M metagenome (GOLD analysis project Ga0233422, IMG submission 182724) | Freshwater microbial communities from Lake Matano, South Sulawesi, Indonesia - Watercolumn_Matano_2014_110_MG | ecosystem: Environmental > Aquatic > Freshwater > Lake | place...
CATGGTGCTGAACTCCTTTATTCCCCCTTTCCCCTTTTTCCCTTTTAACCCCCATTTAATGCCCGTTCACCTAGCATAGAGTAGTTTCCTCAAGACGACATCTTTCAGTGCTTCAGGGAGTAAGTATATGAAAGTTCGAGACATTATGATAAAAGAAGTGGCCACCCTGGATGTCAATGATGAACTCAGTCTGGCCAATGACATCATGCGCCTGGGGCGCATCCGGCATCTGCCGGTGGTGGAGGGGCAACGGCTGGTGGGGATTATCTCGGAAAGGGATCTCTTTCGCCGTTCCCTGGCCCAGGCCCTGGGCTACCAAACCAAGGACACCCGGGATTTGATGAAGACCGTGCATATTAAAGACGTCATGGTGCCCGCGGTGGTCACCGTTTCACCGGACACGCCCCTGTGCGACGCTGTGCGCCTGATGCTGGATAAAAAGATCGGCTGCCTGCCGGTGGTGGAAAATGCCGGCCTGGTGGGACTGATCACCGAAACGGACATCCTGGTGCATTATCTGAAGATTTGCCAATAATACCAAATTCACCTGCACGTGCCGTCAAACAGCATAATAAAACGGCGTCCATCTGCGTTTATCGGCGGTTAAATATTAACCGCCGATGCACGCCGATAAACGCCGCTCATCTTGGTATAAAACCCTCAGCAGATGGCCAGGAAGCGGATAAAGTCCCGCAAGGTGCGGCGGTCGAAAACCGGTCCCTCGGGGCCTTCCTCTTTCTGCAGCACCTTTAACGCGGCAAAAGGTGTCTGGGCCGGCCGGTGCGGCCGATGGGTGGTCAGCGCGTCGTAAGCGTCCACCAGGCGGACGATCCGGGTCCAGGGATGCTGCCGGTGCAGGCATAACCCCGCAGGATATCCCGAGCCGTCGGCGTTTTCATGATGCTCCCGCACCAACTGTATCCCTTCCGCCGATAGTATGGGGTAGCGCTTCAGTATTTGCACGCCGATCAAAGGATGAGTTTTGGTCTCTTCCCACTCCTCAGGGGTTAGGCTCTCGGATTTATATAGAATATGGTTGGAGATGCGGGTCATCCCCAGATCCAGCACCAGGGCCACGGAGCCCAGCAAACGGCCTTCCCGTTGAGGTTTCTGCAAAAACAGGGTCATCGCCACTGCCAGCAGACAGACATTCACCGCGTGGTTGTAAAGACTGTAATTTCGGAAAAGGATTTCCCAAACCATCTTCGGGTAATGTTTATCTTTCTGTAATTCCTCGATAATCCTGTCAACCTGGTTAACGGCCAAGCCGATATGGGCCCCCAGGCGGGGCGCGGTCATGACCTGGCGCAGGGTCAGGCTCAGGTGCTCCGCCAGGACCATGAACTTCTTTTTGGCTTGGGCCGGGCCTTCCATCTCCAACAACTGCAAATGGTTGTTCAGGTAGGCCAGGACATTTCCCAGGTCCGTTCTATGAAAATATAAACCCTTGATCCCCAGATTGACCAGCGGCTCCAGCCACCTGCAATCCAACACTTCTCCCGCGTCCAGATAAGGAAAATACGCGAAATTTTCAGATTGGGAGTCGCCGGCTTTGAGATAGAGAGGGAAGGTCAGCCGTTCCCCGTGAATCAACCCCTTCAGCCGCAAAGGGATATGGGAAGAGTGGCCGGTGCGCACCGGATGGTGTTGCAGGCTCTTAAGGCCCTGGGAGAATAGACATTGTCGGGTCATGTGGGCACTCATCACCGACACCTCCAAAAAATAATTCTCCTGTTCTTTTATCGGCATCTTTTTACTATCACTTTAAAAAAAGAGAATGACGGAGGGGGGACTTTCCGGCGGTCTCAAAATGAGACTTGAAAAAATTTGGGGGATTATTAATCCGGGCGGCTTATTCCGTGACCAGGAAAGCGATAAAATTCTTTAAGGTTGGCGGGTCGTAAATCGGCCCCCGGGACCCCCGGGACTCCTGTAAAATCTTGACGGCCTCGAAAGGTTTGTAGGCCGCACGGTAAGGCCGGGTGACGGTGAGGGCCTCGTAGGTGTCCAGCAGGCGGATGATGCGGGTCCAGGGGTGCTGCCGGGCCAGGGGCAGACCCAGGGGATAACCGGAACCGTCGGCGTTTTCGTGGTGCTCCAGGGAAAGGCGCAACACCTCGTTGGGCAAATAAGCCAGGGAAGTGCCTCTGCTTAAAAGACGGTGGCCCATGGCGGGGTGATGATTCACCTCCACCCTTTCTCCCGGGGTCAAGGGCCCGTCTTTCAAGATGATTTCCTGGGGGATGCGGGTCATGCCGATGTCGTGATAGAGGCCGGCCAATCCCAGGTCCCGGCTCTCCCTGGCGGATTTCTTCAAAAAGAGCATAAAGGCCGTGCCCAGGAGACAGAGGTTGATGGAATGAGTGTAGAGATTAAAGTTATGATAAAGAACTTTCCATATCAGTTTCATGGCCCCGGGATCCTGTTGCATCCTCTCGATCATATCTTCCACCAACCCCTGGGCCTTTTGCACGCCGGGTCCGAAGCGAGGAGATTGGTAGGCTTTGCGGATGCTGTAGTGCAACTGTTCAGAGAATACGGCCAGCAACTCCGGGGTGACCTTCGCACTCTCATATTTCAACATCTGCAAATAATTATTGAGATAACCGATTACCCGTTCCAAATCCTCTTTGAGAAAATAGAGGCGGTCTATCCCCTTTTGGGCTAAAAGCTCCTGCCACTGGCATTCCCATGCCTCTCCCTCTTTGAGAAAAAGGGGGAAAGAAACCTCCTGGCTCCCTTTTTGCGCCACCTTCATGTACAGATTAAAGGTGATCCGCTCCTTGGGAATCAACACGGTCAGATTTATGGGGATATAAGGGGATGATTGGGCATCGTTCCAGGAGCGCTGTACGGTCTTTACCTCGGAGGTTAGGAGTTTCTCTCGGAGCGAGTTTTCTTCCATGGTGCTTTTGTAATACTGCTGCCTGGTTAAATTTTCCACCTTTTTCCCAGAGGTTAATGCCGGAGAACTTATCTCTCCAGGAATACCTCTTTTACGAAACCATAATATCGCGACATTTTGAAAAAAAAAAATGGATTTTTTAAAATCTGCTCTCCATAACCCCGCAATTAATCAAGGTATTTTGGTGGGTCCCACACTCCGGGGCCAGCTTCCCCTTGCCAGTGGCTTGTTTTAGAGAAAAGGTGATATTGTCATTTTTTTCTATCTTTAGAAAATAACAGATTTCTGAATTTATTTTTTAACTCGGAACTTGGAACTTTAACCGGCAAAGGGTAAGGCCGAACCCGTGCCGGTTACTAAGGAAGCGCCAGGAAACGGATAAAATTTCTTAAAGTCCGGGGATCGAAGGTCGGGCCTGTAAGCCCCTTTTGGTTTTGCAGCGACTTCAAAGCGGCAAAGGGTGAGAGCGGCTGCCGGCCCGGGCGATGGCCGGTGAGGCCGTCATAGGCGTCCACCAGGCGGATGATCCGGGTCCAGGGATGCTGGCGGCTCAAGGGCAATCCCTGGGGATAACCCGAGCCGTCGGCGGTCTCATGGTGTTCCAGGACTAGTTGCAGGATCTCCGGGGCCAAGGAGTCGCTTTCCTTTAGCATCTCAAAACCGACCTGGGGATGATTCTTTAAAGTATCCGATTCTGCGGCGTTTAAAAGATCCCGCCGGTTCAAAAGATCTTCCGATATCCGGCTCATTCCCAAGTCGTGAAAGAGGCAGGCCAACCCCAAATTGAGGCTCTCAAACCGGGATTTATGCATAAATAACATCAACGCGATTCCCAGAAGGCAGACATTGACGGAATGGTTGTACAGGCTATAGTTGCGATAGAGCAGTTCCCACACCAATTTCAAGGAAGTAACGTTTTGCTGCAGTACCTGGACCAGGCGCTCCACCTGGCCTTGGGCCAACTGGATGTGGCGGCCGAGATGTTGCGAATTAAAGGCCCGGTAGAGGCTGAAATTCAAATGCTCCACCAAAACCAGGATCTTCTCCTTGGGCAGATTCGGCCGTTGGAGATCGTACAACAATAAGTGGTTGTTCAAATAGGCAATGACCCGATCCAGGTCGTGGCGCTGAAAGTAGAAACGGTCAATCCCCAGCCGTTCCAGGAGTTCCACCCAGGAGGGGTCCAGGACTTCTTCGCCTTCCAGAAAGGGCAAAAAAGTAACCTCTTGTTGATCAGCGGCGCTTACTTTAACATAGAGGTTAAAAGAGAGTTTTTCGCCCTGCATCAGGGTTTGCAGATAGATGGGGAGAAATGAGGTGGTGCCCGTGGTGCTGAAATTCCGTCGCAGGACTTTCAGTTTATTGGCGAATATTTGCTGCCGGGTATCATGCACATCCATCGGTGCCGACGTCCTTACGCGCTGCCTTAACCCACAGATATTCTCCTCTAATATCGGCATTTGCCGTCAGGTAATTAAATTACTTATCAGACGTAGGTCAGCCATTTTTGATAATGGGCGTCTTCGCCTTTGACCACTGCAAAATATGCGGCCTGGAGCTTCTTGGTGATGGGGCCGGGGGTGCCGGCGCCGATGACCCGGCCGTCCACTTCCCTTAAAGGCGTGACTTCCGCGGCCGTGCCGGTGAGAAAGGCCTCGTCGGCCAGATAGAGCTCGTCCCGGGAAAAGATGTCTTCTTTCACCGGAATTCCCAGGTCTTGGGCCAGGGTCAGGATGGAGTCCCGGGTAATTCCCGGCAGCACCGCGGTCAGCGGCGGGGTCTTGAGGAGGCCGTCCCGGATCACAAAGATGTTTTCCCCCGAGGCCTCGGCCACGTAGCCGTCGGTGTCCAGCATAATGGCTTCGTCAAACCCCAATTGGGTGGCCTCCCGCTTGGCCATGATGGAATTGACATAGTTGCCCGTGGTCTTGGCCTTGGTCATCATCACGTTCACGTGATGGCGGGCGAAAGAAGAAATTTTGCCCCTGATGCCTTTTTTTAATCCTTCATCTCCCAGATAGGCGCCCCACACCCAACTGATGATGGACAAATGTATCGGGTTATTCTGGGGGTGCAACCCCATGGCCCCTTCCCCCACGAAGGCCAGGGGCCGGAGATAGGCCTCTTTCTGCTGATTGACCCTTAAGATCTCGCAGCAAGCCGCCTCTACCTCAGCTTGGGGGAAGGGAATATCCATCTGCATGACATGGGCGGAATCAAACAGACGCCGCACGTGTTCCGGCAGGCGGAAAACCGCGGTGCGGCCGTCCGTGCAATGGTAAGCCCTGATCCCTTCAAAGACTCCCAATCCGTAATGGAGGGAATGGGTTAAGATATGAATCCGGGCTTCATCCCAAGGAATAAATTTGCCGTCCAGCCAGATGCTCTTCGCCTTTTCCACCATCTCTGAGCCCCCCAGGAGTTTAAAAGCAATTTCTAACCCATCGGCCCCGGGATGTCAAACGAATTTCCCCCCCGGTTTTCATTGCCTTAATAGCGGATTTTCCGGTATGATGAGCAGAATGAAACCCGTTATTACGTGGCCGGAAGCGCTATCATTGCGGATGCTGATATTTCCTCGTTGATCCAAGCTTAATAACGAAGTCTTTGTAATTATTTAACCCAAAACCCAAAACCGAAAACCGAAAAGCTAAAACCGAAAACCGATAAGCCAAAAGCCAAAAGCTAAAAGCGGAAAACGGAAAACGGAAAACGGAAAACGGAAAACTGATATATGTCTACCAAAATCAAAGCCGGTGTCATCGGCGTGGGCTACTTGGGCCGCTTCCATGCCGAAAAATACGCGGCCCTGCCGGACGTGGAACTGGTGGGGGTGGCCGATCTGAACCCGGAAAGGGCCAAGGAAGTGGCCGGGCATCTCAACACCCGGGCCTACACCGATTACCGGGAGATGTTGTCCCATCTGCAGGCGGTGAGCGTGGCCGTGCCCACCACTTCCCATTTCCCCGTGGTCCGGGATTGTCTGGAAGGGGGTATCCAGGTGCTGGTGGAAAAACCCCTGGCCGTCACCGCCGATGAAGCCGACGCCCTGGTGGACCTGGCCCGGAGCCGGGGCCGCCTCCTGATGGTGGGCCACCTGGAACGTTATAACTCCGCCATGGAGGAACTCAGGGCCAAGGTCACCCGGCCGGCATTCATTGAAAGCCACCGTCTCTCCTTTTATAAAGAGCGGGGCATTGACGTGGACGTGGTCCTGGACCTGATGATCCATGACCTGGACCACGTTCTCAGCCTGGTGCCTTCCCCGGTCCGGGAAATCCGGGCCGCCGGGGTTTCCGTGCTGACGGAAAAGATCGACCTGGCCAACGTCCGCCTGGAGTTCGCGGACGGTTGCATCGCCAACCTCACAGCAAGCCGCATGTCCTTTAAAAGTATGCGAAAATTCCGCCTCTTCCAGCCTGACGCCTACCTGTCCGTGGATTTTGAATCCCGGGAACTGACCGTGGCCTCCAGGAAAGAAGGCGCCCTGGGGCCGATTCCCGGGGTGGCTTTGGAAACCAGGAGATTCCCCCAGGAAGACGTCTTGTTCAAGGAAATCGCCAACTTTGTGGCTGCCGTACAACAAAGGGAAGAGCCCAAGGTACGCGGGGAGGACGGCCGGGCCGCGCTCTCCTTGGCCTTAAACATCATCGCCGCCATGCGTACGGCCAAGGTTTAAGGTGAATAAAATCCTCATCGTCGCCGGCGAAGCCTCCGGCGACCAGCACGCGGCCCGGCTGGTGGCGGCCATCAAGGAAGAGCTGCCTCACGCCGAGTTTTTAGGGGTGGGGGGAGAGGCCCTGGCCGCCCAGGGGGTGCGGATTCTTTGCCCCGCGTCCGAGTTGGCGGTGGTGGGGCTCCTGGAAGTGGCGGGCAGGCTCCCCGCGGTGTTCAAGGCCCTGAAGGATATCAGCCGGGCCTTGAAGCAAGAGCGCCCCCAGTTGGTCATCCTGGTGGATTTTCCGGACTTCAATTTTTGGGTGGCCAGGCTGGCCAAATACTGGCGGGTGCCGGTAATGTATTACGTCAGCCCCCAGGTCTGGGCCTGGCGCACTTACCGGGTGCGCACCATCGCCCGCCTGGTGGCCCGCATGGGGGTGATCTTTCCCTTTGAAGCCGATTTCTACCGGCAAAGGGGAGTGCTTGCAGAGTACGTGGGCCATCCCCTGGTGGAGACCTTGCCGGAACTGCCGGACCGGGCCGCACTCCTGGAACAATGGGGCCTGGACCCCCGGCGCTTCACCCTGGCGCTGCTCCCGGGCAGCCGGGCCAGCGAAATCGAGCGGCACCTGCCGGCGATGCTTGAAGCCGCGGTCCTCGTTAAACAGGCCATACCCGAAACCCAGTTCGTCCTGCCCCTGGCCTCCACCGCGCCGGAAGGGCTGGTGCGGGAAATGGTGGAGAAATACAATGCTCTTGGCGCCGCGTTCAGGATAATAGAGGGCCAATCCTACTCTGCCCTGTCCGCGGCCCACCTGGCCGTCGTGGCCTCGGGCACAGCCACGGTGGAGGCGGCCCTGGCCGCCACGCCCTTCATCATCATCTACCGCCTCTCCCCGGTGACCTTTGCGGTGGGCCGCCTGCTGGTCCGGGTGGAGCACGTGGGCATGGCCAACCTCCTGGCCGGGGAACGGCTCTTTCCGGAGCTGTTGCAGCATCTGTTCACCCCGGAAAGCCTGGCCCGGGAAGTCTTATCCCTGGTCAAGGACCGGGAGCGCCTGGAAGTCATGCGCTTAGGATTGGCCCGGATCGTCGCGCGCCTGGGGGGGCCGGGCGCGTCCCGCCGCGCGGCCATGATAGCCATGGAGATCATAACCGGGAGCAGGATGCCGAGTGGAAAGAATTAGGTCTTCAATCTTCTTGCCCTGGGCCAAAAAGGTTTTATAATACATTCGTCTGCAAATGAGACAAACTCGCCAAAGAACCGACACTCTTCTTTCTCAACTGAAAACCGAAAACCATCTTTTGGGAGGTGGCAATGATAAAAAAGATTCAAAGCCTGATGGGACCTGATGCCGAAGATTTATTGACCTATAAATGCACGGGCTTTCAAAAGGAAGCCCTGCACCTGCCGGGGCCGGATTTCATCGACCGGGTCTGGACCCTGAGCGACCGGCCGGTGAAAGTCTTACGGGCCCTGGCCACGCTGTTCAACAGCGGCCGCCTGGCGGGCACCGGCTACGTCTCGATCTTGCCGGTGGACCAGGGCATCGAGCATTCCGGGGCCGCGTCCTTTGCGCCCAACACCATTTATTTCGATCCGGAAAACATCGTCAATCTGGCCCTCGAGGGCGGCTGCAACGCGGTGGCCTCCACCCTGGGGGTCCTGGGCGCAGTGGCCCGGAAATACGCCCATAAAATTCCCTTTATCCTCAAATTCAACCATAACGAACTCCTCACCTATCCCGCGGTCCACGACCAGACGCTCTTTGCCAGCATCGAGCAGGCCTACGACCTCGGTGCTGTCGCGGTGGGCGCCACCATCTATTTCGGCTCCCCGGACTGCCGCCGCCAGATCTGGGAGGTGAGCGAGGCCTTCCGCACCGCTCATGAACTGGGAATGGCCACCATTCTCTGGTGCTACCTGCGCAACCCCGGGTTCAAGACCGCGGCCACGGATTTCCACACCGCCGCGGACCTCACCGGCCAGGCCAACCACCTGGGGGTGACCATCGAGGCGGACATCATCAAACAGAAGCAGGCCACGGTGAACGGGGGCTACACGGTCCTGAACTTCGGCAAGACCAATCCCCTGGTCTATAAGGAGTTGGCCGGCACCCACCCCATCGAGATGACCCGCTACCAGGTGGCCAACTGCTACATGGGCCGCTGCGGCCTCATCAACTCCGGGGGCGCGGCCGGGGACGACGACCTGGGCCAGGCGGTGCGCACCGCAGTGATCAATAAACGGGCCGGGGGCATGGGCCTCATTTCCGGCCGCAAGGCCTTCCAGCGCCCCATGTCCGAAGGCGTGGAGTTGTTGAACGCCATCCAGGATGTTTACCTCTGCCAGGAGGTTACGGTAGCCTGAAAAGCAGGGCCAGGGGTCAGTTGTAGGGCGCGTCTTACGCGCCAATTTAGGTCTTTTCCATCTGGTTCCCAAGCTGTGCTTGGGAACCGGGTGGAAGGCAAGCTAAGCTTGCCCTCCAATTGCGTTCCCAAGCCAAGCTTGGGAACGAGTTCTAATACCGATCATTAACCCGCGGCGCCCTTCTTCGAAGACGCCGTTTTTTATTGAGGTAAATCAGTTTCCAGCAGCCGCAAGATATAGTAAAATCATAAAACAAATTCGCCACTTCAGGACAGAAATCGATGTTTACCGGATTGGTTGAGGGCATGGGGGAAATCACCGCCAGCAGCCGCCAGGCTGAAGGCTTGAAACTCACCGTGGCCCTGCCTTTTCCCGCCGCGGAGCTGGCCCTGGGGGATTCGGTGGCCGTGGCCGGGGCCTGCCTGACGGTGGTGGAGATCGGCTCTAAGACCGCCTCCTTCGAGGTCTCCCCCGAGACCCTGGCCCGCACGACTTTGGCCTTGAAAAAGGCAGGGGACCGGGTAAACTTAGAAAGGGCGCTGAAGCTGGGAGACCGCCTGGGCGGCCACCTGGTCACCGGCCATGTGGACGGGAAAGGCGCGCTCCGGGAACGCCGGGAAGGCGCGGACTACTTTCAACTGAAGATCGAGATGCCCGCGGCCCTAAGCCGCTACGTCATCGAAAAGGGCTCCATCGCCATCGACGGGGTGTCGCTGACGGTGAACACCTGCCAGGGCCACGCCTTTACGGTGAATATCATCCCCCACACGGCCCAGAAGACCACCCTGGCGCAACTGCGGACGGGAGACCAGGTTAATTTGGAAACGGACATTATCGGCAAATACGTGGAGAAGCTCCTGGGCGCAAAGTCGGAGAGTTCCGGGGTGACCGCGGAATTGCTGGCCCGGCACGGCTTTTTCTGAAGCAGGGGTCAGGGGTCAGGGTTTAGGAAAAGACAGCACAGGCGAGACGCCTGTGCCACCAGTGATAAAAATCTGAGAAATGCTTCGGCTAAAACCGAAGACCGAAGACCAAAGACCGAAGACGAAAAACGAAAAACGGAAAACGAAAAACGGGTATTTAAAATGGCATTAGCAAGCATCGAAGACGCAATCAACGACATCCGCAACGGCAAGATGATCATCCTGGTGGACGACGAGGACCGGGAAAACGAAGGCGACCTCACCATGGCCGCGGAGTTGGTGACTCCGGAGGCCATCAATTTCATGGCCCGTTATGGCCGGGGCCTCATCTGCCTGGCCCTGGAGCCGGCCCTGGTGGACAATCTGCAATTGCCCCAGATGGTCCGGAACAACCAGTCGGGTTTTAAGACCGCGTTTTGCGTCTCCGTCGAGGCACGGCGGGGGGTGACCACCGGTATTTCCGCGGCGGACCGGGCCACCACCATCCGCACCGCGGTGGCCGACAACGCCAAACCCGACGACCTGGTGAGCCCCGGCCACGTTTTTCCCCTCCGGGCCAGGAAGGGCGGCGTGCTGGTGCGCACCGGCCAGACCGAGGGATCAGTGGATTTGTCCCGGCTGGCGGGGCTGAAGTCCGCGGCGGTCATCTGCGAGGTCATGAAAGATGACGGCACCATGGCCCGCCTGCCCGACCTGGAGGAATTCGCGGCCAGCCATGATCTGAAAATCGCCACCATCGCCGACCTGGTGGAATACCGCCTCAGGCACGAATCTTTTGTCCATCGCCGGGCCACCGTCAGCCTCCCCACCTATTTCGGGGAATTCACCGCTTACGCCTACGACAACGACATCGACGACAACCAGCACGTGGCCCTGGTCAAAGGCGAGGTCCGGGGCGATGAGCCCGTCCTGGTGCGGGTCCACTCCGAATGCGTCACCGGTGACGTGTTCCACTCCCTCAGATGCGATTGCGGCGATCAGTTGGAAGCGGCCATGGCCAAGGTGGAGGAGGAAGGCCGGGGGGTGATTCTTTATATGCACCAGGAGGGTAGGGGCATCGGCCTGGTGAACAAACTCCGGGCCTATGAGCTCCAGGACCAGGGCAAGGATACGGTTGAAGCCAACGAGGCCCTGGGATTCAAGGCGGATC
>Ga0233422_10001344_pt1 | contig 10996 bp, 7 predicted proteins | sample Watercolumn_Mata_2_FD_182724 | JGI IMG/M metagenome (GOLD analysis project Ga0233422, IMG submission 182724) | Freshwater microbial communities from Lake Matano, South Sulawesi, Indonesia - Watercolumn_Matano_2014_110_MG | ecosystem: Environmental > Aquatic > Freshwater > Lake | place...
AAAGGAAAGCGGCGCATCTTTGTTTAGTTCCGAGTTCCGAGTTCCGGGTTCCAAGTTGGGAGGATATCCACCAGAAACTATTAATAAATTACAGGTGGGCCAATGTCCTGGGAGAAAAAGCCCCATCGTTTAAGATAGAAGGCGAAACCTGGCCAAGTTACGATTATTTTAAAATATTAGCGTATTTAACCCCACCGGTCAAGAAGGTTGACACCGGGGTTGACACCGGGGACCGGGCCGGCTCCTGACAAGCTCCTAGGTGGTATTAAATATTGCCCAAAAAAAGGCGGCCCCCGGGGGGCCGCCTGGTTCTTCTTAACTTAATGCCTGATTAAGGATTAATCTTCCTGCTGTTTCACCACCAGCACGGAGCAAGGGGAGTAAGTCACCACCTTGGATGCCGTGCTGCCCATGAAGGAGCCGGTTTTTGCGCCCAGCCCCCTGCTGCCGACGACGATCATGTCCACTTTTTCCTTTTTAGCGACGGAGACGATCTCATCGGCGGCGGAAGGCCCGGTGGCCAGGATCATCTCCGGGGTGATCCCCTTAGCCTGGGCCACATCTTTGCCTTTTTTCAGAGCGGTCTCCGCCTGGGCCTTCATTTTTTCGTAGATATACCTTCCTTCATCCAGTTCGGGGATTTCCACGGCCGCGGCCACCAGGACGATAGTGGACGGGGGATTAGACTTGGCCATAACACAGGCGTTATCCACGGCCTTCAGGGAGTAGGCCGAACCATCAACGGGAACGAGAATTTTCATGGTATTACCTCCTCCTCATTAGTGGGCCATCTTTTCGGCCTGTTCCTTTTTAAATCCGGCCCAGAGCTTGGCCATGATGATGCCGCACATGCTCATGGCCGCGCCCATCACCACCCAGGCGGCCATAGTGGTCAGCCCGGCCTGTTTAAGGGCCACGGAGGCCCCGGCCAGGATGATCATGATGGCGAAGAGCAGGCGGATGCCGTAACCCCGGATGTATTTCACCGCGGTGACGCCGATCTGGGCGCCGATGGACGCGCCCACCAGCATGTAGATGGCGGCCACGATGTCCACCACGCCTTTGACGCCGTAAGTCCAGCAGCCGTAAGCCCCGGCGAAGAGCACGGAGAAGAGGTCGGTGCCTACCGCAATGGCCGTGGGGCAGCCGATGAGGTAGATCAGGGCGGGCATGCGGATGAAGCCGCCGCCCACGCCCAGGAAGCCGGACAGGAACCCGGTGAAGAAAAAGACGCCCATCACCGTCCAGAAGGAAATGGTAATTCCCGAGGCCGGGAAGTGCATCATGGGAGGCAGATTCCAGGCCTTTTTGGGCGCCGCCGCGGTCACGCTGGCAGTGGCCGCCTTGGCCGCGGCCCGCTTGTCCTTGGTGGCGTAATCATAAAGCATGTAAATGCCCAGGCCGAAAAGGAGAACCATATAAGAGTAACGCACCACCGGTCCGGCCAGGGTGTCGCCCCCGGCGATTTTCATGGTGCTCAGCCACATGATCACCTGGGCCCCGGCCTCCACGCCGATGACCGAGCCGATGATGGACCAGATGCCCAACTTCATGTCCACGTTGCCCATCTTCCGGTGCTTGGCGGTGGCGACGATGGATTTGCCGAAGATGTGGGCCAGGTCCGTGCCGATGGCATAAGCCATGGGAAAGCCGAAGATATTCAGGGCCGGGGTCACCACCCAGGCGCCGCCTACTCCGAAGAAGCCTCCCAGCACGCCCACGGCAAAGCCGATGGCCACCAGGATGAGGCCGTTAAAATTCTGTTCCGCGATTGGCAGATATACATTTAAGAATTCCATGATATGAATGCCCCCCTGCTACTCGTGATGCTCGATCTTGCTGACGTCCATGCCGATGACCTTCAGAATCCGGTCGGTGACAAAGGCGATGATAGCTCCCACCACGCCCATGATCAACGTGACCAAGATCGCGAACATCATCTTGCTGTCATTGTACGTCGAGGCGAAAAAGTAATTGACGGCGTTAAGACCCTCAATCTTCACCTGCTTGGAAGCGAAGTCCGCCGTTTTTTCGCCGGGATCGGCGGCCCAGGCCAGCAGGGGCAGGCCCAGGAGCAAACAGTTGAAAATGACTACCCAAACTCTCTTCATTGCTTTAACCTCCCTATCCACGGATAGATTTATAATGGGCCCAGGCGCGGTCCCTGAACGTTCCCTGCCGCCTGCACCGTAAAGCCTTTGATTGGGAGTGATGCAACCTTATCTTTGGCAAAATTATATTTTAACTGTAAACTGAAAAAAGCTTCCCTAAAAATGTCGAAAAATTTTGCAATCCGTAAAAGATTTTTAGAGCCTGTACTTAATCAGGAGGAAAATATTGTTGGGCAACATATTGAAATTATATCAATTTCAAGAATCTATCGGTTGGCCCCGAAATTGCTTAAACTCTTTAGCTTTGGTTGACAAGTGAAATTATTCACAATCTCTTGGCATAAAATTTATTACCCGGAAGCCCTCAAGTCAAGGTAAATTTTCAACAGAGCATTTTTCCACTGTTGCTATTTACAACAGGGTAAATTCCTTATATCGAAAACCGAAAATGTAATGGGACTATTCAGCTTCTTTCGTCGAAAAAAGAAATCCCCGCCGCCGGAGCCCGGCCTGAAAAAGATCTTCCAGGGGTTCCAGCAGGTGCTGGCGGCCAACAACGAGTCCTTGGCCGTCATGGGCCAGCTGGAGGAGAAGCTTTCGGATAGCGAGGGCTTCGATATTCAGTATCTCCGCCACCGCATCGACCTTCTGGACCGGCAGGCGGCCGATCTGGTGGCCGCGTTGCAGCGGATGTCCGGGGGGCGCTGGCAGGAGCTGGAAAAATCCCGGATCAGGCTGAGAGACGCCATTCAGCAGCGACTGGAGGAGCGGCCCCAAATTCCCCCCAGTCCGCTGTTGGTGCGGCTGGATGACGCCCCCGCCGAAATCCGGGCCGCGCTGGGTGGCAAAGCCGCCAACCTGGCCCGGGTGCGCATCGACATCGGCCTGCCGGTGCCGGAAGGGGTGGCGGCCACTCTGGCCGCCTACCGGCTGTTCATGGAGCAAAAACTGCCCGGCGAGGACGACACCTTGCTGGCCCGGCTCCAGGAGAAGCTGGCCGGGGTCAACCTGGAGGATGAAGCCGCGGTGGAAGAGGCGGCCGGGGAGTTGCAAGCCCTGGTACTGGGCCAGCCGCTGCCGGAAGAATTGGCGGCTGCCCTGGTGGAGGAGTCCCGGCGCTTAATGGACCATCCCGGCCGCAGGCTGGCGGTGCGCTCCAGCGGCGCCCGGGAGGATATCGCCGCTACTTTTGCCGGCCAGTACGAAAGTTTCCTGGGGGTGGCCCCGGAAGAGGTCCCGGAATACTGGCGCAAGGTGGTGGCCTCCCAATTCGGGGCCCGGGCTCTGGTTTATTTTAAGAACCAGGGGCTGATCCTCGAGGAAGCCGCCATGGGGGTGTTGATTCAACGCCTGATCAACGCCCGGGCCGCGGGGGTGATGTTCACCACCGACCCGGGAAGCTGCGATTTGGATCGGATGATTATCAGCGCCACCTGGGGGTTGGCCGCGGACCTGATGGGCGGCCAGGTCAGCGCGGATGAATACGTGGTTTCCAAGGAAAACGGGCGGCAGCTCCAGGTGGTGTTGGGCCGCAAGGAATACCGCCTGGCCCTGGACGGCGGCCGGGTTGCCCGGGAGGCCGTGGCTCCGGATCTGGTGGAGGCTCCGGCCTTGGAAGCCCGGGACCTGGAGCAGTTGGCCCGTTTTGCCCGGGTCCTGGAGGATCATTGCGCCTGTCCCCAGGACGTGGAGTGGGTCAAGGGCGTCAGCGGCAAGCTCTACGTGGTGCAATCCCGCTATCTGCGGTTTCCCGAAGCCCAGGCCCTGGTGTGCGCGGAAATAGCCGTGGCCGAGAGCGGCGCGGAACTGCTGCTGGCGGAAGGCCGGATAGGCTCCCTGGGCGCGGCCGCAGGGCCGGTCTTCAAGCTTTACGGGGACCGCGGCCTCTCCGAAGTGCCTCCGGGCGCGGTCCTGGTGGCTCCCCGCACCACTCCCCAGTTGGCCCCGGCGCTGCCTAAGGTCGCGGCCCTGGTCACCGACGTGGGTTCCACCACCGGGCACCTGGCTTTGGTGGCCCGGGAGTACGGCATCCCCGCCCTGGTGGACACCGTGCGGGCCGGAGAGGTCCTGCCGGAGGGGGAGGAAGTGACCGTGGACGCCTTCCACGGCAAGGTCTACCGGGGGCGGGTGGAAGAACTGCTGCGTTATCAAACCCGGAAAACCACCCCCCTGTTCCAGTCGCCCCTGTATGAAAAACTCCGGGCGGTGGTAGACCTGGTGGTGCCCCTCACCCTGGTGGACCGGCGCAGCCCCAACTTTCGCCCGGAAAATTGCCGCACCTATCACGACATCACCCGCTTCGCCCACGAGAAGGCCATCCAGTGCATGTTCGGCCTCATGGACGGCGTGGAGGAAGGGAGATACCCCGCGCTCCGGCTGCTGAAGCTGGACACCAACCTGCCTCTGAACCTGCACCTCATGGACCTGGGGGGCGGCCTGGCCACCCACGTGACCCCGGTTCCCCCGGAAAGCATTATTTCCTTGCCCATGAAGGCCCTCTGGCGGGGCATCAGCCACCCCGGCATCACCTGGGCGGGGCCGGTGCCCGTATCCGTGGGCGGGTTTTTCCACGTCCTGGCCCAGACCGCCATCCGCCCCCCGGAGAGATTCTGGGACAAGACCTATGCCATCGTGGGTAACAATTACGTGAACTACAGTTGCCGGCTGGGTTTTCATTTCGCCACCGTGGACAGCTTTTGCGGCCCGGTTGCAGACGATAATTTCATCAACTTTGCGTTCAAGGGCGGGGCCGCGGATGAACCCCGGCGCGTCCGCCGGGCCAAACTCATCGCCATCGTCTTGGAGAGGCTGGGCTTCGAGTTGGAGGTCTTCAAGGACGTGGTCCGGGCCCGCTTCCGGAAACGTCCGTGCGCAGAAAACGAAGAGCGGCTGGACCTCCTGGGCCGCCTCATGGCCTACGTGCGCCAGATGGACATGCTCATGTCCGACGACTCCAAGATCTACCTCCTGGCCGAAAGGTTCCTGGCGGGCCACTACGAGCGGCCCGGCGAGGAGGGGAAGGAGGAGCAGGGATTAGGGGCCAGGGATTAGGGGCCAGGGGCCAGGGGCCAGGGGCCAGGGGTCAGGGGTCAGGGGGTCAGGGGTTAGTGATCTGCGATCAGGAAAGAGTGGGCGCTTCCCGTCAATTTCCACTGCTCCCTGCTTACTGCTCAATGTTCCGAAAAGTGGTCAGTGGCCAGTGGTCAGTAATGCTTCGGTAATCGGGATATGCCTTCTTTGGTTGAATTTCCATGATGGATCACTATCTTTTTCCAATAACCCTAATTAAATGGTAAAAGGTTGATTAACCCAAGGGCCACGCAAAACGCAAAACGCAAAACGAGAAACGGAGAACTCCATGCCATCCTCAAAGTGCCCGGAAAACCTGAAAACCATATTGGTCTGCTCAGACGGTTCGGAAGAGAGCAAAGCGGCGTTGGCCCAGGCCCTGTCTCTGGCCAAAGAATGCGGCAGCCGCATCCATCTCCTCCAGGTGGTGGCCATTATCCCGGAATTCGAGGCTTCGGCCATGGACCTGATGGTCCTGGTGGGAGAGGAGGTTTCCCGGCAGTTGGCAGCAACCAAGGCCGAGGCCGCGGCCACGGGGGTGGACCTGGAGACCCGGATGAGCCGGGGGGTCTCCGTGGCCGGGACCATCCTCGAGGAGGCGGAGGTGGTCAAGCCGGATTTGATCCTCATGGGCCGCTACGGCCGCACCGGCCTGGAACGGCTGCTGGTGGGCAGCGTCACCGCCCGGGTCATCGGCCAAAGTCCCTTTAACGTCCTGGTGGTCCCCAAGGGCGCGACCATTGCCTTCGACCGCATCCTGGTGGGCAGCGACGGCTCGCCTTACAGCGAAGCGGCGTTTGCCGCGGCCCTGGACCTGGCCCGGGGCCGGGAAGGCAAATTATTCGGGGTGTCCGTGGCCGCGGAAGAAGGGGAGATTCCCCGGGCCCAGGAGATCGTTCACCGGATGATGGCCGGGGCCAATCAAGCCGGCATGCCCTTCCAGGGCTTGATGCCCCAGGGGGTGGCCGCCGACCATGGCATTATTCAAGCGGCCATCAAAAACGAAGTGGACCTCATCGTCATGGGCAGCCACGGCCGCACCGGCTTAAAAAGGCTGCTCATGGGCAGCGTCACCGAACGGGTCATCGGCCAGTCCCCCTGCCCGGTGCTGGTGGTGAAAAAGAAGGGATGAGACGTTGGGGGAGAGTAAAGTTTAATTCGGCATTTTCGGGTTGAGAACGGTCTTGATTTTTTCTCCCAGGTCCCGCACGCCGGCGGGTTTCAGGATAATATCCCTGATGCCCAGGTTGCGGATATCTTCTCGATCAAAGCGTTCGGTATAACCCGTGGCCAGCAACACCGGCAAATCCGGCCTGGCCTGCATAAAATATTTGGCCAGGTCGATGCCGGTCAGTTTGGGCATGGTCAGATCGGTAATGACCAAATCGAACTTGCCGGGATCGGCCTGAAATATTTCCATCGCCTCCAAACTGTTGGTAGTCGCGAAGACTTCATACCCCATCATTTCCAGGGCCACCCTGGCGAAATCAGTGATCGCCTTTTCATCATCCACAAAAAGAATGGTTCCCGATCCCTCAAAAGTCGCGGGCCGGTCGGATTTTTCCATAATGACTTCCTTGCTGGTTTTGGGAAAACAGATGGTAAAGGTGGAACCACGGCCGGGCTCACTGCGCACGCTGATATGCCCTTTATGGTTCTTGACGATGCCCAGGACCACGGCCAAACCCAGGCCGGTGCCCCGGCCGATTTCCTGAGTGGTGAAATAAGGTTCGAAAATGCGGTGGCGGATGACCGGATCGATGCCGATGCCGATGTCGATCACCTCCAATTTGACGAATTGGCCGGGAGGAAGAGGTAAATGGCATTTCTCCGGCAGTTCCACATCTTTCAATGTGACCGTCAGCAGCCCTCCATTAGGCATGGCCCGATAGGCGTTGGTGCACAGATTCATGAGCACCTGGTGCATCTGGGTGGGGTCGCCGGTGATGGAACCGCTGCCTGACAGGTGGTGTTTAATCTCGATGTTGGCGGGCAGGGTGGCCCGCAGCAGTTTGAGGGTCTCCTTAATGATGGGTATGAGCTTTATCGGCTTGATTTCCACCTCCCTTTTACGGCTGAAGGTGAGAATCTGTTCCACCAGGTCTTTGGCGCGCAGGCCGGCCTTCTTAACTTCCTGAAGACATTCCTTGACTTCGGGCTTGGGGTCATGAAATTCCAGCGCCATCTCGGTATACCCAATGATGCCGCAGAGGATGTTGTTGAAATCATGGGCGATGCCCCCCGCCAAAGAGCCGATGGCTTCCATTTTTTGCGCCTGATATAGTTGGGCCTCCAGTTTGGCCTTTTCCGCTTCGGCCTTCAGGCGCTCGGAAATATCCCGGAAAACCACTACCGCTCCCAGTATTTTCCCCTCCTCGACCATCGGCGTGCTGTAGTATGAGGCTGGGAAACAGGTGCCGTCCTTCCGCCACAACACTTCATCGCGTACCCTGCTGGATTTGCCTTCGGCGATGGAAATATGCATGGGGCATTCCGAAGATGGATAAGTGGAGCCATTCGGTTTGGTGTGGTGAATTCTCTGGTGCAAGCCCTTGCCCAACAGTTCGTTGACGGCATAACCGGTCATGGCTGCGGCCGCGGGATTGATGAAGATGACCTTGCCCTCCAAATCCAGGCCGACGATCCCGTCCCCCGCGGCGTCGAGGATCAGTTGGTTTTGCCGGTGCAGCCGGAGGATGGATTCTTCCGCTTCCCGGCGTCTAGCCTCTTGCTCCATCAGACTATCGGCCATCTGATCAATGGCATGGGCCAATTGTTCAATTTCCCCGCCACTGTGCTTAAGGCCGGTACGAACGGTGATATCTCCCGCGGCAATGGACTTCGTCGTTTTGACCAAGGTGGTTATCTTGCGCATAATGTATAATGACCCGAACATCCAGGTAGCCAGCAATACTAAAATGGCGACGCCGCCTAACAATACTAAATTACGTTTTAGGCTCAGGTCGGCCGGGCCATAGATGGTTTCCAGAGGATAACCAGAGTAAACAAAGCCCACCGGCGCCAGATTACTGAGAGGGGCGAAGGCATATAGGCGCAAATTATCGTCGATGCCCCGTGCTTCTGCGGTACCTTGGCCGTGGGCCAAAACCTTCCGGATGATCTCCTTATCCTTTAAAGTTTTTCCAGCCCATTTCTCCGGTTCAATATTCCTCCACAAGACCGTGCCCCCGGCATCAATAATGGTCTGCGTCGCCCCGGGCGGGAGGTCTTCTAAGTGAGTCATTTTCCAGAGGGTTTCTATCGGTAATAAGGCGAAGACGACCATTATTACTTTCCCGGCTTTATCCAAGATGGGATAAGACAAATTAATACCTGTCTTGCCGGTTATTCGTCCGGTATGGTAACCCCCGACCGTAGGTTTCCCGGTGAGGATGGCCTTTTGAAAATATTCGCGGTCCCTTACGTTAATATTCTTGGCAAAAGGGACGCCGCTCGCAATAATATCACCGTCGTTATTGATGAGACCGATATTTGCATATTCCGGATTATGTTTTAATATAGTGGCAAATAAAGAGGAGCAAGTGTTAAGGTCTTTACTCTTCACCTCATCAGTTTCTGTTAAAGTTGTGAGAAGGTGATGCGTTTTAATGATCAATTGGTCCTGAAGGAGAGAGATATGCCGGACACGATGCGCCGCCATTCCTTTGGCTTGGTCTGCATCATATTGGCGTTGTTCCCATCCGGAGAACAGGGCCAGGCCGATGGAGGGTATGATGGCAATGCACACCAAAAGAATAAGCTGAAAACGGAAACTCGCAAACACATTGGAAAGGGAAGGGGTTTTAAGAGGCATTCTTGACCTTATTTGGTTTTGACAAAATTAATACCACGCCGAAGATAGTAATATCCCTACCGATCTTTGTTCCACCAGGGGGATTGTCACATCCGGGGATTACTACTGCTCTTCAGAATTCCGTCCGTTCCTCCGGGGCCATAAGTTTCTTAACGGCAGGTCCCGGTGGATGGGGGGCTCCAACATGGCCGGGGTCGATTCTTCGGTGGTCTGTGAACCTAAGTATCCGTTATCTTGCGAGTGGTTAATCCGGTGGCCCACTATGGCCGCCAATTTCTGGACCATGGCTTTCATGTGCTGGGATTGTGCGGTCAATTCCTGGGAAGCGCTGGCCCCTTCCTCGGCCGCGGCGGCATTTTGCTGCACCACCTTATCCATCTCCGCCACCGCCAGGTTGATTTGACTGATCCCCTGGGACTGCTCCTGGGATGCGGAGTTAATTTCCCCTATCAGGGCCTTAACCTTGGAGGTATTTTGAAAAACCTGGGAAAATGACTCCGCGGTTTTCCCCACCAGCTTCGAGCCGTCCATGGCTTTGGTGATGGTGGTGTCAATCAAGTCGGAGGAGGTCTTGGAGGCCTCTCCGGCCCGCATGGCCAGGGAACGCACCTCGTCGGCCACCACCGCGAATCCGGCGCCGGCCTCTCCGGCCCGGGCCGCTTCCACTGCCGCGTTCAAGGCCAGGAGATTGGTCTGGAACGCGATTTCATCGATGGTCTTATTAATCTTGCCGGTCTCCTCGCAAGCGCGCACTATCTCCTTCATGGCCTGGATGAGGTCGTTCATGGCCAGGTTGGATTGCTCCACCACGGTATGGGTTTCGTTTACCAGGGCATTGGCCTGAAAGGCGTTATCCGCGCTCTGGCGGCTGAAGGAAGACATCTCCCCTAAAGTGGCCGAGGTCTGCTCCAAGTTCGCGGCCTGCTCGGATGATCCTTGGGCCAAATACTGGCTCGAAGAGGAGATCTGCAGGGAAGCCGCGGACACCTGCTGGGAGCCTTGCGACAGATCAAGAATAACCCGGCTGATGGGGCCGGCAATTCCCCTGGCAAGCAAAAACCCCAATAACAATCCCAGGGAAATAGTAATTAACGGAACCACGATCAGGGTCCGGTTAATCCGATCTATTTGAGATTGCATCTTGGTCTTTTGGTCGGTGATAATTTCACTCAGATGCTTGCCGACAACTCTCCCCGTTTTCTGCAACTCCTTATCGATGGCCTCAACTTTTTTCTCATCACTTTGCCCGGTACTTTTCTTGATTTTTACCCACTCCGCTAAATGGGCGATGGCTTTTTCATAATCGATCACTGCCGCCGCGGCTTCATCGATCTGCTGCCTGTTAACGGGGTCGGTGAATTTTTCCTGGATTTTCCTGGCCTGGCTCTTTAAGTCGCCGGTTGACTTTTGCACCAGGTCCAACCATTGCTGCTCCTGGCGGATAATAAAATTCTTTTCGTGCCGCCGGGCCTCCAAAAGGTTCTTATACATACCCTGGGTTTCATCTACTTTTTCAAACCGGTCCAGGATGCCTTGGATGCTAAACCAACTGGCGCCGGCGATAAACAGAAGAACCAAAGCGAATCCGGCAACCAAGCTAAAGATTTTGGTGTTTAATTTCATGGTCCGAAACATTTCGGTTCTCCTTTACAATAGATCAAAGCCTTTGAAACAATGATTAAAGGATTATTAAGTTTATTAAACATCAATAAAACTTCTTAGGTCATCAATAAAATTGATGACCGTTAGAATTTATGCAATAATTGTGCCAGATGCTTCGAGGAAATCGGTGGGTTATTTAAAAATGCGGATATTTGAAACTTAAACCTTCGATTTGCGGGTTTTCCTTACCTTTAATCCAATAATAGGTGCCAGTATTTTTTACAAAGTGTCAAAAGAAAGAATTGGATTTGGAAATTCATCTTAACTTATTAGGCAAAAACCCCCTTTAATTAAATTTATTGGTATAATAAAACATATTTAATTTTAATTTATTAGCTAA
>Ga0233422_10001346_pt1 | contig 10979 bp, 7 predicted proteins | sample Watercolumn_Mata_2_FD_182724 | JGI IMG/M metagenome (GOLD analysis project Ga0233422, IMG submission 182724) | Freshwater microbial communities from Lake Matano, South Sulawesi, Indonesia - Watercolumn_Matano_2014_110_MG | ecosystem: Environmental > Aquatic > Freshwater > Lake | place...
ATAATATCGGACGGATCGATTGTTTTTGCGCCCAAAACTTGTGATTCAATAATTGCAGCGATATACGGTTCCGGCAAATAAACAATGGCTATTTCTTTTGGTTCAGACAGACGCGCGAGAGGATGAAGTGCCGTTAGGGTATTTGGGAAAAGCAGATATTTACCAGCTAATATGATGCCTATTGTAATGAAAGTTAAAAAGAAATAAGTTCGGACGAATCTCTTCTCGCTATTTTTTCTTTTTGCCATAAAAATAAATTATCATGGTTGATACGTTATAGAATAAACATAAAAATCTTTCGCTCCTAGTTCGTATTTATACCGTTCATCACCCTGCAGAAAGTTATAGACAGTATATCCCTTTTCAATTGCTCGTTTGATACTCATGGCTTTAAGATAAAACCCTGCGTTAGGGTAAAGCGTATTATCAAATCCGGAGTTATATAAATAGTATACTGAATCGGTGATAAACGAGAATGTGGCCGCAATTACAACACCGTTTATAGTGAGAAGCAGCATGGATATATCAGTACGAAATGTTTTGGCGATAGACCGGAAGAAAGATTTGATATCAACCGTTAGAAAATTTTTTTTATCTTCATGTTTCTCCATTAACAAGAGTACATGAGATATATCGTTTACCGGATTCGTGCTTTCGATGACAGAAGCATCCGGGTGTTCCCGTTCAAATTTCCGTATTTTCCGTTCCAATTCATGGCGGTTTTTCTTCGAAGGGATTGACTTAACATACGCTTCCCAAGTTTTCGGAAGGAGAAGGATTGGGGTAGTATCTTCTTTTTGGATAACTGTACCAGATTGTCTTTGAAACAATGTTACCGTAGGAGAATTCTTCGGGACATTGCGTAGATATAGCGATTCGATACCGTTTTGTTTACAAAACTCAATAATATCTACCCACGCATGTTCTTTCTTAGAATCTGACCCGATAAGGTCAAGATAATCGGCTATTTCCTCTCCGCCTGACCAGTGGAGCGTATTTCCGGATCGGATAAACGGTGCAATAATATCATTATTGATACAAAAATACGAGGAAGTATATGTTTTTCCGAAAATATTTATCCAATCCCGATGCCAGAGCCATGTCAGAAACGGCGCTTTGATAGCATTTTGTTTGTAAGCATCATTCCACTTCTGTCTGATATCGTCTATAGAGACTTGACTAATCATGACGTTATTATAGTATTGTATGCACTGTTTATGAAAGACAAATATTCCGCAGTTTGGGTATCCCATTCATCAATCGGGGACTACCTTAAATGTCCACGATCATATTACCTCAAAAATATGTACCGCGATTCCAAGACGAACCATAAAATTATGTTGATGCAACCACCTTTGGCTTTAGGGCAGGTGGTACATGAAGTTGTCGAATCTCTATCAACCATTTCGGTTGCAGAGCGATTTATTCAACCCCTCACTGATCGGTTTGAGGCATCATGGAAGACAGTATCAGGAACACTCGGCGGATTTGCCGACAGTGAAGAAGAACATCGGTATAAAACGCGGGGATTGTCAATGATTAAGCGGATTGCAGATCATCCGGGACCGCTTACCCATAAAGCAATTAAAATCCGTCAGGATTTGCCATATTATTGGTTATCTGAAAAAGAAAATATAATTCTTTGCGGGAAAATCGACTGGTTGGAATTTCTGGACGAAACAAAAAGTGTCCATATTATTGATTTTAAAACAGGGAAATTCGATGAAGACGAATCGTCACTCCAGCTTCCGATTTATCTACTTCTTGCCTCCAATTGTCAGAAGTGGCCGGTAACAAAAATGAGCTACTGGTACCTGGACCGCGATGACAAGCCATCAGAAATGAAACTTCCCGATCCGAAAGAGGCCGAAAACCGCGTGCTGACGATTGCTAAACAAATTACACTTGCTCGCAAGCTGGAACATTTCAGATGCCCGAAAAAAGACGGTTGTCGCGACTGCCGACCGTATGAGGCTATTATTTCCGGTCGGGCTACATTTATTAGTGTCGGAGGCTATTCGCAGGATATGTATTCATTAAAAAGGGACATTGATATCTAAATATCATATTGATATACTCTATATTGATTAAATATGAATAATGTAACTCTCACACTCATTACTATTCTTCCTGTCGGGGAGAGGTAATGGTGGTTGAGAGATAATATAGATACGTAACCTCTCGACCGCGAGAGGTTTTTTTGTAAAATAACGAACTATTAAATTAGCGGAAACATTTTTTCTATGAAAGTTAATTACTGTTCCCAAATTATCGTTATACGCATCCTCTTCGTTGAGGATAGGAACTATTGGGGGCAATAGAATAAATAAGCAAATAAGTGAATAAATAACAAAGAGCCCCCCAAGAGGGGGCTCTTTGATGGTTAGTTAGCGATTCGCCGCTTGTCGGATAGTTTACTATCCATCAATCCCGATATGCAGGATTGATGGAAGGGAGGTGATTCACTATGTCGATATATTTTAATGAACACGAAAATCCGATACCTACTGATGTAATGGCGTTGTTTGATGAGCAACCGAAAAGCACACCAGCGCTTATGGTTGTAGGCGTTGGAGGTTGCTATTTTACATTTTATAAAAACGACGAAATAAAAATCGGAGGAGCTTGGGTTAACTTATCAACCGGAGATCTGCGTTTTCCGTCAGTGGAAGAAGAATAGTTTGTTTTTGATTGGAAGGAGGTGATATCTATGTCTATACATTGCGAGAATGATCACACAGGATATGAAGCATATGATGCGTCACCGATGTTTGATCCATTGACTGGGAAAATGGTTGTCGCGTTTAGCTATCGCGCAGAAAATGCAACTAAAGACGACAGACAGTTGCAATTACCTGAACCACCCGAAAGATGCGATCATAAATTTTTCGTCGGTGCGCAGAATAGTTGGGGATAATGCGCAATTGTATGCGGCCGCAGGCGAAATGAGTAAACATCACGTGCTTGCGGCCGCAGGCAAACTATACAATATTACGCGTTGTGTATCCAGAAGGTTTTGCCTGTTGACAAGCTATATTATCGTTATATAATAGAAAGATAAGTCAATACAAAAGAGGCGAACGTTCATTGTTCGCTTCTTTTCGTCGTTCGTATCACAATATATTTTCCTGAATTTATAATGGCGAAAAGCGCAACTCAACCGGCACGATTGTACTGGGGTAAACAATATGTGGATCTTCCTCCGCTGGATCTCACGCTGGTTCAACGGGAATCTTACCAATGGTTTCTAGAACAGGGAATCAAAGATCTTATTTCCGAAGTATCTCCGATTAATGATTTTACCGGAAAGAATTGGGAACTGTCGTTCGGTGATTATTATTTCGGCCGTTCCAGACTTACTGCAGCATTAGCACTTGAAAAAGGTCTCACATACGACATGCCGCTTAAAATAACCGCAACACTCGTAAATAAGCAAACAAGTCATCACGTAACGCAGGAAGTATTTTTAGGTGATATTCCTGCAATGACAGAAAACGGCACCTTCATTATTAACGGTATTGAACGATGCGTTGTTAACCAATTAGTTCGTTCGCCCGGAATATATTTTACCGGAACTGTTGATTCCACCACCGGGAAAACGCTTCATAGTGCGGAAATCAGACCCATGCATGGAAGTTGGCTTGAGTTTATCATGACGCGAAACGATGTAATAATGGTGCGTATTGACCGACGCAGAAAGTTCGTCGCCACGACATTTTTACGGGCAATAGGCCTTGGTTCAAACGAGGAAATTATCGAAGCATTTAAAGACAGAGATATCAATTCTGATCATAAATATATAGAAGCGACGATAGCCAAAGACCCGACGAAAAGTCAAACAGAAGCAGTGCTTGAGCTATATCGGAAGCTCCGTCCCGGAGAACCGATTGTTCTTGATAACGCACAAGAGCTGTTGCGGAGTATGTTTTTTGACTTTCGACGATATTCTCTTGAAAGAGTCGGTAGATACAAGATGAACAAGAAACTGGAGATTACAGTTCCTAATGATCGTGCCCACTGGGTGCTGACATCGGAGGATATAATCGCAAGCGTGAAAAAATTAATAGAACTTGCTAACGGGAAAGATGATCCAGACGATATTGACCATCTTGGTAATCGACGCGTTCGACGTGTCGGGGAGCTCGTTTCAACAAATGCATTTCGGGTTGGACTTTTACGTTTAGAGCGTTCTGTCCGTGAAAAAATGAGTTTGGCAGGACCGGCGGCAGAAGATCTGACACCGATGCAATTGGTTAATGCTCGACCGATTATTGCCTCCATAAATGATTTTTTCCGGACCAGTCAGCTATCTACTATACTTGACCAAACCAACCCGCTTTCTGAAGTTGACAACCTTCGGAGGCTTACCGTCATGGGAACAGGTGGGATTTCACGCGAACGGGCATCATTTTCTATTCGCGACATCAACGCATCACAGTATGGACGGATCTGTCCGGTACGTAGTCCGGAAGGACCAAATATCGGCCTTGTTACCTATATGGCCCTGTATGCAAGAGTGAACGAATATGGATTTCTAGAAACTCCCTACCGCAAAGTTGAAAAAATTACAAAAGGTGATAAAACCCTGATGCACGTTTCAAATTCAATCATATATCTCGACGCAAGTGACGAGCAATACGCGTATATTACGCATGCAGGTATATCCATAGATTCCGACAATAATATTTTAGACGACAGAATTCCAGTCCGGTATAAAGGTGAATTCCTTGAAGCGGATGCAAAGCTCGTCCAATATATTGATATTGTTCCGAGACAAGTCGTCGGTGCACCAGCCTCCCTAATTCCATTTTTAGCTCATGATGAAGCAAACCGAGCCCTCATGGGCACCCATATGCAGTGTCAGGCAGTTCCGCTTTTATCTCCACAGTCACCCATAATAGGAACAAATATGGAAACTTCGATATCACAGACAATGGGAAGAGTTATTCGGGCAAAAGACGATGGTGTAGTTCGGTATGCAGACGGATCAAAAGTAATATTTGAAACAAAAGACGGACAAGCGGAAACATTCCAAATTACTAAATTTTCCAGGACTGCACAGTCAACCTGTTATAACCAGTGTGTTATGGTGAAAACAGGCGACAAGGTAAAAAAGAATCATGTTCTTATTGAAGGGCCGGCAAGTGACGAAGGAGAACTTGCGCTTGGCGCAAACATGACGATTGCATACATGAGTTATGACGGATTAGGGTATGAAGATGCGATTGTTATTTCCGATCGGTTAGTAAAAGAAGACGTATTAACATCAGTTCATATTGAAGAATATGAAGCGAGCGTGGTTGATACCAAGTTAGGACCGGAAGAAACGACAAGGGATATCCCCAATGTCGGGGAAGAAGCTCTTCGTAATCTTGATGAAACCGGCATTGTCGTTGTCGGCGCGGAGGTGGGACCGAACGACATTTTAGTTGGCAAAATTGCTCCGAAGGGTGAAACGGAATTAACAGCAGAAGAACGCCTTCTGCGAGCTATTTTCGGTGAAAAAGCGCGTGAGGTTCGAGACACCAGTCTTCGTGTGCCTCATGGAGAACGTGGTACTGTGATCGAAGTTAAAATTCTTGATAAGGAGAAAGGCGATGAGTTGGAACCGGGGACCAACAGAAAAATCGTTGTAAAAGTAGCCCAGATGCGGAAAGTTGTCGTGGGAGACAAACTTGCTGGCCGTCACGGAAACAAAGGAGTTATTTCAAAAGTCGTTCCTCAGAGCGATATGCCGTACCTTGCCGACGGGACAATCATCGATGTCATCATTTCACCTCTTTCAGTTTTATCTCGTATGAATCTCGGACAACTTCTTGAATGTCATTTAGGTATTGCTGCATCGAAACTCAATATTAAAATTGCTGTTCCCGTATTTGAGACGGCCAAAGAGGAAACGATTATTTCAACATTAGAAAAAGCAAGCATACAGACTGGTGGTAAAAGCACGTTATTTGATGGGCGCACAGGTGAGCCATTCAAGGAGCAGATCGTCGTCGGGATTGCATATATTCTTAAACTGATTCACATGGTAGAAGACAAGACACATGCCCGTTCCACAGGTCCGTATTCACTGGTGACTCAGCAGCCACTTGGCGGAAAAGCACAAATGGGCGGACAAAGACTCGGAGAAATGGAAGTTTGGGCCCTTGAGGCACACCGTGCAGCTCATATCCTTCAGGAGATGCTGACTATTAAATCTGACGATGTTGTCGGAAGAGCCAAGGCATTTGAAGCAATTGTTAAAGGAACGGACATACCACAGTCAACAATTCCTGAATCATTCAAAGTGCTTGTAAAAGAGTTGCAGGCGCTTGGATTAAATGTTGCTCCAACCGGTGTTGTGATTGCAAAACCGTTAACAATGGCTCAAACAGCAAACGATGATACAGTTAAAAAAGAGGCAGAAGAAATTGCGAAGGCAAGCGGAGAAGAGACTGTTGCACCAGATGCATCAGGAGATAAATCGTCATCCGGTAAACCGGAAGATGAAAAAGTTGTGGAAAGTAAATATGGATAACAAAAAGAGTACATTTGCAAACATCACCGACTTTTCAGGATTAAAAATTACTCTGGCTTCACCAGAGGAAATCAAATCATGGTCTCATGGAGAAATTACTAAACCGGAGACAATTAACTACCGTACGCTGAAGCCTGAAAAGGACGGTCTTTTTGATGAACGTATATTCGGTCCGACAAAAGATTGGGAGTGTTACTGTGGAAAGTATAAAAGGATTCGGTATCGCGGAATCGTCTGTGATAAATGTGGTGTTGAAGTAACACAAAGCAAGGTTCGGCGTGAGAGGATGGGACACATTGGTCTTGTGGCTCCGGTGGCACATGTATGGTTTTTCAAAGGGTCTCCTTCCAAGCTTTCGTTGCTTCTTGATATCAGTCCGCGAGCACTTGAGGAAGTCATTTATTTTGCTCAGTATTTAGTGACAAAGGTAGATGAGGATAAGAAGAAAGATGTCTTAGGGAAGTTAACTAAAGTTGGACAGACCCGCATGAAGGAAGTTGAAGACCGATGTAAGGATGAAAAAGCCAAAATCCATGAAGCATATATTAAAGAGAAAGAAGGGATTAAAAATCGTACGGGAGGAGCAGAAGCAAAAGAAATGGCAGCGTCAGAACTGATGCTGAAAGAACGTCAGGAGACGGCAATCATTGAAGAACAAAGCCTGAAGGAAAAGGGGAAAATCAAAGAAATCATCGATTCGCTTCTTTCGATCATTCGGGCAATAAAGCCACTTCACACACTCACAGAGGATGAATATTTACGGCTTTTTGAATACGGTGCTGCGGATTGTTTTGAGGTCGGGATGGGTGCAGAGGCGATCATGGAAGTTATTAAGAAATTGGACCTTGATAAGTTAGCAGCATCACTCCGTGAAGAAATTCAGAATACAAGCGGACAGCGGCATATCAAAGCAACCAAGCGCCTGCGCGTTGTTGATGGGATGCGAAAAGCAAGTATAAGCCCCTCATGGATTATCCTTATCAATCTCCCCGTTATTCCACCAGACTTGCGTCCGATGGTTCAGTTAAGCGGCGGACGTTTTGCCACAAGTGATTTAAATGATCTGTACCGACGCGTTATTAACCGCAATAACCGTCTTAAACACTTGATGGATCTTGGCGCTCCAGAAATAATCCTTCGTAATGAAAAACGTATGCTTCAGGAGGCTGTCGATAGCCTGATTGATGTGACACAGCGTCCTTCGTGGCGGGCTGTTATTGCGCCGCTGCGGTCATTGTCAGATATGCTTCGTGGAAAACAAGGACGGTTTCGGCAGAATTTATTAGGGAAGCGTGTTGATTACTCAGGAAGATCAGTTATCGTCGTCGGGCCGGAATTAAATCTGACACAATGCGGTATTCCAAAGGAAATGGCACTCGAAATGTTTAAACCCTTTGTACTTCGGGAACTTATTGTTCGCGGTATAGCACCGAATGTGAAAAACGCGAAAAATGTACTTGAAAGAAGGACTCCTGAAGTTTTTGATATTCTTGAGGAAATTACAAAAAATCACCCGATACTTTTAAACCGTGCGCCAACGCTTCACAAACTCGGTATTCAGGCATTTTATCCAATTCTTATCGAAGGGTCAGCAATCAGAATTCATCCATGTGTATGCGCTGGTTATAATGCAGATTTTGACGGTGATCAAATGGCAGTACACATCCCACTTTCACAAGAAAGTCAGCATGAATCTGTTGAGCTTATGCTTCCAACGCATAATCTTCTGAAACCGGCTGACGGATCGCCGATTACTGTACCGAATAAAGAGATGGTTCTCGGGTGTTACTACCTTACTACGATTGATGTCTCCAAAGAAGGGATGTGTGAGGAAGAAATGCAGAGGTTTACTGATGAACAGGATGCGATCTTTGCATATCAATTAGGAAGAATCGGTTTACGCGTGCCAATTCGGGTGCGAATATTAGGATCGTGGATGGTAACAACTATCGGAAAAGTATTGTTTAACGAAATATTACCAGTCGACCTACGGTATATTAATACACCGGTAAAGTCATCGACGATCAAATCGATTATTACCAAAGCACTTTCCTTATATTCTAAAGAAGAGGTTGTTACTCTTATAGATGCGATTAAAAATATCGGATTTTTAGGGGCGACAATGTGCGGTGGACTTTCCGTATCCCTTTTTGACTGTCAGATTATCGATGAAAAGGAAAAGATTGTTAATGAAGCAGAGGCAAAAGTTAAAGATGTTGATCAGAATTATCAACAGGGACTGATTACACTTGAGGAAAAAAAGAGATTATCAAATGAAATTTGGATCGAGGTTACTGAGAAACTTGCTGATGCAACATGGGCACGTATGAATGCGGACAATCCAGTCAAGATGATCATCGATTCAGGTGGTGCACGCGCATCAAAAGATCAACTTAAGCAACTTTCTGCAATCAAAGGATTAGTTGTTGACCCTTTAGGGAAGATTGTTGAACTTCCGACAAAGAGCAATTACCGTGAGGGTTTATCGATTTTTGAATATGTAACCAGTACTCGCGGGTCACGGAAAGGTCTTACTGATTCAGCTCTCAAAACCGCAGACGCTGGATATCTCACTCGCCGGTTGGTTGATGTATCGCACGATACAATTATCCGACAAGACGATTGTGGGACAACCGAAGGATGGGAAATTTTACGACGTGAAGATAGGCAAGCATCTTTTGCGACCCGTATCATAGGAAGGTATGCGGCTATAAATATAACAGCTCCGAACAGTAAGAAGATTCTTATAAAAGTCGGTGAGGAAATAACTGAGACTGGTGCGAAATTACTTGATGAGCACAATGTTGAATCTGTGTTTGTTCGGTCTCCGATAACCTGTCAGGCAGATATTGGGATTTGTGCCAGATGTTATGGTCGTGATTTTTCAACCAACAATCCCGTTGAGCTGGGGACACCAGTTGGAGTTTTAGCAGCCCAGTCAATTGGTGAACCTGGAACTCAGCTAACCATGAGAGTGCGACACGCCGGAGGAATTGTCGGACTGGACGTTACACAAGGGTTACCGAGGGTAGAGGAATTATTTGAATTGCGAACACCACGCATTCTTTCTCCGATATCAGAAATTGCAGGAAAAGCGGAAGTTATTGAAACGGAACAGGGATACAAAATCAGGATACGCAACACCGCAATTAAACCACCGGAAGAGCGTGAGTATAGCATCCCCCTGACAAATGAACTGAAAGTAACTGATGGAGCGCTTGTTGCCGCAGGTGATCAGCTTGCGAGCGGTTATTTGGATCTTAAGGAAGTGTTACAGGTGCGTGGTCTTCGTGGTGCTCAAAAATACCTCATTACCGAAATTCAACGTGTATACGAATCACAGGGAATTCAGATTTTAGATAAACATTTTGAAGTGATTGTGCGGAAAATGAGTGATAAGGTGCGGGTAGATTCATCAGGAGACACTGTACTATTACCAGGAGAATTAGTTGATAGAGTTCGTTTCCAACAGGAAAATGCGCATGTGTTAGCAAGCGGAGGAGAACCGGCGACAGCTCAAATCATCATGCTCGGTATAACCAGAGCATCACTCTTTACAGAATCATGGCTTTCCGCGGCCTCATTCCAGGAGACAACAAATGTATTGACAGATTCTGCATTGTCTGGGAAAGAGGATGGTTTGTTAGGTCTTAAGGAAAACGTTATAATCGGTAGACTTATACCGGTTACTCCTGATCGTGCAGTTATGAAAGGATAAGTATTATGCCGACAATTAATCAGCTCATTCGCAAAAAACGCCATAACAAATCAAAAAAAATAAAGTCCACAGCACTCAGAAAGCTTTTTAACGCAAAAGATCGTGTGATGAAACAAATACCATCACCGTTTAAACGCGGTGTGGTGACACTTGTAAAAACTATGACGCCTAAAAAACCCAATTCCGCACTTCGGAAAGTCGCGCGGGTTCGGCTTTCCAATAAACAGGAAGTTACAGCCTATATTCCTGGTATCGGACATGAACTTACGGAGCATGCAATCGTTCTCGTGCGCGGAGGTCGGGTACTTGATTTACCCGGAGTAAAATATCATATTGTACGCGGAAAATATGATACATCGGGCGTTGTAAATCGTAAAAAAGGCAGAAGCCGCTACGGGACAAAGAAATCCGGCACCGGACCTGTTGCCGCGGCAGCAAATTAATTATTTCTATGAGTAGATCAAAACGAGTTATCAAAACACTTCTTCCGGCAGATCCGATATACGGGAACCGTCTTCTTGCACGCTTTATTAACCGAGTTATGAGAAGCGGGAAAAAACTGACTGCGCAAAAAATCGTTTATCACGCACTTGAGATTATAAAAGAAAAGGGGGAAGACCCGATAAAAATATTTGAAACAGCGATAAACACCGTTGGTCCGAAGATGGAAGTTCGACCCCGACGTGTAGGCGGCGCATCGTATCATGTGCCGACAGAAGTCCGCGGTGATAGAAGAGTTGC
>Ga0233422_10001347_pt1 | contig 10974 bp, 21 predicted proteins | sample Watercolumn_Mata_2_FD_182724 | JGI IMG/M metagenome (GOLD analysis project Ga0233422, IMG submission 182724) | Freshwater microbial communities from Lake Matano, South Sulawesi, Indonesia - Watercolumn_Matano_2014_110_MG | ecosystem: Environmental > Aquatic > Freshwater > Lake | place...
CATGTACTGAATTTTTAATTGCTGGAATAGAATTCCACATTCCTCCGAATATTAATCCAAAAACAGTCATTATTAAAAAAAGATATAATGCTTTCATTTTATCCCATCATCTTTCGCATTGCCGGATGCATATCTACTGCATGTTGCTGTGCTATATTTTGATAAAACTGATAAGTAATCATTACTGCCAATAAAATTGCTGTTCCAGATGTTAAAGCTCCAAGTAAATCAGCAATAGATGCAAGCAAACCAATTGCTGCTCCGCCCATAATTGTCAATGGAAAGATATACCTTGATAATACTGATTCAAGAACTCTTTCATCTTTTCTAAATCCTGGAATCTGCAATCCGCTTCCAATAATATTTTGTGCTTGTGTTGAAGCATCCATTCCAGATGTCTTAACCCAAAACACTGCGAAAAGTGTTGCAAATCCCATGTAAAATAAAACATGAACAACTGATTGTAGCAAAAACACACTTCTAAAACTACCTGTTATTAATGCTTCAACAATGTTTATAGGAGAAATCCAAAAAGCAAGTCCTGCAACTGCTTGGCTTCCTGAAAAAGTTCCAAGCCAGGTAGCATGCCCAAGCCAGCTTTCCATTAATCTTGCAAATAATTGTAAGTTAGCTGAAAGTGCAGCAGTAAGGATAACTGGAATAACTGATGTATAAAAAAATGACAGAGGCCATTTAATATTATATCCTCTTAATCGGTCATAACTTAGCGGTATTTCTACTTTTAAATTTTGAGCCCAAACAACTGCAAGGAAAATTATAATTGTTACTAAAATAACTGCCAATGCTCTCAATGCCCCTGTCGAGTCCTGATTGACAAAGGACTGAACAATAACCAACAATTTTCCAGTGCAAGCAGTATTGGAAAAATCAGCAAGACAGTTTCCGCCTTCTGTTCCTATAAACTGGAATAATCCTGTGACTAATCTCCATCCAACTCCTGCTGCAATAAACAAGGAGACACCAGAACCAAATCCCCATTTTTGAACAAGTTCATCCATGAAAACAATTGCTAATCCCCCGAGGACAAGCTGGAATATCAATATTGCTGGCCCATAGGCTCCTAATCTTGCATCAGGAGCAAGACCCTGCATTAAAACATAAACCATCGCCTCAAATAATATAAAAAATAATACCATCAACTTTTGAAGTCCTTGGAAATATTTTTTTCCTTCTGGATTTTTTAAATCAATATTCAGTATTTTACTTCCAACTAACAATTGCAAAATAATAGATGCCATAACAATTGGTCCAATTCCCAAACTGATTATGCTTCCGAAATCTGTTCCAAGAATAATTGCTAAGTATTCAAATCTTGAAAGAGCATTTGTTTCCAATCCAAATAAAGTTATATTCGCAAGAACAAAAAAACCAATTATCACAATTAAAGTCCATTTTAATTTTACATTAAAACTTAGCTTCTTTTCAACAGGGGGCCTAACCTCTGGCAAATTGTGTAATATATCATTAAAGGCCATAATAAGATATCAAAAACCTCATTTATAAAGCTTCTTTTCCAGAAAGTGCTTTTCCACCAGCTTTTTCAATTTTCTCTTTTGCTGATTGAGAAAATGCTTTTGCTTTAATTACTACTTTTTCTTTTATTTCTCCTTCTCCAAGCACCTTGTATTCAGATAAATTAACTTCCCATCCATTAGATGTTTTTTTTCCATATTTGTTAAAATCAATATCTCCGAGATTAATTTTATCCTCTTTCCTCTTTTTGGTTGGTTTGCTTGTTTGTCCTGATTTTCCAAAATATGGTGAGAAAAATTTGTCAATATATGTTTTCTTCTGTGCTGCTTTCTTTCCTGTTCCGCTCCAGCCCTTTCCACCATGATGTCCTTTTCCTTTTGCTTTTTTTGCAGATCTGCCATGCATTCTGCTTCCTCGGAATCTAGCTGATTTTTTTCTTCTTTTTAGTTTCATAACATTCTCCTTACTAATTCATTTATCTTTTCTTGCTTTCCTAAGTCGCCTCTTGGATAATGAAGTTTTATTGATTTAAATCCTTTTATTGGGGGATGAAGATGAAAAACAGGAATTAATCCTGATTCTTCCAGTGTTTTTCCCTTTTCAATTTCTCCTGCAATTTTTTCAGCATCTAATTTGCCTTTAATTGCCCTTCCCCTCTTTTTAATAAGTTCAATAAGTGTCTCCTTGGTAATTTTCCCATAAGAAACAAAGTTTTCTATTTTTTTAAGCATCCCAGTCATTTCTGGAACATCTTTTATTACTGTGCAAGAAAATTTTCTTCTCAAATTTAATCTTGAGAATGTTTCTTCTACATCATGATCAGTTCCAACTTTTCCTCGTAATCTAATTATTGTTATCATTTTCTAAGGTTTGTTTTCTGCAAAGCAGCAATGCATGCTTTTGCTAAATTTATTGTCGTTCTTGTTTGCCCAAATGTTTTTCCGTATACATCTTTTATTCCAGCCAATCTCAATATTTTTTTGCATTCATCTCCTATTGCAAGACCGGTTCCCTGTGGAGCAGGACTTAAAATAACTTTTGTTGAGCCACATTTTCCTTCAACTTTCAAAGGAATAGAGTGGGGTTCATTGCAGGAGCAATCATAACTTCCGCATCCTCTATTGACTTTCATAATATTAATCCTTGCATCTCTTGCGGCCTTTTCTCTTCCAGGAAGTGTTTCTTTTGCCTTCCCATATCCAAGACCAACATGTCCATTTTCATCTCCTACAACAGCCAAGCAGGCAAATGTAGCCACATTTCCTTCACAGGTCTTTTTTTGTGTTTGTCTCCAAACTCTTCTTTTTCCTCCGCCAAATTTTCCCTTTGATTGTCCAATATTTAATAAGTCGGATTTTAAATGTAGAAGAGAATCCACTATTTCTGCTTCAAGTATTTTGTGTTCTTTTAATATTTCATCTATTTCTTTTATTTTCCCTTCTTTTACAAGTTTACCAACTTTTGTTTTTGGAACCCATGACTTAAGTTTTTCTCTAATCCTATCTTCCTCGGTTGGCTTCCTAATAAAATCTTCTTCTTTCTTTTCCACAACTTCTCCTATGATTCCTTCTTGTTTTTGTTCTTCCGTCATTTTAATTTACACAAATTTCTTTTCTATTGCTGATTTAATTTCATTAAATTTGATATTCTTGCTCATGTGTTTGCCGGCTATTCTACTTTCTTCAGGATATGGCCCTTCTTTCATCTTTAATCCAGCATCAATTGCACCTTTTAAGAAGGCATAAACTTTGCTTCCTTTTACATGTCTTATTAATCCAATATCAAATACTGCCTCATTTTCCCCTTCGTCTTCTGCTTTCTTGCCAATTAAAAATCCAGTAAGATAAGCAGCAGGAGTTGATTTCAAACTTCCTTCTGCATTTTTAGGCCAGCCATAATTTAATAGTTCGTGTGATGTCGCTCCGCAAACAACAAAGTCCTGTGATTCTTTGCTTTTTACAAATTGTCCAATTATCATTTTATTTGTTTTTCTAAATATTAATCTCGGTTTTCTTCCTCTAAGCAAAACAATTCGGGCATTATAATCTGTTTTTGCTTCCAATCTTCTCTGTTTTTTCATTTTTCAACTCCTCGAATGTAATTTTGCATATAAGCTAAGCTTTTAAACTCTCTGCTTTTAATTTTTTTTCTCAATTCCCGATACTTTTCTTTACTTATTTTTCCTTTTGATCTTAATGATTTGGCATATTTTCTTAATTTTCTTGTTTTAGCCATATAGTCCTCTTTTCTTACTCCAACAATTTTTCTTATATTCCCCTTGCCTTTTCTTCCTGTTCTTCTTTCTATTGTTCTTCTTCCTTTTTCATCCCTAATAATAATTATATTGCTTGTAACAAGATCTCTTATGTCTTGTCTGGTAATTGCTTCCTTAATATCTGCTGGTCTTACAAGTATAATTCTATCTGTTCCAACTCCAAGTGTTCTTGCAATCAATTTTTTCTTGCTTCTTAAATTCATTTTTTTCTCCTTTCATTAATTATTTTTGCTTCAATCTCTTTTATTTTTGCTTCAATCTCCATTCGCTTTTTTCTTCCAATGCTTGCTATAATGACTAAATCATGCTTCTTGACTTTTTGCACATCTGCTAAATTTGATATAAAAATTGGTTTTTTTCCATCAACTGTATCTCGTGTTCTTTGTGCAGTCCTGTATCCAATTTCAACTTTTCTGATTCTTCCTTTTCTTTTTTCTCTTATTTTATTATGTCTTCCTCTTGCTTTTCTCCATTTTTGTTTTCTCTTGCTCTTTCCATAACCAAGTTTGATTTTATTGTGCCCGCTGGTTCTTAAAAAGCTCATCTTTTGGCCCCCTTATTTTTTTCAACGATAAAAATTCCATCTTGGAAAATTCTTCTGTCCCTATTAACAATTCGAGTAACATTTTCTATATTGGCTGATGTTTGCCCCGCTTTTTCTTTGTCAGCACTTTCAACAGTTATAACTTCTTTGTCAATCTTAACATGAACTCCTGGAAGTATTTTTGTAATTCTCTCTTTTCTTTCTCCAAGGAAATTCTTGACAACAAAATCTTCTCCCTTTACTGTAGCAGTAATTGGAAAATGAACCGCACATATTTGAAGTTTGTAAACATATTTTTTATCAAGGCCAGCAATAAGATTTCTAATATGTGCTGCCGTGCTTTTAATTAGTTTTTTCTGTTTTTTAGTAGGTTTTTCACATTCTACTTTGATAATATTTCCCTCAATTTTTACAGGATAATATATTCTCTTTTCTAATTCAACTCCGCCCTTGTTTAATTTTAATGAATGACTATCTGCATAAACATTAACTCCCTCTGGAATCCGTATTTGCTCTGAAATTTTTTTTCTCATATTATCAATAAAAATATGCTATTAAATTTCCTCCAACATTTTTTTCAATAGCCATATCTTGTGTCATCAATCCCTTGCTTGTAGATACAATAAGGACTCCGAATCCTCTTGCTGGAAGGAATCTTCTCATATATTTTTCCAATTCTGCATTTTGAACATTAAATCTCGGTTTTATTGTTTTGCATTCAATAAGATCCAGAATCTCAATTTCAATGGACTTCTCTTTCATCTTAAAATTAAGATATCCTTTTTCTTTTGCTATTTTTAATATTTCTATAAGGAATTTTGAAATTCTTCGCACTTCCAGTTGTGTTTTTCCTGCCCTTCTGGCATTCATTATTTGATTTAAGCAATCCGATATTATGTCTTGTGCCATTTTATGAATATTTTTTGAACCCCACTTGAACCGCAATTTCCCTGAAGCATTGTCTACATAAATCCAATCCATAAGAGGAGATATGTGCTCCGAATCGTCCACATCTTGAACATTTTTGACTGGCGATTCCTCTCTTCCTGTCTTTTGGTTTATTATGCTTGATAAACTTTTGCAATTTAGCTGGTTTGTTCTGTAATTGTTGTGTTATTTTTTTCCAGTCGCTTGCTCCCATTTTATGCTTTCCCCACGAGATTGACTCCCAATTTATTTGCTAAATATTCTAAAATCTCTTCTTTCTTAACAATTTGTTTCAATGGTAATCTTCCTTTCTTAATTTTTTTCCTTATTACTCTCTTTCCAGGTCTTATGAATGTTACTGAACATTCTAATCCTCTCAGCCCAATATCTCTTTGATATTGCATTCCTGGAATTTCAATATACTCCTTAATTCCAAATGTAAATGAGTTTTCTGAAATTTGCCTTCTTCTTATTTTATTATCTTCTGCGGCCAGCAATCTTCTTAAAAGTTCTATTGCCTTTTCTCCTCTTATTGTAACCATCCCGCCAACAGCCAAGCCTGGCCTTACTCCTAATGTTGGGATTCTTTTGCTTGAAATTTTTCTAACTGCTTTTTTTCCAGTAATCCTCTCCATAAGTTTTATTCCTTTGTCAAGATTATCTGCAGTTCCGCCTACACTTAGCACAATCTTTTCTATTCTTATTTCCTGCATTTTATTTATCATTTTGTAACCATCAAATTATTTAGTTCAGCATTAACTTTTCCTTTTTTTGTTCTTACAACTGCTGTTTTATTTTCTATTTTTTCAATTTCTCCTTCCTCTCCAAGATGTTTTCCAGCGATAAAGATTATCTTGCTTTTTTCTCCCATTTTTACCATTTTTATTATTTTACTGTTCTTTAAATCAATAATTGCTGAATCGCCAGTATTTGCTTTTTCAGAGGCAATATAATTTCTACCGTCGCTAAGATTTAACTGTACTTTTCCATTATTCAGAACTTTTTTTCCAATAATCTTTGCTATCTTTTCATCATTATCTTTTGTTTCTTCAAGCTTAAATTTGCCATTTTTAATTTCAAGCTTGAAATTTTTATTTTCTAATGAAAGAATATCGAAAAGGGCAAGAGGGTGTGATTCTTCATTTATTTTTTTATGATTTACTTTTATTTTTCCAAGTTTTATCATTTCCTTTACATCTTTTCTCGTTCCAGCTAATTCAAGCATATTTCTTAAGGCAATTAAAACAGGAACTCCTTTTCTAAGGTTAGTGCTGACTACATATTTTGTACCTTTTCTTTCAATTGGCCATTCTACTGGAACTTCATTTCTTTTTAGGTGCATTTTGTTTTATCCTTTCTTTATCTTCTAAATTTAATTCTTGAATCTGAATGTTGCTTGGTTGAATATAAACATTTACTTTTGTCCCATCTTTCTTTTGAATTTGTATTCCTTCAATTGATACTCTCATTGTTCTTAAATCAACATCAACAACTTTTCCTTCCTTCTTCTTGAATTTTCCAACCATTATCTTCACTTTGTCCCCTTTCTTTACAGGAATGCTTCTCTTGTTATATTTTGCTCTTAATTCCTTCGACAAATTTGCTCCAAGCATTTTGTGCCTGATATGCAATGGAGCATTCATTCTAAATTTTTTCTGCTTTCTTGCCTGATTGCTTGATTTCCATGAAGTTGAAAATTCCATTTTATACCACTGCTGCTGCTAATTTGGCAACCTCTTTCCATCTTTCTTGAACTTCTCTTGGCACAGGTCCTTTAACTTGTGTTCCTTTTGGATTTCCTTTTTCATCTTTTAATAAAACAACTGCATTATCAGTAAAACACATTCTTTCTCCTGTCAATCTTCTATATGGTTTTTTTGTTCTAACAACAACAGCATCAAATACTTGCCCCTTCATGTCTGGCTTGCCCTCTCTTACAGATACCTTTACCCAGTCTGCAATTTTCGCAGTTAGCTGTCTTTTCTTTCTTGCTTTTCCGCCTTTTAATGCAACTATTCTTACTATTCTTGCTCCAGAATTATCTGCAGCAAATAAATTTGTTCCAAGATTTAATGCTCGTGTTGCTCTTGCTCCTATTGATTTCATTTTTGTTTCTCCTTCACTCCTGATTTTCTAATAACTTGAAGATAAACAAAATGAGTAATTTTGCTTAATGGTCTGCATTCTCCAACTAAAACATAATCTCCAACACCAACTTCTTCATGCATACATTCTGGTAATCTTGCATGAATTTTTGTTTTTTTCTTCAAATATCTCTCATATTTTGGAATATAAACCACTCTCTCAAACTCGATTACTATTCTTTTAGGGAATTTCTTAATAACATATCCCTTGAAGTTTCTTCCTCTAACTTTCAAGCTTCCATGCTTCCAGCAGTCGTTGCATCCGACTACAATTTTTGTTTCTTCTTGTTTTTTTTGTTTTTCTTTCATTTTTATTCACTTATTTGTTCTTCTTTAAATCCAAGGTTGACAAGGATTGGTTTTATTCTTCTTCTGTGATCTCCTTGAAGTTCGATTTTTCCGTCCTTGACTGTTCCTCCGCAAGCCAGTTCGTTTTTCAACTGTTTTGCGATGTCTTTGATGTTAACGCCCTCGCCTAATCCTGAAACAACTGTAATATTTTTTCCAAACTTTCTTTGTTCCAATGTTACAGTTATCCTTTGTTCGGTTTTTGCGATTTCCTCGCAAATGCATGCCTGTCTTGGCAAACCGCATTTAGGGCATATATCCATCTTTACTTCTTTGTTAGTAATCTGGCGATTGCTTTTTTTATCTCCTTCGCCTTTATTTTACTTGTTTTATTTGCAGTAATATTCTTCTTAATTAGCTCCAGTTTTAGCTCTTTAAGCTTTTCGCTTTTGTCTTTTTCGCTCATTGCATTGATATCCTTTATTTTTAATATTGCCATTTTATTTTTTTCTCCTCTTCTTCTCTTCAATAATTGGGACATTATTTAACCTTATCTTGCTCATTAATTCTTCATTCACTTCGATTTTATCATGAATTTTAACATTTGGAGGAAGTATGCTTACTTTAATGCCTATTGTTCCCGGAAGTGTTTCAGCTCTTGCTTCAGCTCTGTTTACAATCTTAGCAGTATCTCCTGTTTTTTTAAGATAACCTGATGCGAATCTCCAAGATTTTGCTCTTTCTGACGGAAGTTTTCCAGAAAGGCGAATCTCAACTCCAAGAGCACCCGCTTTGTTAATTTTTTCCATCATCTTATAAGCAATAACTTTAAATCTCAAGCTTCCGAATCTTTCTAAATCTAAGGCAATTTCATCTGCTACTGTTTGAGCATCAAATTCTGGTTTAATAATTTCCATTATTTCTATATGAGGATTTTCAAGATGGAATCTTTTCTTTAAAATTTCAGTTAATTCTTGGATTCTTTCTCCTTTTCTCCCTACAACAAATCCTGGCTTGTTTGTGATTATAATAATTTTTTCACCGATAGGAGTATATTCTATTTTGATTCCGGATATCTTTCCCTTTCCAAGCTCTTTTTTTACAAATTCTTTTACACCATATTCATCTTTCTTTAAAGCAACAAATTTCTTTTCTTCCATTTTAAACTTTTTTCTCCCTTGCAACTAACAAAACATGTGTTCTTTTAAACCTCTGGCTTCCGCCCCTTCTATGCGGTCTTGAAGCAAGATTAGATATTCCTTCGCTTATGTAAGGATTTTCCATCCCATTTACTTGAGCATTTGCATTAAGGCATTTTAAGAGTTTTATAAAAACTTTTGTTGAATTTTCGGGCCATCTTCCTACATTAACATTGCCTTTTCTATGAGGTATCTCTCCCCTCATAGGAAGAACAATTTTCTTTTTTAAAACATTTTCAAGCAAGTTTATGGCATCATCAATTTTCTTTCCCTTAATAAACTCGCAAGTATAAATTGCATTTTTTGTTGAAATTGGAAGATCAAGTCCTCGAACAATAGCTTTATCTTTTTTTACTATTTCCTTTACTTCTTTCTTTGTCTCAGGAGTTTGATAATCCTCTATTTTTTTTGTTTCTATTTTATTTTCCATTTTATTATTTGACTGACATTGCAGCACTGGATCTTGTCGCTCCTATTCCCGGTGCTCCGTGTTTAACTGGTTTTCTTGTGAAAGCAAATTCTCCAAGTCGGTGTCCAAGCATTTCTGCTTCTATCTTAACAGGCATAAATTCTTTCCCATTATGGATTTGCATAGCCATTCCTACTAATGAAGGTACAATAACTATATCTCTCATATTTGTTCTTATTATTTTTCCTTTTGCATGGCTTTCTTGGCATCTTTTAACAAATTTTTCTATCATTTGAAAGTTTCTTAAAACTGTTCTTCTCTGCCTTGATTTAAGGTACTTTGCAAATTCCCTAATATCCAGTTTTTTTAATTCTTCAAGCGCTACTCCTCGGTAAGCAAATTCTTTTTTCTTTTCAAATTCTACATATTTTTGTTCTGCCATTATTTTCTTCTCCCAGTTCTTCTTGGATGCAAACTTCCAACATATGCGCCGGGTGGAGCATTTCTCTTAGGAATCTTTCCTTTTTGTCCATGTGCAAGACGTTTTCCTCTACCAGAACCAAATGGATGATCTACTACATTATGTTTCAAGGCAGATGTTCTTGGCCAAAGTTTATTTCTTGCTTTCATTAAATAAAACATTTTGCTGGCCTTTAACATTGGTTTATCAAGTCGTCCATTTCCTGCAATTATTCCTATGCTTGCTCTGCATCTTTCATCAAGCATTATTTCCTTTTTGCTTGGAAGCAAGATTCCAACCCTCCCATTCATCTTTTTAGAAATTATAGCAGAACTTCCAGCACTTCTTATTAATTTTCCTCCATTTCCAGGCCATGTTTCAATATTATAAATATTGGTTCCAATTGGCATTTCCTTTAATGCAAGAATATTTCCTTCTTTTATTTCATTGCCCCCAATAATAATTTCCTGCCCTTCAAACATATTTTTTATTGCCGGATTGTAAAATACTTGGTTGTTAAGAACCATTTTTGCAAGAGGAGCTGAATGTCCTGATTCTGTAACTAATTTCAAAACTTTTGCATTTCCTTCTCCCTTTGGATATTCAATTTTATATTTGTAAGCCGCTCTTCTCACTCTGTAAGTTAAGCTTCCATGCCCTCGTGCTTGTTGAATAATTCTTTTTCCCATTTTATAACATTCCTAATTTTGTTGCAACATCAATTGCCGGATTTTTGTTTTCCAGTTTGATGTATGCAATTTTTTTATTTTGTTTGATTAATGTTCTTATTTTTTTAACTTTGACATTAAATAATGTTTGGAACTCGTTTTTTATATCTTCTTTTTTTTCTTGTCTTCCAACCTCAAATATTAGTGTATTTTCTATCTCAATTATTTTAACTGCCTTTTCTGTTGTAACTGGTTTTAATAACATTATTTTTTGCCTCCTAATTCCTTCACTGCATTTTCAGTGTAAATTGTGAATCTTCCAAGAGGATACAAATCAGCCATTTTTAATTCATTTGCTTTTCTTACCTCTATTCCAGCAATGTTAAACTTTTCGTCTTTTCCTGTTACTAAAAGCAATCCGGCTGTTCTTTTATTTCCAAGTCGCATTTTTGTTTTTCCAGCTCTTTTATTTTTCTTTTGGTAAGCGATTATTTTTAATTCTTTTATGTGCTTTTCAATCATCTCAAAAAATTTATCCGCTTTTAATTTTAATTCTCCGGCATCAA
>Ga0233422_10001349_pt1 | contig 10957 bp, 14 predicted proteins | sample Watercolumn_Mata_2_FD_182724 | JGI IMG/M metagenome (GOLD analysis project Ga0233422, IMG submission 182724) | Freshwater microbial communities from Lake Matano, South Sulawesi, Indonesia - Watercolumn_Matano_2014_110_MG | ecosystem: Environmental > Aquatic > Freshwater > Lake | place...
CGTTCTACCTGTTCTTTCGTTACCGAAAGCTGACTCTCGGCTACATCCAATAGCTCTTTGTTGAAGAGGATATCGAGGTAGTACCATGCTACCGACAGGGAGATATCATTTTTCAGGACATCCAGATCATACTTGCTTGCCAGCAGGCCGATCTGGTTCTGTTTAAGGGTATAGAGCTTCTGAAGTCCGCTGAAAATGGTCACTCCGGAAGAAATGTAGAAGTTGTTGGATCGGACCGTGGTGTTGGCAAACTGGTTGGTGTAGCGGTCTACGGTCATCCCTGTATTCCAGATGTTGCTGGCCCCCATGTTAAGGTCGGGAATCATATTCAGTCCGCTCTGCAGCAGACTGGCTTTGCTGGACTCAACTGCCTGAATCTGTTTCTGGATATCCAGGTTATTTTCCAGAGCATACGTGACGCAATCGTCGAGGGTCCATATTTTCTGGGCAAGCACCGGCAAGGAAACCACCAAGAGCAGGAGGAACGTCAATCGGAACATGGCATTTGGGGAATTAAGGTTCAAAAATATACAAAATTGTCCACCCCGCAAGGCAGGGATTTACTTAGACGTCGGGTGCTCTCAAATGTTACAAACTGGAAAACAGTGAAAATATTTTCCTGCATGTTTTTTTTATATTTTTACACCTGCATCAAAACCAGTCACTATGAAAACAGTGAAATCAGTTCTCATTTCCGTTCTGCTTATCAGCGGATTGGCCATGATTCCAGCATGTTCCACAGACGAGGATCCAACCACCGGCATCCTGAACATCACCGTCATGGATTCCTTCGGAAACGTGGTAGTGGATGAGCAGGTGTTTCTTGCCACAAGCCTCGTTAACCTTCAGAGCGGGAATTATTATGCCACCGGGTGGACCAACCTCAACGGATCGGTCACTTTCATGGAACTTTCGCCCACCGTGTACTGGTATGATACGGCCGATTGGGAAGACTTCGGGGCCGCACAGGTCTATGCCGGGATCGAGCATTTTGTTATTCTGTGGGTGAATACTCCCCAACCGTAGGTGCCAGAAATCACACATATGTTCATATATTGGTAAAATTTGATTTTCTTCTTTTATCAATTGTTCGTAAATTTGCCCCCCAATTTTACGAACGAATTTATCAATGATTCATAACATAAGGACCGGGTGGCCATCATTTCTGACAGTAGGCTGCCTGGTTCTTTTTCTTATTGGTTCACCGGGCGTAATCCAAAATAGCCATGCCGCCGGGCAGAATTTCGATGCAGGGAAAATGATACTGGAGCATGTCGTGGATAACCATGAATGGCACATCGCCACCGTGGGCCATGCCCACCTTACAATTCCACTTCCGGTAATAATTCTGTACGATGGCCGGATAACGGCATTCTGGTCCTCAAAATTTCATAATCCTGAGCACACCTTCAGGGGATTCAAACTGGAAGATGGCAGGATCATCCCGGTGGAACAACAGGATGGAAAACTGAAAAAGGTCATTGACCTTTCTATCACCAAAACGGTCGCAGGCATCATGATCAGTTCCGTTCTCCTGCTCTGGATTTTTATATCCATTGCCAGGAAATATTCACGGAATCCCAAATCGGCTCCCCGCGGGATCCAATCCCTGCTCGAACCGCTGATTCTTTTTATCCGTGACGACATTGCCAAAAGCTCGATCGGGGAGAAAAAGTATGAGAAATACATGCCATATCTGTTAACGATCTTCTTTTTCATTTTTTTCAATAACCTTTTAGGGATCATTCCTTTTTTCCCAGGTGGCGCCAACGTTACCGGCAACATTGCCGTCACCATGGTCATGGCAGTGTTTACTCTCATCATTACCACCATCAGCGGAAACAGGCATTACTGGGTGGATATTGTGAACACACCCGGGGTGCCCTGGTGGCTGAAAATGCCGGTTCCGCTGATGCCGGTCGTGGAACTGATCGGACTGATCACAAAGCCGTTTGTTCTAATGGTCCGACTTTTTGCCAATATAACCGCCGGGCATATTATCGTGCTCGGATTCGTAAGCCTGGTGTTTATTTTCGGGGCCATCAGTGAGGCAATAGGATTGGGAGTTTCGGTAGTATCTGTGGCATTCATTCTCTTCATGGACTTGCTGGAACTGCTGGTTGCCTTCATACAGGCGTATGTTTCACCTTGCTTTCGGCACTGTATTTCGGATTGGCGACCATTGAGCCGGAGCACCATTAAGAGAAATTACGAAGTATGATTTGCAAATTACAATTTGAAAGGAAGTTCATCACCCTCTGAATAAACCAGACTTGAATCAGAAAAACTAAACCTTAAATCTTTTAATATGGAGCTTTTAACAATTTTACTGCAACTGGCCGGTGATTTTGCGGCCATCGCCAAACTGGGAGCAGGCATTGGTGCCGGGATTGCCGTTGTAGGAGCAGGGATCGGGATCGGGAACATCGGGAAAAGCGCACTGGAATCCATCGCCCGTCAACCGGAAGCAGTAGGCGACATCCGGGCAAACATGATCATTGCAGCTGCCCTGGTGGAAGGAGTGGCATTTTTCGCCATCGTAGTCTGTTTGCTTATCCTGTTCATTTAAAAAGGGAATCAACACATAACCCATGGAACTGATCACCCCCGGATTAGGACTGATATTCTGGATGACGATTGCGTTCCTGCTGCTGCTGTTTTTATTGCGCAGGTTCGCCTGGAAACCCATCCTGAAGAGCCTGAAAGACCGCGAGACATCCATTCATGATGCACTGCATGCGGCCGACAGGGCCAGGGAGGAAATGAAACAACTTCAGTTCAGTAATGAACAACTCCTTCGGGAAGCCAGGGATGAGCGGGATGCAATCCTGAACAGTGCGCGGAAAGTCAGGGATTCGATCATCGAAGAATCCAAGGAAAAAGCCAAGCAGGAAGCTGCCAGGATCATTGCAAGTGCAAGGGAGAGTATCGAGAACGAGAAGATGGCCGCCATGACCGACCTGAAAAACCAGTTGGCCGAGATGTCGCTGATTGTCGCCTCAAGGATCCTGGAACGTGAACTGGACAATCCGAAAGAACAGGATAAATATATCCGGCAGCAACTGGACAGGATGCATTTTAACTGAACCGGAAACGGATGCAGATATCTCCCATAGCGGAACGTTATGCCGGGGCACTTTTCGGCCTGGCCGCTGATCTCCATCAGGTGGAGGCGGTGTATTCCAATGCCACGGAATTGCAGCAGATCTGCCAGGAAAACAGGTCATTCGTTTTGATGCTGAAGAGCCCGGTGATCAATCTGACGAAAAAGGAAAAGATCCTCCGGGAACTGTTTGAAAAACGGTTTCATGAGATCACCATCAGGTTCCTGCTGATCCTCGTGCGGAAGCGAAGAGAATATTTAATCCCGGAAATTGTTACAAGTCTGGCCTTACTGTACAAGGAATACCGCCACATACTTCCTGTTCAGCTTACCACGGCCGTACCTCCCGGCAGGGATATCCACAGGCGAGTGGAGAAGATCCTGAAAGACCATACGAATTGGGAGATTGAGCTGACCGAACAGATTGACCCGGGTATTATAGGAGGATTTATTCTGAAATGGGAGGATAAGCAGTATGATGCAAGCATCCGGCACCAGCTTGAAAAACTGCGGAAAAGCGCCGCTAAAGTCAACTTGTACAAAAAAGGTTACTGAATATGGCAGAAATTAAACCTGCGGAAGTATCTGCAATTCTCCGGAAGGAGTTATCAGGATATCACAATGCAGCCGAGCTTGAAGAGGTTGGTTCGGTGCTCCAGGTCGGGGATGGGATTGCCCGTATCTACGGCCTTACCCATGCGGAATCGGGAGAATTGGTGGAATTTGAAAAGAACGGGATCCGGGCCATTGTGCTCAACCTGGAAGAGGATAATGTTGGGGTGGTCCTTTTAGGGGAAGCCACCGATATAAAGGAAGGTGATACGGTCAGGAGAACCCGGAAGATTGCTTCCATTGAAGCCGGGGAAGGATTGCTGGGCCGTGTGATCAATCCTTTGGGAGAACCCATCGACGGGAAAGGAAAGGTTACCGGTCAGAGGTATGAGATGCCGCTGGAGCGAAAAGCGCCCGGCGTTATCTTCCGTCAGCCTGTTAACCAGCCGCTGCAAACCGGTCTGAAAGCCATTGATGCTATGATCCCTATCGGAAGAGGCCAGCGGGAGCTGATCATCGGGGACCGGCAGACCGGGAAAACGGCCATCGCCGTAGATACCATCATCAACCAGCGACAAAACTATGATCAGGGAAATCCGGTCTATTGCATCTATGTGGCAACCGGTCAGAAAGGTTCCACAGTCGCCAATATCGTAAAAACCCTGGAGGAAAAAGGAGCCATGCCCTATACGGTGGTTGTATCGGCAACGGCTTCCGATCCGGCGGCTATGCAGTTTTACGCACCTTTTACAGGTGCTGCGATCGGGGAATTCTTTCGCGATACCGGCCGACCGTCCCTGGTGATTTATGATGACCTTTCGAAACAGGCAGTTGCCTACCGGGAAGTTTCCCTGTTGCTTCGCCGCCCTCCCGGCCGCGAAGCTTACCCGGGTGATGTGTTCTATCTGCATTCCCGGTTGCTTGAAAGAGCCGCCCGGATCATCTCGTCAGATGAGATTGCCGGGAGAATGAACGATCTGCCTGAGACAATCCGGTCTCTCGTTAAAGGAGGCGGATCCCTGACGGCACTTCCGATCATTGAAACCCAGGCCGGTGATGTTTCGGCTTATATTCCCACGAATGTGATCTCGATCACTGATGGTCAGATTTTTCTGGAGACCGGCTTATTCAACGCCGGGATCCGCCCGGCGATCAATGTGGGGATTTCTGTTTCCCGCGTCGGAGGTAATGCTCAAATCAAATCCATGAAAAAAGTAGCCGGCACCCTGAAACTGGCCCAGGCTGAGTACAGGGAGCTGGAAGCATTTTCCAAATTCGGATCCGATCTCGATGCCGCGACAAAATCGGTCCTGGAAAAAGGAGCCAGAAACGTGGAGATCCTGAAACAGGCACAGTACTCGCCGGTACCGGTCGATCAGCAGATCGCAATCATCTACTGCGGAACAAGGGGATTGCTGAAGAACATCCCCGTGAAAAACGTGAAGGATTTTGAAACGGAATATTTGCATTATATAGTGATCCATCACCAGTCGGTGCTGGAACATCTGAGATCCGGAAAGCTCCTGGAAGAGGATGAACAGATCATGACGAAAGTGGCTGCCGAAATTTCGAAGAAATATACAGAAACCCGTAAATTGGCATAGATGCCGGGATTAAAAGAGGTCCGGATCCGGATTGCTTCGGTCAGGTCGACCCAGCAGATCACCAACGCCATGAAAATGGTGGCGGCTTCGAAACTCAGGAGGGCGCAGAACGCGATCCTGAAGCTACGACCGTACGCAGCCAAGCTCCGGGAGATCATGCAAAACCTCAGTGTTGGTGCGGAAGAAGGATCCCCAAGCAGTTTCACAGTAGTCAGGAAACCTGACCGGATCCTCCTGGTGGTGCTCACATCGAACAGGGGGCTTTGCGGGGCATTCAATGCCAACGTGATAAAAACGACCCTGGACCGGATCCATAGAACCTATGATGTGCAGAATCAACGGGAATCGGTTGAGCTGATCACCATAGGGAAAAAAGGAACCGATTTCTTCCGGAAACGCAAATACCGGATTGTTGAAACATGGGATCACCTGTTTGATTCCATGAGCTTCGATACGGTTGCCCTTCAGGCGGATTTGCTGATGCGCCTGTTTTCCGAAGAGAAAGTGGACCGGATTGAGCTGATATATAACCAGTTTAAAAACGCATCAGTGCAGCGACTGGTCGTAAAACCCTACCTTCCCGTTGAGTCACAGCCGGGCGAACAAAGTGCCGGGAAACCGGCGGCCGATTATCTCTTTGAGCCCGACAGGGAAACAATACTTCTCGAACTGACGCCAAAAACATTGCGTATCCAGCTTTTCGAGGCACTGCTGGATTCCTACGCGGCGGAAATGGGAGCCCGCATGACAGCCATGCAGCAGGCTACCGACAACGCCCAGGAACTGCTGAAAGAACTTCGGATCACCTATAACAAAGCCCGGCAAAATCAAATCACCCGTGAGATCATTGAGATCGTATCGGGGGCAGAAGCACTTAAAGGTTAAAACCAAGCAATATGATAGCAAAAAACGTAGAAAAAACGCTGAACGATCAGATAAGCAAAGAAGAACATTCTTCACGGATCTACCTGGCGATGGCCTCCTGGTGTGAACGGAATGGCTACCCCGGAGCGTCCGACTGGCTCTATGCACAGACGGAAGAAGAACGGTTGCACATGCTTAAGCTGGTTCATTACCTGAACGACAGGGGTGGCAACGTCCTGATTGGCGACCTGAAAGCTCCGGCAGTGAAATGCAAGTCTTTGGTGGATGTATTTCAGCAGGTGCTGAAACATGAGGAGTTTATCTCCGCTTCCATCAATAAGGTTTATGCGGTATGCCTGAAAGAGAATGACTTCACCACCGCCAATTATCTTCAATGGTACATCAACGAACAGATTGAAGAGGAAAGCACAGTCCGGAGCATTCTTGATCAGATCAATCTGACCGGTACCGAAAAAGGCGGCCTTTTCCTGATTGATAAAGAATTGGGAACAAGGGCACAGCTCAAGAAGGGCACCCCGGCGGCTACCTGAACTGCCTGACCAGTTTGCTGTACCAGGTTTTTCCGTATTTTCTTTCCAGGGCATCTCTCAGAAAGAGATACAGAGCCTGATTCTCTTGGCGCCCTTTTTCAAGCGCCGGCCGGCAGATATGCCACTGATGGTAATTCAACGCCTCCCCGTATGAATGCTGGGTGATCCTCACCGGGTATAGGTGACAGGAAAGGGGTTTCGCGAAGGGGATGGCTCCCTGCCGGAACGCAGCTTCGATAGAGCACCGCGCAACCGGACCTTCAAAACAGACATATGCGCACTCGCGCTGGCGGATCAGCGGGGTTACAAACTTCCCAGCATCATCATAATCGAACACCCCTGTTTGATCAACCTCTGCAATGCCTTCAGGGATCATGAACGGCTTGATCCGTTCGATATGATCATCCAGCCGGGCGATCTCCTCTTCCTCCAGCGGAGCGCCGGCATCGCCTTCAATGCAACAGGCGCCTTTGCACAGCTCCAGGTCACAGCAAAAGAAAACATCTTTCAGGTCGGGGGAGAGTAGGGCTGGGGGGAGGTGTATCATGATTTATTGTCTTTATTTGTACTTCCAATTCCTCGCTTTGCCCTCGTCCATCCACTCTACAGCTGTTTCCAGCCGCCTCCTCCGGGTCGCTTCTGTTTTCGCCTCTGTAATCCACTCGACGTACTCTTTTTTATTGGAGTAGCTGAATTTTTCAAAGGTTTCAGAAGCTTTTGGATGCTCTGACAGTGCTTTTATCAGGTCAGGAGGAACCCTGAGTTCCTTTTTCTCTTTTTCGGAGGGTTTCTTTGGAACGAGCTTAATACCCGCTTCATTAAGTTTCATAGCTGCTATCAGGTATTCCAGGATTACTTTATCAGGTGGCAGGTCTTCGAGAGAACGAATCTTACCGAAATGACCCATCGCCTTTTCTTCCCGCTCCTGAAGCAGGTTATGGGGATCGGGCAGCAGTTTCGCTTTCCAGAAGCTGAAAGCACAGTGCTCCTTAAAAGCGGCCATACTCACAAATACGCCTTTATAATCATAGTGCTGAAAACTCCATTTCATTTTCTCTTCTACTTCGGGGCAAGCCTGGTGAACCAACACCCGCAGATGATCCAGAATTGGCCGGGCAAATTCAGCCGACGAGGCAATGTACTTGTCGATACGGGGATCTTTCATGGTATTTTGGATATCATTTTAAGGGATGGTTTATAGCGACGCCAGAATTTATATTTTGTGAACGAGGTATAGTAAAAAAGCTGTCGGATGCCCGGAATTCTCAGGAGATAATGATAGATGCGGTATGACAAAACCATGACCACAAAAGTGAGAATCCATCCGGTAAGCTGAACAGCAATTTTCGCCCAACCGTTGTCAGGAATTGTGATGAACCTTCCTACTCCTTGCCAGAACCAGACGAGGATTCCCATATTCAGCAGGACCATGATGCCTGTGATGTAACCATGGGCCGTTTCTATGGCCCGTTGGGGGCAGTTATTCATGCAGCGCATGCAGCTTTCGCAGCGGTAAGACCAGAAAGGGCGGTGATCAACGGTAAGTATTGCCTTCACCGGACAGGTGTTAATGCATAGACCGCAGTTGTCACAGGCATTGGTCGCATAAAACGATTTAGCCAGGATGAACCGCCCTAGAAAAAAATATCCAATGCTTACCGGAGTGATCAGCAGATCCTGCAGGATATCGTGGAACGCCGTATACACTTTTTTCCCGGCGAGAATTTTTGACGCAAATTTCAACGTAATTTCTTTACAGCGACCATAGATCGACTCTATAACCTTTTCCTTCACTCCGGGATGTAATGAAATCCAATTGGAAGGCAGGTCTATGGAACGAAGCCCCACAATCCGGTATCCCTTCACCAACAAAACCAAAGAGGAGAACCAGAGCGCGATCCCGCTCAAACCGGGAACGAACCATTTGGAAAGTTTTAACCCGGCCCGGGTATTCATCAGGAAAACCCGGTTCCCTCTCGACCGCGGGAAGCGGAAGATGAAGTACATCATAGCCGGGGGATAGTTGAATCCATGCGTGGGAGAGATAAATCCCACTAAAGACCGGGATGGTGGCGGCTGGATCTTTTTCCGGTCGATCTTAGCGATATCGATCGTTTTGGCAGAGAAACCATGCTCCAGGGCGGTGTCGGCAAACCAATGAGCTACGTTACGGGCATTACCTGTGCCGGAAAAGAAATAGATAAAAAGAGGTTGATCCATGTTTGGCCAAATGTACGAACACTCACAACTACTTTTTTGGAGTTTTTCCATAAACCCGTCTAAATAATAAATCAAAAAAAACACCAGCCATTTTTTTAATGATATTTAACCGTGTCGGAAAATAGTAGTCGGATTCGAACCAGCCATTTTTCTTATAATGTGTATAATCTCTCCAGTTTTCGTCAAGCATCAATTGAATACTGGTTCGTGCCATCCTGAATACCATAAGTAAAAATAATGATGGAACGGGGTATTCCTTTTTACTCAAGCTTGAATAGAATCTAGCACACAGCCTGTCCAGGATCATATCATTTTTTTTCTGTCCCTTTTCCGTCATCGGTTCAAGTGTCGTTATACAACAACCTTTGACAACATTGAAACCTAATCCCCTGCCAATGAAATTAAAATACTTTATAATCTTTTCACCTCCGTATACTCCCTGCGCAACGATACTGGTGAAAGTTCTTCCAAAAAATTGCGGACGATGTAACAAGGGATTAAATCTATCAAGATATATCTTCATAAGCCCGGAGACATTGAAAGAGTAATTGGGAGATGCGAATATTACCCCATCAGAATTTATCATTTTTTCAAATAACTTGTCTCTGTCATCTTTTAACGGACATAATTCTTCACCCCTGTCTGTGCACAATTTGCAACCTCTGCATAGTTGCAAGTTATAATCACTTAAAGAAACTATTTCATATTCGATTTCCCCGAATGATTGTAATTTCCGCAGGACTTTTTCGGCAGCATAGTAGGTATGCTTTTTCCTTGCGCTACCTATAAATGCAGTCACTTTCATATTACCTCCTTCATTTTATTTAAAGCAAATGATGCATTTTGAAACAAATCTACAGCCCACCGTGATGCGCAGAATAAAAAAGTTAATAAATAGCCGTTTTTGATGATTAAAAAGGGCATAATAGCCTTTGAGTCATGCCACTCGCATAGCTTTACTTCCACCATTCCTGCATAAACACATTCATGCATTGATATATCTCAACAACCAGTTTGAGATTTGTCAAAGCCGGGGAATTACAAGCCACGCTATCAATTCATTAATTGTGCTATGTATATATAACGTTGGATATCACGCTTTTCTAGAAACATAATCTTTTTAACTTTGCGACCGGTTTGTTAATTGATTAACGATATGAGCGCCGAGAGCCTGATCCTGTTCTTTATCGTGGGAGCATTTCTGGTGGGAGTTGCAATACTCTTTTCCAGCTATATACCACCCACCTCCACGAACCTCCAGAAAGCCGAAGCCTATGAATGCGGCATACCCACCGAAGGGCTTACCTGGTTGCAGTTTAATGTGGGATATTACCTGTTTGCGATCATCTTCCTGGTTTTCGATGTGGAAACCGTCTTTATATTCCCCTGGGCCGTGGTCATGAAAACCGCGGGACTTGTCGGGTTTATCGAAATCGTCATTTTCTTCTTTGTGCTGGGTCTGGGATTGCTGTATGCCTGGAAGAAAGGAGCGCTGAAATGGGAGTGAAAATTAAAAACATGAAGTACAACGATTTCCAGGACAATGAAACCCTGGAAATCTTTAAACAAACCGGAGGAAATGTCCTGCTGACCACCGTGGATGATGTCATTGACTGGGGCCGTTCCAATTCAATCTGGCCGCTGACGTTTGCCACCAGCTGCTGCGGTATCGAGATGATGGCCACCGGAGCTTCGCGGCATGATTTTGCACGGTTCGGCATTGAAGTCTATCGGGCCAGTCCCCGTCAGGCCGACGTGATTGTTGTTGCCGGCACAGTTGTGAACAAAATGGCTCCCGTGCTGAAACGCCTGTACGACCAGATGTCGGATCCCAAGTTTGTCATCGCCATGGGGGCCTGTGCCGTTTCGGGAGGCCCTTTCTTTTATAATACCTATCATGTGATCCGGGGAGTGGACCATGTGATCCCGGTCGATGTGTACATTCCCGGTTGCCCTCCCCGGCCCGAAGCTTTGCTGTACGGAGTCATGCAGCTTCAGCGGAAAATCAAACTACAGACGATTGCTAAAAAAAAGCATGAGTTATAAGGCACGAGGCATGAGCT
>Ga0233422_10001350_pt1 | contig 10944 bp, 10 predicted proteins | sample Watercolumn_Mata_2_FD_182724 | JGI IMG/M metagenome (GOLD analysis project Ga0233422, IMG submission 182724) | Freshwater microbial communities from Lake Matano, South Sulawesi, Indonesia - Watercolumn_Matano_2014_110_MG | ecosystem: Environmental > Aquatic > Freshwater > Lake | place...
GAGGAAGATCCTGTCAGCGGCCGCTCCCCTGGCCGCCGGCTCATTCATCACTCAAATCAACTATAACTTTGGGACGATCGCGCTCAGCCTCTTCCTGACTGATCAGATCGTGGGTCTCTTCTCCGCGTCGTACAAAATCGTGCTGTTCATCTGGGCCTTTGCAGTCGTTGCTGCGTCAAACGCGGTGTTGCCACTCCTCGCCCGGTCGTATGGAGAATCCGGAACCGAATTCAACGACTCGCTGCAGAGACTGCTTCGGTTATTCATCCTCGTGGCTCTCCCGACGGGCGTTGGAGGTACGGTTCTGGCCGCTCAAATCATCGGTCTCTTGTACGCACCGGAATACCTGGAGGGAGTCATCGTCTTTCAGCTTTCAATCTGGACTGTCGTGTTTGTGATGTACCGCGTCGTGTTCGAAAATGCTCTCATCGCATCGAATAGCCAGCGGGGATATCTGATGGGATACGTGGTCGCAGGATCACTGACAGTCCTCGGGAATCTTGCCCTTGTTCCGGTTCTCGGTCTCATTGCTCCGAGCGTTGTGGGCATTGTCTCTGAGTTCGCACTCTTGGCGTACTTTGTAGCCTCAAGTAAGACGATCGCTGTGGTCTCCATCCTGCGGATGACCGCGCGGCCGTTGCTGGCAGCGATTCTTATGGGGACGGCGCTCTTCCTGGTGCCGATGAATCTTTTCGTCGCTCTTGCTCTCGGAGCAGTACTGTATGTGATATTTCTCCTGGCATTTCGAAGCGTCACGCTGGACGAAGTTGCCGGATATGTGCATTCGTTCGTGCGGTGACCAAACGTGAGTACTCGACACAACCGTCTTTGGATTCTTTCTGAGTTGTACTATCCCGAAGATTCCGCAACGGGGTACTACATCACGCGGACCGCAGAAGCCCTCGCTTCTCAATGCAACGTGGAAGTCCTTTCTGCGCAGCCGACATACAGGGCTCGTGGGACGCGGGCACCGGAAGATGAAGTCGTGAACAATGTTCACATCCATCGCTGTGCTGCGACGACGTTAAACAAGGATGTCCTGTTTTTCCGGTTTCTGAACCTTTTGACCATCAGCATATCGCTGTTTTTCAACGCGGTGATGAAGATCCGGCGAAACGACATTGTGCTTGTCGTTACCAATCCGCCGTCGCTCCCATTCGTCGCATTCCTTGCCTGCAAATTGAGGGGCACAAAACTGGTCTTGCGCATTGAGGACGTGTACCCGGAAGCGATGATCGCCGCGGGAATCTTGCGGAAGAGTTCAGGAGCGGTAAGGATGATAGACAGGTTCCATCGGTACTTGTATCGGAAGGTGGATCACATCCTCGTGCTGGGGAGGGATATGCGTCGTCTTGTGGAGGGCAAACTTCAGGGTCGGGCGGAGGCTATTTCGATCATCACCAACTGGGCAGATACCGATCACATCATGCCGCTTGAGAAGCGCGAAAACGCGTTGCTCGGGAGGTTGGGTTTGGTGGATAAGTTCGTGATCCAGTACTCCGGCAACATGGGGCGAACGCACGATCTCGAAATTCTCCTCGAGTGTGCGCGGGCTCTTCAGGCGAACCCATCTATCCACTTCCTTGTCATTGGTACGGGCGCGAAAGAGCCCTGGCTCAGAAAAGAAGTTCGGGAACAGGGACTAAAGAATGTCACGATTCTGCCGCCTCAACCTCGCGCGTCTCTGGCAGAATCTCTGAATGCATGCGATGTAGCCCTGGTTTCGTTCGTGGAGGGGATGTCTGGGGTCTCGGTCCCGAGCAGAATGTACAATATCCTGGGAGCGTGGAAGCCGATCATCGCAATCGCCGACAGGGATTCGGAGCTGGCGCAGGTCGTTGAGGAGGCCCATGTTGGATGGCATGTGCGTCCCGGCGACCGGGAGAAGGCAGTGCAGGTCATACAGGAGGCTGCCGCTGGAGGACACGCCGTCCTTTCAGAGATGGGCCAAAAGGCGAGAAGGCTTGTTGAAAGGGAATACACGCAACCTCAGGTCACCAGGAAGATTCGGGAAGTCTTGCGTCGCGCCGGACTTACCTTCACCGGGTCAGCGGAAGGCGGCGCATGAGAATCGGCCTGAATCTGCTCTTTATGATACCCAGGGAAGTGGGGGGCACAGAGACCTACGCGCGGGGGCTGCTCCATGGGCTGCGCAAAATCCAGCCGGCGTATGAGTTCGTCCTCTTTCTGAACCGTGAGTCAGCAGACTGGGCGCCTTCCATTGAATCCGGCTTTGCGAGAGTGGTGTGTCCTGTGAATGCCATTAGCCGCGGAAAGAGGTTTCTCTATGAACACTTTCGGCTTCGCGAGAATTTGAAGGAACATCACATCGATCTGCTTCATTCTCTCGGATACACGTCGCCGGTGCGTTTGGCGTGTCCAACGATCGTCACAGTGCCCGACCTGAATTTTCTTGCGTTCGGCCACCTCATGCCGCTCGCGAGGCGGCTCATGCTGAAGTTGACGGTGAAGCAATCCGTGTTGCGCACAGACAAGGTCATTACGATTTCGGAGTTCTCGCGAAGGGAGATCCTGTCGGCGTACAGGATCCCTGCTGAAAAGGTCGCTGTGACATATCTGGCGGCGGAGCGAGTAGCTGTTCAGCCGGTGTCTGCAGCCTCAGCTCGAGCGGATGCTGGCATGGGATGGATGAAGGAGCCGTACATGGTCGCCTTCAGCGCGACGTACCAGAACAAAAACATTCCAAGGCTTCTGGCGGCGTACGGGGAGGCGAAGCGACGTCACCACATTCCACAACGGCTTGTGCTCATCGGACATCCATTTCCGATGAAAGACGACCCTGCAAAGGATCTGGTCGGCAGCGGCGACGTTGTATGGACCGGGTACGTTGAGCGTCAAACGCTGACTGAGATTTTGAAGAGAGCGGAATTCATGGTGTTCCCTTCATTCTACGAGGGATTTGGATTGCCCGTCCTGGAAGCGATGTCACGCGGACTTCCGGTTGTCTGTTCAAACGCGGCTTCTCTGCCGGAGGTCGCGGGCGATGCCGCAATAACATTTGATCCGTTCTCCGTACCAGATATGGCGGAGAAGATCGCGGCGGTCGCGCTTAGCTCATCGCTGAGAAGCGAACTGCGGAAAAAGGGGGAAGGCAACCTGAATCGATTTTCCTGGGAGAAGACGGCGGCTGAAACGGTTGCTGTGTATGATGATCTCCTGAGGAAATGAGCGCGATCATCGTGAGCCGAACGGCGACTCGGCGCGCACGTGCCTTCCCGTTTCAGAGAGATTGATAGAGTCACAAACCTATGTCGAAACGTACAGAACGAATACTCCTCCTGGCGCTAGATTTTCTCACCGTCAACCTGGCGTACTACGTGTACTACCTGTTGAGGGTGCGAAGTGGCTGGTTCATGTATCCGATCGAGCCGGAACTGGTGCTGCCGATGCTGGCCATCTATGTATACTGGCTGCTTCTGTTCGCGTTCTTTGGACTCTATAGATCGTGGTATGCGCAGTCACGCCTCGATGAACTTGTGACACTCTTTCGGATCATTACAGCAGGAGTGATTGTTCTCTTCTTCCTGATTTTCCTTGACGACGAAGCGACAAGCACGCAGGCGGGTACGCGGACACTCATTGGAGTATACTGGCTTGTCATGATCGGCTTTGTTAGCATCGGGCGGCTCGTGTTGCGGGCGACTCAGAAGCGCCTCCTCGAGTCCGGCATTGGTGCACGGAATACGCTCATCGTCGGATGGTCGGAAAAGGCGAAAGAGCTCTGTGACATGGTGATCAAGTACCCGGCGCTCGGGTACAAGCTTGTGGGTTTTGTCGATGCCGGGAGGGGAAGGACCGGGAAGCGGGGCAAACGGCTTGAATACAGGCAGATTCCGCTCGTGGGACATCTTGATCAGCTCTCAAGCCTCGTTCGGGAGCACCAAGTGCAGGAGGTGCTTGTAGGGCTGGAGTCATCGGAACATGATAAGCTGATTCACATCATTAACGAGTGCAACGGATTTGAGATCGGGCTCAAGATGATGGCGGATCTCTACGACATCGTAAGCGGACAGGCCCGGATCAGTTCCATCTACGGTGTTCCGCTTATCGAGGTCACGCCCCAGATCATGAAGCCCTGGGAGGAATCGCTCAAGCGGCTTGTGGACTTTACAGTCTCGTTCCTCATTCTTGGCATTGGGCTTCCATTCTGGTTGCTGGTTGCGGGGCTCATCAGGCTGGACTCACGCGGCCCCGTGCTGTATCGACAGGAGCGACTAGGAAAGAACGGCAAGCCCTTCAGGATTTTCAAGTTCCGTTCCATGATCGCGGACGCCGAGGATAAATCAGGTCCGGTATGGGCCGTGAAGAAGGATCCGCGTGTGACTCGGGTCGGAAGAATCATTCGCCGGCTCCACATCGATGAAGTGCCGCAATTCATCAACGTGTTGCTTGGTGACATGAGCCTCGTCGGCCCGCGTCCCGAGCGAGCGTTCTTCGTCGAAAGGCTTGCAGCAGAGCTGCCTCTCTACAAACGCCGCCTGAGAGTCCGGCCTGGCATCACGGGGTGGGCACAGGTAAAACACAAGTACGACGAATCTATCGAGGACGTGAAAGTGAAGTTGAAGTACGATCTCTTCTACATAGAGAACATGTCCTGGCGGATGGATTTGAAGATACTTTTCAATACATTTTACGTCATGACAATGGGAAAAGGACACACGTGATATGAACCCGCTCAATATCCAGATGGTCGACCTGATTTCGCAGTACAAGAAAATCAAACCGGAAATCGATGAAGCAATCCATAAAGTCCTCGATTCGGGGATGTATATCCTGGGGAAAGAGGTGGGAGAGTTTGAAGCGGCGTCCGCGAGGTACCTAGGCACGAAGCATGCCATCGGATGTGCATCCGGGACGGATGCCCTCCAGGTTGCAATGATGGCCCTGAATATCGGCCCAGGGGACGAGGTGATTACGACGCCGTTCACGTTCGTTGCGACGACAGAGACGATCGTTCTTCTCGGCGCAAAACCGGTATATGTTGACATCGACCCAAAAACCTACAACATCGATCCTGCTGCGATCGCTGCCGCGATTACACCGAAGACGAAAGCAATTCTACCTGTCCACCTCTATGGACACCCGGCGGACATGGATGCAATCATGGAAATTGCGAAGAAACATCAACTTCCTGTCATCGAAGATACTGCACAGGCCATGGGCGCTGAGTACAAAGGCCGAAAAGTCGGAGGCCTCGGCACGATCGGCTGTATCAGTTTCTTCCCGAGCAAGAACCTCGGTGCGTTTGGAGACGCCGGGATGGTTGTGACGAATGACGACGAACTGGCTGCCAAGCTCCGGATGATTATCATTCATGGATCGAAGAAGCGATATTATCACGAAATTCTTGGCGTCAACAGTCGCATCGATACGCTTCAAGCTGCCATTCTCAACGTGAAACTGAAATATCTCGAGCAATGGCATGAAGCGAGGAGGAATGCTGCTCACTTCTACAACAAACTCTTCAAGGGAAAGCCGGTGACGATTCCCTACGAGTCGCCGAATGTTCGGCACATTTTTCATCAGTATACGCTGCGTATGCCGAACCGTGATGCAGTCGCGGCGGCTCTCGCGCACAAGAAGATCCCGCATGCAATCTATTATCCGGTCCCGCTTCATGTACAGCAAGCCTACGTATTGCCGGGGAAACCGGTTCAGGTCTTCCCGGAGACTGATCGCGCTGCAGCGGAGGTGCTCTCCCTTCCGATGCACACCGAATTGACCGAAGAACAACAACGCTTCATTGCTCACTCAGTGCTCGAGGCGATCGGCAGTTAAATGGCATGTTTGCCCATGTATCTATGTGCAGAGGAAACGTATGAAACGAAGTCTCGTAGTCATTCCGACCTACAATGAGGCTGACAATATTCCCACGCTTCTGCCCGCCATTCTGAAGCTGGGGGAGCATTTCAATGTTCTCGTGGTGGATGACAATTCGCCGGACGGTACTGCGAAGCTTGTAAAGGAAATGCAGAAAACGGAACCGCGCATTCACCTGGTCGAGCGGGCCGGGAAGATGGGACTCGGTACCGCGTACGTGGCCGGTTTCAAGTATGCCCTTGCGAATGGTTTCGATTTCGTCTTCGAGATGGATGCTGACTTTTCGCATGATCCGCAGGATCTCCCGCGGCTGCTTGACGACGCGCAGACGTATGACCTGTCGATCGGATCGCGATACATCTCCGGAATCAATGTCGTCAACTGGCCTCTGCGCCGCCTCATCCTGAGTTATGGTGCAAATGTGTACACGCGGATCATTACAGGCATGCCCGTGCGCGACGCAACGGGCGGTTTCAAATGTTTCCGCCGCAAGGTGTTGGAGAACATTGACCTCGACGCAATTCACTCGAATGGCTATGCATTTCAGATCGAGATGAATTTCCGATCGTGGAAGAAGGGGTTCCGTGTTCACGAGATTCCGATTGTCTTTACCGATCGTCGAGTTGGCGTTTCGAAGATGTCGAAGCACATTGTGTATGAAGCGGTGTGGATGGTGTGGAGGATCAAGCTGAAGAGCATCTTCGGCCGTCTGTGAACTCTCGCAAAGACGCAAAGCCGCGAAGGGGGAAGGCACGGGAGTCGCAAAAACAGAAAAGCCATGTCTTCCAGGTCAATGCTCCATGACGGAAAATGAAATTGCCAAGGAAGTAGTCGATGCGGCCTATAGGATCCACGTTACTCTTGGTCCTGGCTTGTTCGAGTCGGTGTATGAAACAGTGCTCGAATACGAACTGAAGAAACGTGGTCTCCATGTCGCGCGTCAGGTTACCTTGCCAATAGTGTATGAGACGTTGAAGGTGGAGGAGGGATATCGAGCTGACATGTTGGTTGAGGGCAAGGTAATTGTCGAACTTAAATCGGTTGAGGAACTTGCTCCAGTTCACAAAAAACAGCTTCTGACATACCTCCGCCTGTCCGATAAACGACTTGGCCTCCTGATCAATTTCGGCCAAGATTTGATCAAGAACGGTGTTGCAAGAGTGGTTAACGGCCTTCAAGAGGATCAATGAGATTTCTCATCACATTTGCGCTTTAGCGGCTTTGCGTGATTCTTCACCTTGGCAACATCGAGGACCCGACATACTGCCCCGCTTCTCTCCATCATCATCGTGAACTTCAACGTTCGCGAGTTTCTGCACCACGCGCTCGTCTCGTTGCAGAAAGCGATGAAGGGCATACGCGGTGAGATCATCGTTGTCGACAATGCCTCTGACGATGGCAGCGTTGAAATGGTGCGCCGGAGATTCGCGTCCGTTCATCTCATCGCGAGCAAGACCAACCTCGGATTCGCGCGGGCCAATAATCTTGCCCTGAAGCGTGCACGCGGGAAGTTCCTTCTCCTCATCAATCCCGACACCATCGTACAGGAAGACACTCTCAGGGTCATGCTCAGGTTCTTTGCTGAGAATCCCGATGTCGGGCTCGCGGGGTGCAAAATCCTCAATCCGGACGGCACCTTCCAGCTCGCCTGTCGCAGGAGCTTTCCGCGCCCGTGGGCGGCGCTGACGAAGATGACCGGCCTGAGCGGGCTCTTCCCGCGCTCTCGCTGGTTCGGGAAATACAACCTGACCTATCTCAATCCGGACGAAACGTACGAAATCGACGCCGTGAGCGGCTCATTCATGATGGTCCGGAGGGAGGCGTATGAGCAGGTGGGAGGACTCGACGAAGACTTCTTCATGTACGGCGAAGACCTCGACTGGTGCTACCGGATTCAGCAGGCCGGTTGGAAAAACTACTACGTCCACTCGACACAAATCATCCACTACAAGGGGGAGAGCACGAAGCGGAGCGATCTGAACGAGATCAAGACGTTTTATCAGGCGATGCATCTCTTCGTCCAGAAGCATCTGAGCAACTCGAGATTCTTTGCCCTCCTGATCCGGTTCGCGATCACCGTCTCCTCGCGCCTGGCGGTCGTCAAAGCCTTCGTCCGACCGTTGCTTGTGGCGCTCGTTGATTTTCTTCTCGTCGACCTCTCGCTTCTGATCGCTGAACTGATCTGGTTCGGCACAATCTCCAGGCTCCCTGCCGAAGCCTATCCGATTGTGTACACCGTGCCGGCATTCATCGTGGTGGTCAGTTTGTACCTGGCGGGTGTCTACACCCACCGGAGGATGTCGGTCTCGCGTTCGATGGTTGCGACGGGAATCAGTTTTGTGGTTATCTCTGCCCTCGTCTTCTTCTTCAAGGACTACGGGTTCAGCCGCGGCATGACGATGATCTCCGGATTGTTGAGTCTTCTCTTCCTTCCGTTCTGGCGGTTTTCCTTGAAACTGACTGGCAAGAGCGCATCTGAAGGTCGCAGAAGTATTCTCGGACGAAGGACGCTGATCGTCGGTACCGACAAGTCAGCTCGGGAGTTGTTACGGCGTCTGCGAAGTCGCGTGAGCGATGGCTATGATGTGGTCGGATTCGTCGACGTGAACAGAAAGCGTGTCGGAGAGAAACTCTCCGGAATTCCCATTGTCGGGAGCACGGACAATATCGGAAAGGTCATTCAGGAACACCGCGCCAGTAATGTGATCTTTGCGCCGCAGACGCTCTCCTATGGCGATATCCTTTCTGTCATTGGAAGAACCCGGGAGCTATCAGTCAACTTTCATCTCGTCCCCAGCACGCTTGAGGTGATTATCGGCAAAGGGAGCATCGATTCGCTCGACGAACTCCCGCTCGTCCAGATTACCTACAACATCGAAAAGTCAGCCAATCGCATTCTCAAACGTCTCTTCGATATCGTGTTTTCGAGCGTTCTTTTGATTTCACTCTATCCTTTCGTATATTTGAGAAAGGCGGGAGCTGGAAGGTCGGATTCGCGCATCATCCTTGGACTCCCGTCGGTTCTCTCCGGCGAGCGAAGCCTCGTGGGTCCGCCGAATGCCTCCCAGACGCTGTCCGATAAAGGAAAGGAAAACGTTCCGGCATCACTGTACCTTGGGAAGCCCGGACTGACCGGTCTGGTTCAGCTCCAGGCAGACCGTGCACTTTCGAAAGAGGAGTTGGAGCAGTACAATCTGTACTACGCGAAGAACCAAACCCTCGCGCTCGATCTTGAGATTCTCTTGAAGACTCTGCTGCAGTGGCGGGAGGCCCGCTAAGCCGGTACGCGGCACAAAGGAAGCTGACTATGGCAAAAATGGTACTGGAGTTTGAGAAACCGATCATCGAGCTTGAGCAGAAGATCGAGGAGATGCGGAAGTACGCGGATAATCTCGATATCGCGGATGAGATCTCAACACTTGAAAACAAGGTTGACCAGCTCCGGGAGTCGATTTTCTCCAATCTCACACGCTGGCAACGAGTTCAACTCGCCCGCCATCCGGACCGGCCCTACACGCTCGACTACATCCATCTGATGACCGAAGATTTTGTCGAGCTTCATGGCGACCGTCTGTTTGGAGATGACAAGGCGATTGTAGGGGGGCTGGCTCAGATTGGCGATCAGAAAGTTGTGATTCTCGGCCATCAAAAGGGACGGGACACGAAATCGAACGTCTACCGCAATTTTGGCATGCCAAATCCTGAGGGGTACAGGAAAGCCCTCAGGCTCATGCACCTGGCTGCAAAATTCAAGCGGCCCGTCATTACCCTCCTTGATACGCCCGGAGCTTACCCCGGTATGGGAGCGGAGGAGAGGGGTCAGGCCGAAGCGATTGCCAGAAATCTTTTCGAAATGTCGCACCTCCCCGTACCGATCATTGTTGCGATCATCGGTGAAGGTGCATCGGGCGGAGCGCTTGGGATTGGTGTTGGCGACAGGATCTTGATGTTCGAAAACGCCTGGTATTCTGTGATTGCCCCCGAATCGTGCTCGTCAATTCTGTGGAGGAGCTGGGACTACAAGGAGCAGGCGGCCGAGGCTCTGAAACTCACCGCGTCAGATCTTCTTGAGCAGGGGATCATCGACAGGATCGTTCCCGAACCGCCTGGCGGGGCTCACCGGAGCCATGAAGGATCGGCTGCAACCTTGAAGAAGATCCTTCTCGAAGAGCTGAAGGGACTTATGAAGATCAAGCCGGAGAAGCTGGTCGAAAAGCGTATAGAGAAGTTTTCGAAAATGGGGGCATGGAAGGAATAGCGTGTGGCTGACCAGAGCCGGACTCTGAGCAACTCGATGAACATACGCGTTCGGTACGCAGATACCGACGCAATGAAGTTCGTGTACTACGCCAAGTACTTCGAGTATTTCGAGGAGGGGCGATCTGAGCTTCTCCGTTCGATCGGGATGCCGTACACCGAAATCGAGAAGCATGGGATCCTCATTGCAGTCGTTGAAGCGTATGCGAAATACCGCCGTTCGGCCCGATATGACGATCTTCTGACGATCGAAACCACTTTGGCGGAAATGCCTGTGGCACGGATCCGCCTGCAGTACAAGATCTATTGTGGAGACGAGAAGGATCCGATCGTCGAAGGATACACGGTGCACAGTTTTCTACATGCAGATACCGGCAAGCCTACGAGGGCGCCGGCGATGTTTCTGCAGGTTCTTCAGGAAGCTCTAAACAATTCTCAGGACTAACATGCTGAAACCGGAACTTCTCGAGATCCTGTGCTGCCCGAAGTGCAAGGGCGATCTCGACTACAAAGCCGAGCAACAAACACTCACATGCAAGTCGTGCGGACACGTCTACCAGGTGAAAGACGACATCCCTATCATGCTGGTGAATGAGGCCGGGAAGAGCTGACGCCGCTCAACCCACCGTCCTTCCTCCATGCTCGATCGAATCTTCAAGCTGGGAAAAGAAGCTGCCATCTACGGGTTGAGCTCGATCGTTGGCCGCTTTCTCAATTTTCTGCTCGTCCCCTTCCTCACGAACTACCTCCTGAAGTCCGAGCTCGGCGTCTATTCCTACGTGTACTCATACATCGCGTTCGCATTCGTGATCTATGGCTACGGAATGGATTCGGCATACATGCGGT
>Ga0233422_10001351_pt1 | contig 10933 bp, 9 predicted proteins | sample Watercolumn_Mata_2_FD_182724 | JGI IMG/M metagenome (GOLD analysis project Ga0233422, IMG submission 182724) | Freshwater microbial communities from Lake Matano, South Sulawesi, Indonesia - Watercolumn_Matano_2014_110_MG | ecosystem: Environmental > Aquatic > Freshwater > Lake | place...
GCTCTGACTTCTTGATGACCCTGGTTTTGGAAGTAAAGGCGGGATTCCTGACCTGGTAAAATTCCCAGACAAGGCCGTCCACCGCGGCGCCGTCCACCAGCCCCCGGGCCACCGCCATAATGGAATTATCATGGCTGTACGTGTAGATCAGGCCGCCAAAGAAGGTTTCCGGCTGCGCCTGAAGCTGGGCCAGCCAGTACGTGGGCACCAGCCGGCCCGTGTTGGAATCCGGATCAGTAAAGGCAAAGATATGGCCTTTGAGGTCCTCCAGACGCTGATAGGAGCTGTTTTTATTGACAATCAGGTAAGAGCGGTAGAAATGCTCCCCCTGGACCTGGGGAATGGCCAGGGGGATAAAACCATAGCGGTCTTTGCCGGCTACATATGGGCCAGAGCAAATAAAGGCCAGGTCGATTTGGCCCCGGCCCAGGAGTTCGTCGATTTCGCCATAGGTTTTGCGCTGCACAAACTCCAGGTCCCCCCCTAACTTATGGGCCAGGTAGGCCAGCAACTGCCGGTAAAGGTCAAAGGTCTCCCGGGGAGAGATCATGGCCGCCACCGCCACCCTAAGCGGCGGATTGGGCGAGGACCGCTCCCCCGGCCGCTCCACGGACACCGTCTTGGAGAAGTCCACGACCATTTTATCGCCGTCAGCCCCGCAGCCAGCCCCCCAGGCCAGTAAGAGCGCCAGCAGGCTGAACCACAGGAAGGGGCGCTTCCGGGAAAAAGGGGAACGGCTCATGGTCATCTGTACCTGACCTTCGGCTTTTCCTGATTTGTAGCCAGTGGAATCCGCCTAAACAGGTATTTCAAGGAAATGCCCTGGCGTTTGGCGATGTTCCGCAGATTGAGGGGCCTCTAGCGGCAACGCGGGGCCATGTCCAGCAAAAGCCGGGGCCTTAGCGACTTTTAGCCGTGGTCTCGGCTCTCCAGTCTTTCAAGGACCCCAGCTTATTCTTTTGGCCCTGGGCACTAACTTAATGACTACTGAATCTTTATATATTATTTAAATTTAGCTTAATCGTCCCTCGCCCCCTGTCAAGGAAAATTCTGCCGCCAATTTCAGGCCTGGGGAAAAGCGGTCAGGGGCACCCAACCCCCATCGAAGGCATTATTCGAAAGACATCTCTATGGCCTGATATGGACAGACCCGCAGACAAAGCTCACAGGCGATACATTTTTCCCGGTCAAAGAACACCGTCATGCTGGCGCGGTCCACGTTCAGGGCATGGGTGGGGCAGGGAGCCAGGCAAGCGGTACAGTGGATGCAACGCTCCTCTTGCCATCTAACCTCCTGGGCCAGGGACTCCACGCCTACCCCCAGTTCCACCAGAAAACGCCGGCCGGCTTCCAGTTTTGCCTTAGGGCCGCTCAACTCCACCACCATCCGGCCCCACTCGTTGGGGTTGATGCGCGCCCTTAAAATATTGACCACCAAACCATGCTCCTGGATCAACCTGTAGGTCATGGGCTGGTCGATGAGATGGGGTGGGAAGTTCAACACCACTTTCTTTTTAGGCATGATTGTGCCTCCTGTTTAAAAAGGGGGGAACCTCGAGTGGCTCGCCTGGGGAGATTCCCACGGCCGCTCCTTGAGGGGTTTGAACACATAGCCGGAATCCGCCCCAGGCAGAAAGGCCACGGGCTCGGTCAACAGGAAGCTGCCCGTCTCAATCCACCTTTTCAAAATCAGGGCAATTTCCCGGGCCCGGGCGTAGGAAGAGAGACCCGCGGTGACCACTTTCTTTTGGCCCACGGTGATTTCCCCGGATTTGAGCTGGGCCACCGTTACCTCCGCCAGGACCTCCGTCTGGCAGTTAGGGTAAGCTTCACTGTAGTCCACCACCGGGGCGAGGATGTCCGCGTCGCGGACCGCCGTGAACTCGAGGATCTCTTCATCCAGAATGGGAATGGGAATGCCGAGCCCCACCGTCAAGGTCACTCCATAGCCGGTAAAGGAGGCGCCCCTAAGCCAGAGGGAGCTCATGTTCTTCAGGTCCCCCATGACGGCCAGGGTCCCGGCTCCCCTCTTCGGCACCCCCTGGGCGGTGCGGACCACCCCGGGATTATGCTGGGTGCCGTGGCTCACCACCAACCCTTGCCCACCGCCTAAGAAGATGCGGGTGCCCACCCCGACAGTGCGGTACAGGGGATCGTTGAGCAGGGGGCTGAGCTGGCCGGCGGTGCAGTAGTTGGCATTGCGCATCCTGGGCTGGAGCACCCCCATGTAGGTATAGAGGACCCGGTCCGAGAGGTTCACCGCCACATTGTAGTTCTGATAGGCATTGCGCATATTGAAGAGAACCGCCTCGTTCATATCCTCCAGGCGGACCATGGTATCCAGGGTGCGGCGGGGATAACAGTCAGTGACGTAAGCGGCCGCGGTCAGGCGCACGTCTTTGCCCGCCACCAACTCCTCAATCACATGTCCCCCGCCATAGGCAAACTTGCCGGGAAAGACCTTGTTGCGGGGATCATCCTCGGCCAACGCGGTGGCGCCCAAAAAGAGGTCCACCGCCGCGAAGCCGGCATAGATCGGGACCTCGTTCAGGGTGACCCTGCCCCCGCCCATCTTTATGCGGGGATTGCTGTGACCCATGTTGAAATAGGCGCCGGAGGAGCACATGGGCGCGAAGGTCCCAGTGGTGACCACGTCCACTTCTTGGGCCGCCTTCTTGACCCCCTTGGCTTGCACCACGCCGATGACCTCTTCCGCCGTCAGGACTACGGCTTTCCCCTGCCTGATCTTCTCGTTGATTTCTTGAATAGTTTTGGCCATGAGCTACTCCCGTCAGATTGATTATTTTTTCCTCTCAGATGGCTCTCGGAGGCAAAGCCAACATGCGTTCCAGTGCGAGCCGGGCTTCGGCTTTGACCGATTCCGGCACGGTGACCACATTGACCTGCCCCAGGTTCTCCAAGGTCCAGAGGAGGTTGTTTGGATTGATCCTGAACATGTTGGGGCACAAGGAGTAATGCAGCTCCAGGACCTCCTTGTCCGGATTCTCCAGGGCCAGGCGATGCACCAGGTTGATTTCCGTGCCCACAATGATGGTGGTCCGGGGGGGAGCTTTTTTCACATAATCGACAATAAAGCCCGTGGAACCGCAGGCGTCGGCCAGAGCCACCACTTCCGCGGTACACTCCGGATGCACCACCAACTTGGCCGCCGGGAAAGACTTCTTCATCTCTAGCACCTGCTCCACCTGAAAATGGGTGTGGACGTGGCAATAGCCATCCCACAGGATCAGCCGGGCCCGGCTTAAAGTTTCCGGGCGGCAACCGCCCAAGAGCAGGTCTGGGTTCCAGACCACCATATCCTCAGGTTTGAGGCCCAGCTGATTCCCCACATTGCGGCCCAGATGCTGATCCGGAAAGAAAAAAACCTTCTTCCGGACCCCTAATCCCCAATTAAGGGCAGCCAGGGCGTTGGAGGAGGTGCACACCGCCCCGCCCTGCCGGCCGCAAAAGGCCTTAAGGCTGGCGTCTGAATTCATATAGACAATGGGTAGAATGGCTTCCTCGCCGGCCAAGCCCGTCAGTTCTTCCCAGGCCATTTCTACCAGTTCCAGGTCAACCATATCAGCCATGAGGCACCCGGCTTTCATATCGGGGATTTGCACGGTTTGCTGCGGTTGGGCGAGAATGGCGGCGCTTTCAGCCATGAAATGGACGCCGCAAAAGACAATGAACCGGGCTTCGCGATTCGCCGCGGCTTTCTGGGACAGGCCGAAGGAATCCCCCCGGTAATCCCCCAGGGCCACGATCTCCTGGCGTTGATAGTGGTGGGTCAAGATGAGGAGCTCTTTCCCCCACGCCTCTTTTTGGGCGCGGATCTGTTCGACCAGCTCCATATCAGACCGGGGGAATTGCGTTTTTTCTCTTAAGGGACGTGGGTTCATCGGCCTTCCCCAAAGTTCCGGGAGGACTCGGAAAATAATTGCCTCCAGCCGAGCTATTTTTTAGACTTGCATTTTCTATACAATATTACTATATATAAACTTAATAAATTAAGTTGTCAAGGGAGATGCAGTCAGCCTCACCCGGGCCCTTAGGGGGCAAGCCACCCGCCCTCGAGAAAGGTGAAACCAGTCATGAAGAAATTGGCCAAACTGGAAATGGACAAGTGCAAAACCCAGTTTACCGCCGCCCAACGCAGCCGGGAGGAAATCCCGGAGATCGTGGCGGAACTGATGGCTTCCTGCCGCCGGCAGGATTGCTTCGACCATGTGGGTCCGGAAGCCATTCCCTCCCGGGAAGTGATGATAGATATCATCCATCGAGCCTGTCGCCTCCTTTACCCCGGCTACTTCAACCGCCAGCGGCTTGATGACATAAACCTGGGTTACCACCTGGGCCAGGAAGCGGTGGCGCTGTTTGAAGTTCTTTCCCAGCAAACTACCCTGTGCCTGCGGCATGAGTGCCTGCGCTATGGCCTGCCCTGCATCCACTGCCAAGAGCGCGGCCAGGAGGAGGCCATCCGCCTGCTGCGCGCCCTTCCCGGCCTGCGGGCCATGCTGGCTACCGATGTGCGCGCCGCTTACGAGGGTGACCCGGCGGCCAAAAGTTTTGATGAAATCATTTTCAGCTATCCGGGCCTTTGGGCCATCACCGTCTATCGCCTGGCTCACCAGCTCTTTAAGCAAGAGGTGCCCTTGATGCCCCGTATCATGACCGAGTACGCGCACAGCCAGACCGGCATCGATATCCACCCCGGGGCCCAAATCGGGGAAAGTTTCTTCATCGACCATGGCACCGGGGTGGTAGTGGGAGAGACTACGGAAATCGGCCGCGGCGTGCGGCTCTATCAGGGGGTGACTCTCGGGGCCTTATCCGTACCCCGGGAGGAAGTGGACTCCTTGCGGTACCAGAAACTTCATCCCACTGTCCAGGACGACGTCATCATTTATGCCGGGGCCACTATCTTAGGAGGGAAAACAGTGATCGGTGCCCGTTCCATCATCGGCGGCAATGTGTGGCTGACGGAGTCGGTGCCCCCGGACACCAAGGTGTTTCTGAAAAAACCGGAATTGATTTATAAAAATGCCGCCCAGTGACGCGAGGCCGAAAATGGCCCGGATATTTGCCAACATCTTGCAAACCGTGGGCGCTACTCCCCTGGTCCGCTTGGATGCGCTAACCCGGGGCCTCAAGGCCACCCTTTTTGCTAAGCTGGAAATGGGCAATCCTTTAGGCAGTGTCAAAGACCGCATCGGCGTGGCTATGCTCGCTGCGGCCCAAGCCCAGGGCCTGATCGGCGCCGATACCCTGATTGTGGAACCCACCAGCGGTAACACCGGAATTGCTCTGGCCTTTGTGTGCGCCGCCAAAGGCTATCGCCTCCTCCTGACCATGCCGGAAACCATGAGTCTGGAAAGGAGGAAGCTGTTAACCCATCTGGGCGCTGAACTGGTCCTGACGCCGGGGACCGCGGGCATGACCGGGGCCATCAATAAGGCCCAGGAGATTCTGGCCGCCACCGCCAACGCCTATATGCCCAATCAATTCGCCAACCCGGCCAACCCTGAAATCCACCGTCGCACCACCGCCCAGGAAATCTGGCGGGACACCCGAGGGGGCGTTGATGTGTTGGTGGCCGGCGTCGGCACCGGCGGCACCATCACCGGAGTGGCGGAAGTGATCAAAAGGCGCAAGCCTGCCTTTAAAGCCGTGGCCGTGGAACCGGCCGACTCCCCGGTGCTCTCCGGCGGGCAGCCTGGCCCCCATAAGATTCAGGGCATTGGCGCCGGCTTCATTCCGGAGGTCTTGAACCGTGGAATGATTGACGAAACCATTACCGTGACCAATGACCAGGCCTTGGAGACTGCCAGGGAGGTGGCCCGACGGGAGGGTATCTTGTGCGGCATCTCTTCCGGGGCCGCGGTCTTTGCCGCCCTTGAGGTGGCCAGACGTCCCGAAAGCCGGGGGAAGCAAATTGTGGTGATTCTTCCCAGCACCGGTGAACGGTATCTGAGCACCGAACTCTTTCAATGACCTCAATGGGAGCGAAGCTCACCATTCCCGCAACCTGGTAAGGCTGTCCCTAACACGAAGATGGCGTGGGGGGAAATTTAGGCCCCGCCCAGGCACTCCAGTAATCGGCTCCACAGGTTGGCCCGGCCTTCATGGGTCAGGGCCGAAAACCAGAGGAGATCGTCCGGAGCCACGCCTGCGCTGGTTAGGGCCGCGGCGATGTTTTTAAGTTGTCGCGTCCTTTCCCCCATCTTCAGTTTATCCGCCTTGGTGAGCACCGGAATCACCGCCCGGCCCCAGGCGGTTAAGTGTTCCCACAGGAACAATTCCTCCGGCCCCGGCAGGCGGCGGCCGTCCTGAAGAAAAACCACCGCGGCCAAGTTCTGGCGGTTTTGCAGATAATCCATGACCAACTGGCCCCAACTCGCCTTTAGCCCTCGGGACACCGCGGCATAACCGTATCCGGGCAGATCCACAAAATACCAGCGCCGGTTGATGAGAAAGAAATTGAGGGCCCGGGTGCACCCCGGGGTGGCGCTGGTGCGCACCAGCTTCTTGCGCCCCAAAAGGACATTGATGAGCGAGGATTTCCCCACATTGGACCGGCCCAGAAAGGCCACCTCAGGAAGCTCACCTGGGGGAAGCTGCTGTACCTGAGGCACGCTTAAGATAAATTCTGCGGCAATAATCTTGGGAATACCCATGGTTGCGCTGGAATTTGTTATTTTAGAGGGGAAGGGCCATGGAGGTGAGGTCTGCGGCGGACAATCTCTCCCCGGCCCCCGCCCAACCCCCAGGAGTTGGCGCTACAAAAACCGGCCCCCAAAATTCCTCCCCTTTTCAAAGAGGGGACAGGGGGAATTATTAATAGCCCCTTGATAATCTCCCAAAATCCCCCTTTACGGAAGGGGGCTTGCGGTCCTTTTACAGGGAACGCCTTGATCATAAAAATACGCAAATTTACACAAACAGGTGACAAATATGGATTATACTAATCTATTAAGGTTAATGCGATGGTAAGGTTTGGTTAGCCTCTGGCCTCAGGGGAGAGTAGCTGGGTGCCAGAGGCAGAAATGGGGCCATCTCCGGCTACCCGGCACCCCGGCCCCTAAGGGTTGACGCTTCCGGCTTTTCCAGGTATTGATATGACCATGTCCAGGGAACCAAAACCCCTGTCCTTGGCCTGGGGCCTATGGTTTAATTTCTGGGTGGGGGTGCTCACCTTTTTTGGCGGCATTCTGGCCATTTTAAGCACTTTTCTCGACCCCCGCGGCAGTCTCTCTCATTTGGTGGGGCGGTGGTGGGCCCGAACTCTACTCTTTGTGGGGCGCATCCCGGTCAAGGTTTCAGGTTTGGAATACTTAGCCCCCGGACAGACCTATGTCTTCGCGGCCAACCACCGCAGCAACGTCGACATTTTTGCTCTTTTCGCCGTATTGCCCGGCAGGTTTCTCTGGGTGGCCAAAAAAGAGCTTTTCAAAATACCCATCTTCGGGCAGGCCCTGCACCGCATGGGCTCAGTGCCCATTGATCGGGACAATCTGCCAGCTGCCATCCGCAGTCTCAACCACGCCGCGGCCAAGGTGCGCGCCGGGACCTCCATGATTATCTTCCCGGAAGGCACCCGGGTGCCTAAACCGGCTCTCCAGCCTTTTAAAAAAGGGGTTCTTATCATGGCCTGGAAGGCCGGCCAACCCCTGGTGCCGGTAAGCATTAACGGCACCTTTTTCATCCAGCCCCGGGGGGCCTTGCGCATGCGGCCCGGTCCGGTGAAGGTGATCCTCGGCCCCCCCATTTACCCCCAAAACTTCCGCCGCCAAGAAGAGCTGATGAACGCGGTCTGGCACGGCATTGCCGCCAACTACGACCCTGACTTCCCTTATGGACCCGCAGCCGCCGACGGATAACTGGGTAGACCTCACCTTCCTGGGGGGCCTGGGGGAGATCGGCCTGAACCTGATGACCCTGGAGACCGCCCAACACCTGGTGGTGGTGGATGCCGGGCTCATGTTTCCGGAAGACCACATGTTGGGGATTGACATCGTCATCCCCGATTTTTCTTACCTTAGGGAGCGCCGGCACAAGGTGGCCGGAGTGGTCCTCACCCACGGTCACGAAGATCACCTCGGTGCGGTGCCCTTTCTTCTCAAGGAAATGCCGGTGCCCGTTTACGGCACTCCCCTGACCCTGGCCCTGCTTAGAGAGAAGTTAAGGGAACACGGCCTGCTGGAAGAAGCGGAGCTAAGGGAGATCAAGACCGGCCAGCGCCTGGCCTTGGGCGCCTTTGAGTTTGAGTTCATCGGCGTGTGCCACTCCATCGTGGACGGGGTGGGTTTTATCGTGCACACCCCCCAGGGCATTCTGGCCCATTCCGGCGACTTCAAGATCGATCAGACCCCGGTGACCGGGGCCGCCATGGACTTAAACCGCTTTGCGCATTTCGGCGAGGTCGGGGTGCTGGCTCTCATGTCCGATTCCACCAACGCCGAGCGCCCCGGCTACACTTTGTCCGAGCGCCAGATCGGCAACACCCTGGAGGCCCTTATTCGGGAAGCCCCGGGCCGGGTGATCATCGCCGTATTCGCCTCCCATATCCACCGCCTGCAGCAAATCATCCGCACCGCGGCCAAGTTCGGCCGCAAGGTGCTGTTCAACGGCAAGTCCATGGTCCTCAACACCCGGCTGGCCAAAGAGTTGGGCTATCTTTCAGTGCCTGAGGGCCTGGAAATCCATGTGGGGGCCTTGGAAAGGCTGCCGCCGTCGGAGACCATCATCGTCACCACCGGCAGCCAGGGGGAGCCGCTCTCCGCCCTGGCTCGCATCGCCCTGGAGGCCCACAAGCAGATCCACATCCAGCCGGGGGACCTGGTGATCCTCTCTTCCAAATTCATCCCCGGCAACGAACGGGCCATCACCACGGTGATCAACAATCTTTACCGTCTGGGCGCGGAGGTGGTTTACCAGGAGGTGGCGGACATCCACGTCTCGGGCCACGCCTCCCAGGAGGAGTTGAAGCTGCTGCTCAACCTGACCCGGCCCCGCTATTTCATCCCCATCCACGGGGAGATGCGCCACCTCATCAAGCATGCTCGCCTGGCCCAGGCCGTGGGGATCCCCCCAGAGCGGGTCTTACTGGCCCAAAACGGCTGCCAGATTCGCTTCGACGACCAGGGGGCCAGGATCGTCGGGCAGGTGGAGGTGGGCCGGGTCTTTGTGGACGGCAAAGGGGTGGGGGATGTCAGCCGCATCGTGCTGCGGGACCGACGGCATCTGGCTGCGGACGGCCTGGTCATCGCGGTGGTGGCCGTGGACCCCAAGGCCAAAAAGATCATTACCGAACCCGACCTCATCACCCGGGGCTTCACCCTGGAAGAAGAACAGGCCCCCTTGCTGGAGGAGGCTAAAAAGATTTTTCAGGAAATTGTCCTGCGGGGCCTGGGCGACCCCACCGAGGACTGGCTGGAAATCCAGGCCCAGGCCTCCAAGGCCCTGCGCAAACTCTTCTTTAAACTTCTGGAGCGCCGCCCCATGATTTTGCCGCTGATCTTGACCTTGTGAGCGGAGGGAATTGGGGGAGGGGCCAGGGGCTGGTAGGCCCCCGCCCCCCAATTCCCTAAGTTTTTTGCCAGGCATTTCGCCCCGGTCCCAAATCAGTCTTAACATTTTCTTGCTATTATACTTAAAATGTATATATTAAATTTATGGTAAGCATGGTGGGCCGGCCATTGTTAAAGGGCGTCGCCCTTTTCTGCGCTATTCTGCTGCCCCTGGCGTTCTTAGGGGAGGCGACTTCCTCGCCGGAGGGCGGCTGCCATTGCGGTATGTCCCAGTGCGGCAACTGTTGCCCTCATAATGGCCCGCAATTGGGCAACCACGCGTCATCCTGTCTTTGCCTCGGCCTTACCTGCGTGCCCAGCACCTGGCCAAATCCTCAAGTCTGGCCTTCCTCATCCTTTCTCCTAAACGAGAACCAACCGTTAAGGAGATTGTTTATCCCCGCGATCTTCCATCCCCCGGAGACCAACCTCCCGCTCCCCAGCTAAAGCTGTATTTCTCCAGTCCCTAATCATTGCCTGAACCCTGCTAAGAGGTGGAGTTTATTCAGGCTCAGGCAAAAGCGGGTGCGGCGTGATTTCACTCCAGAAAAAGCGGTAATGACCGGGCCGGGCCCTTAAAAGACTGGACCGTTTACCGACGAGCTTTAAGCTTTTACCAAAGGAGAGAAAATCATGAGACCAAAATTTCATTACTGGGCGGCAGTCTGCCTGGCGGTGATTCTGGGAGTAACTCTGGCCGTGGGTTCCCCCACCGTGGCCAAGGCCTGCGGCGGGGGGGACTCCGCAGATCATCACCGCAATACCTCCTCAGGTCAGACGGGGTCCAGCCACATGGGCTCCGCCATGGGTTCTGGCCACATGAGTTCCCCAAGCCAGTGGGGTCAGGGTAAGGTATATCCCGGTCAGGTGAGGCCACCGGTGCCCTCGAGTCCCGGCACCCCGGTTCCTGGGCCGACTTATCCCTCCGGCGCCGCGGGTGCCGAACACTCGGGGCACTCCGGCCATACCTCGACAAGGTGAAACAAGACATTGACTGGGCCGGGGGGGCCCCCCGGCCCAGTCAAATTCGCCGGCTTGGCCCTGGGTTAGTTAGGCTTGGGCCAGACCCCTTAAAATAGGCTTCTCTGCTTAATGATGGAACCAAGGAGTGAAACTATGAAAAAGATGGTCATGGTGTTTCTGGCAGTGGTTCTGGTGCTGTCGGTAGTCGGGGCCGTGGTAGGCGCAGAGCCCTCCACGGTCAGCGAAAAAGCCGGCCCCCTGGAGAAGGGCAAGCCGCAGACCTCCTGCCCGGTCATGGGCGGCAAGGTCAACCAACAGGTCTACGCCGATTATCAGGGTCAGCGGGTTTACTTCTGTTGCCCGGCCTGTATTGAGATGTTCAAAAATGACCCGGAGAAGTA
>Ga0233422_10001352_pt1 | contig 10926 bp, 8 predicted proteins | sample Watercolumn_Mata_2_FD_182724 | JGI IMG/M metagenome (GOLD analysis project Ga0233422, IMG submission 182724) | Freshwater microbial communities from Lake Matano, South Sulawesi, Indonesia - Watercolumn_Matano_2014_110_MG | ecosystem: Environmental > Aquatic > Freshwater > Lake | place...
TGGTACCGCTTTAGTAATTTTACAAGTCTTTCTCCCATGCAAGATTAACAAATTACTAAAGCGGTACCATTCCTTTTTTGGTACACATTCCATTAAATCTATTTCAATCTTTTCTGCATCTTGATTTACAGTTAATCCCAACCGATTTGATAAACGAATAACATGTGTATCAACTACAAATCCACTTTGAATTCCAAATGCACCACCAAGCACACAATTAGCTGTTTTTCTTCCGACTCCAGGCAGTGAAGTTAGATCCTCCATCGTTTGTGGTACTATTCCTTTATGATTGTCTAAAATTGCCCGGCAAGCACCTTTAATGTGCTTAGCTTTCATTTTATAAAAACCAGTGGACTTAATGTCTATCTCTAATTCACCTGAATCAACTTCTGCAAAATCCTTTGCTGTTTTATATTTTGCAAATAGCATCGGAGTAATTACATTAACTCTTTTATCGGTACACTGAGCAGATAAGATTGTCGAAATTAACAATTGAAGCGGATTTTCGAAGGTCAATGCCGTTCTAGCCTCAGGAAAATCCTTTTTAAGCCTTCTGATAATTTGAACAACACGATCATACTTTGATATTTTTTTCATATAGATCTTAATGAATCTCTTTCACAAACCATGCACCTGAACCTAAAGAACTTGACAATGCGTTCTTTTCTTTAATGAATTTTCCCATAACATTGACAATCGATCGTAATGTAAATCTATCTTTTAAGCGAATTCGAAGCATATATTCATTTCCATTACCTAATCCAAGCTTACGTTGCCATAACGAGACATTCAAATTATGAATTTCCGTTCTAAAGAATCTTGCAGTCTCATCCAAATTCCGATGGAAATCTTCATATTGATGCTTCCCTTTTACAAACCAAATCTGTAATTCAAACCTATCAGTTTCCTCATGTAATGAACCATCCATAAATAGAAGATTGTAAAGGAAACAAGCAAATCGATCGGATTTACTTATTTTGTTTCCATGAGATGAGTTATATATACCTATACGATTTCGGATGATGAATTCGAGAATATCTAAATTTGCACCGCCTTGAAAAAGATAGACCGATTCAAAAAGATTAGGTGTTGCTTTTGATATTTTAAATCCAAAAGTATTTAGATATGTTTTGCCTGTTGCAAGTCGGATTTTAGGTAAATCTGAATTATTGCTATCCATGAGATATCTTCCAGCATACCCAGAAAGAAGGCCATATTTAATTTTTGGAAGCAACTGATCCGAAGTCTGATTCACTTGATCTCTAATGATTCTCTGAATCTCTTCTGTATCAGATTGAAGTGGTGTTGATAAAAATTGTGAAAGATTTCCTCGAGTTGTTTGAACCATTTTAGCTGTAAACTCAGTTAGATGATTTTGCCAAGTTGTTTGAATTTTTGCTGTTTCATTTTTTAGATCATCATGAAAATCAAATAATGCTTTTGTGTATTCTTTGGTAGTCACCGTTTTTTTTGGTTGATGTAAGATGGAATATGCTATCATTGGAATTTCTGCAGCAAGTATATTGTAGATACTCATGAAATCCTCCACTTAATTTTTTTCAAAGTATTTTTCGACTTCTTTTAAGGTCCATGTATTAATTACATCTTTCGCTTCAAGCCAACCTTTTCTTGCAATGCCTATTCCGTACCGAACATCTCGCAGACCATCTATGTTATGTGCATCGGGATTAATACAAATTTGAATCCCTTTTTCTTTTGCATATTTGACATATCGCCAATCCAGGTCAAGCCGCATCGGATGAGCATTAATTTCAATAGATTTTCCATAATCTGATGCAGTTTGAATAACAAGAGGCAAATTTAATGGATAACCTTCACGTTCTAATAATAATCTCCCAGTAGGATGTCCAAGCATCGTTGTATACTTATTTTTAAGTGCTTTTACGATTCTGTTTGTAGCTTCTTCTTCTGTCATTTTGAACTTGCTGTGTATCGAAATTACCACATAATCCAACTCTGCAAGTACCTTATCATTGTAATCTAGTGAACCATCAGGGAGAATATCGCATTCTATTCCTTTAAAAACTCTAAATCCCTTACTTCTTTTGTTGATTTCATCTATTTGTCTTATTTGTTTATATAATTTTTCTACAGAGAGACCACCTGCATATGCAGCTGCTTGACTATGATCTGCAATGCCGATATACTTCCATCCCATTTCTTTTGCTGTGCTAGCAATTTGCTCAAGAGTATTAATTCCATCGCTATAGGTAGTGTGGCAATGGAAGGTGCCCCGAATGTCGCTATATTTTACAAGATCAGGGATTTTGTTCTTTTGCGCGTATTCAATTTCTCCTGTATTTTCTCTAAGTTCTGGAGGTATATAATCCATTCCAAGTGTCTTATAAATATCATTTTCCGTTGCGCACTTTGGTATTATTGCTTTTACTTTTTCTATACGTGAAAATCCATACTCATTGAGACTCAATCCTTTCTTCTTTGCCAACGAGCGCATTTCGACGTTATGTTCTTTGCTACCAGTAAAATAATTCAATGCGAATGGATATTCAGAATCTTTGACAATTCGAAGATCACACTGAATGCCATTTCTTAATCGGACACTTGCTTTCGTATCACCAGTTGTTAAAACATTGCCTATCTCGTCATTTGAAAGAAAAACATCGATTATTCTTTTCCGTACAGCATCTTTGGCGCTTACGAGGATATCGACATCACCTATTAATTCTTTACATCTCCGCACACTTCCCGCATAATCGCACATTATCACACCTTTGATACTTTTAATCAGATTTTTTATCTTTTCCGCAGATTGTAGTGCATTTGGATATAAGTGCTTATTACTGTTTCTTTCGAGATGTGCAATGCCAATAAGGATATTCTCTTCTGTTTTTGTACCAAATCCGTCTAATGAACGAAGACGATTTTCTTCACACGCTTTTTTTAGTTCTGCAATAGATTTAATTTTTAATGTTTCGTACAACACCTTCACTTTTTTTGGTCCTAGTCCTTGGACTTTTAGTAATTCTAGAATACCTGTTGGAAACTGCTCGCGTAGCCCGTTGTACTCATTAGAGTTTTCTTCTTCAACAAGTTCACTTATAATATTCGCTAATCCAGATCCAATCCCCTTTAAAGAGGTTAACGATTTCGACTTGACTAGATCAGTAAGATTATCTGTCAGTCCAGAAATTATTTGTGCTGCATTGTGATAAGCGCGTACACGAAAAGGATTCTCCCCTTTCAACTCTAGGAGTGTTCCCATTTCATCTAAAATCTCTGAAATCCTCTTTTTATCCATTTAAATTGCTTCTATAATACCTTTATTTGCGTGTAAAATCGAATATGAGAGAAGATTCTGGCGATAATGACTCAAATGATCTAAAGCCGGGCTAAGTTCGGTAAATTGCATCATTTCTTGACGAATTTTTGCAGCTTGAAATAAACCTTTAAGATATCCTGTATAGTGTTTTCGAAATTCAACGACACCTTTACGTTCACCTTTTATGTCCGCTGAGAGTTTAAGATGCTCAATTAATAAATTGAATCGATCTTCAATTGTTGGACGTGTAGATATTGTTCCATTTAATAGATATTGTTTTGCTTGACGAAAAATCCAAGGATTGTCTATTGCAGCACGACCAATCATAATTCCATCACAACCGGTTTCTTGAAAAGTCTGTTCAATTTTTTGAGGTGTATCTAATGAACCATTTGCAATTATCGGAATTGTAACAAGTGATTTTATTATAGGAATCCACGAGAAATCAGGATCACCCTTATGTGCCTGTGAACGAGTTCTACAATGAATTGTAAGTGCTCTCGCTCCTGTTTGTTCTACCATCTTGGCTACTTCAACAATTCTAATATTTTCTATATCCCATCCAAGTCTCGTTTTCACCGTTATAGGTACTCTCACCGATTTGACAACAGTCGAAATTATACGTTCCATTTTAGGGAGATCACGTAATAGTCCAGAACCGGCTCCTTGACCAGCAACTTTACGTACCCAGCAACCACAATTTATATCGATGATATCTGGATTTAGATCCTCCGCTATTTTGGCAGCTTGTTCCATTGAAGATTCTTCTCCACCATAAATTTGTATTCCAAAAGGTCTTTCTTCTTCGCTAAATGTCATTTTTCGGTGTGTTTTTTCGGAAAGACGTACGAGACCTTCGGAATTGACAAACTCTGTATAAACTATATCAGCTCCTAGCCTTTTGCAAACGATTCGGAATGCTTGATCGGTTACATCTTCCATCGGCGCAAGAAGTAATGGCTTTTCAATATTGATTAATCCGATTTGCATGATATTAATATTGAATATACTAAAACCACATAGAACAATAAAGACAGTATATATCTTTATCATCTGCTTATTGAAATTATCCAAACAAAAAAGTCCGACGATATGTCGGACTTTTAAATGGAGGGTTTTTGATATGAGACTTTTGCTTATTTCTAATTGTTACTTCTTCTCTTCTTTTTTCTTCTCATCTACATTTAACTTGTTTATTTCCTTAACTAGTAACAATTTCATCCCACTTTTCTCAAAAATTCGTCCACTTACTTTTACCTTTTCTGCGATAAAAGGTATCAGCAAATCATTCGCACTACTTTGTGCTTTTTTCGTCTGTCCGACCAAGTAAATCATGCCTGTCTTCTCTTCAACAATACCAAGTGGAATACCTTGTTTAGCAGATTTTAATGCACATTCTTTATGAGTCAAACCTTTTCCTGGACCGGTTAATCCACTGATGTAGCATTGCAATTCGATTACCTCACCAACAACCATAACTTCCTTTCCTTTTTGTTGAGCGTTTGAAAAAACAAAGAATATCAACAATGTCAGAAGTGTAATTACTATTCGATTCATATGTACTCCTTAAAATAAATGATTAGGAACTATGTTGTGTAAAAATTTCTATCAAGACTACGATATTGAATTGCTTCACTCAAGTGTTCAGTTTGTATTTGATCTGAATTTGATAAATCAGCAATTGTACGGGCAACTTTAAGTATTCTGTCATACGCTCTCGCAGATAAACCCAAACGGTTCATTGCCAGCTTCAATAAATCCGAACCATTTTGATCAATATTACAAAATTCTTTTATTTCCTTCGACTCCATATCGGCATTGCTATATAGACCTTTTCTGTTGCGAAATCGTTCCGCTTGTATTGTACGTGCATTCACCACACGCTTTCTAATATCTTTCGATCCTTCGCTGACTTTTTTTGATGCAAGTGATTGAAACTGAACAGTTGGAACTTCTACGTGAATGTCAATGCGATCAAGAAGTGGTCCGGATATTTTTCCAACATATTTTTGGACTTGTAAAGGTGTGCATGTACATTCTTGTGTTTGACTACCATAATTTCCACAAGGACATGGATTCATTGCACAAACCAACATAAAATTTGATGGATAATCAACAGACATTTTTGATCTGCTGATGGTGACTTTATTATCTTCAAGTGGTTGTCGAAGTACTTCGAGCACATTACGAGCGAATTCGGGGAGTTCATCTAAAAATAAGACTCCATGATGGGAAAGAGATATTTCACCTGGTCTTGGAATTGTCCCGCCACCTACTAAGGCAGAATCTGAAATCGTATGATGTGGTGCCCGAAAAGGTCTTGTAGAAATTAATGCAACATTTGGTGGTAACATACCTGCAACTGAATGAATTTTTGTAGTCTCTAAGGCTTCATCAAATGTCATCGGTGGAAGAATTGTTGGAAGTCGTTTCGCCAGCATGGTTTTACCAGAACCTGGTGGGCCAATGAGCAAAATATTGTGACCACCAGATGCTGCTACTTCCATTGCACGCTTTACGCTTTCCTGCCCCTTCACATCTGCAAAATCAGTTGAATAGTTTTGCTCTGCCGAAAAAACATCACTGATATTCACTTGAAAGGGCTGCAATAATCGATATTCGCCTGCAAAGTATTCTACCGACTCTCGTAAGCTTCTCATCGGATAAACTTCAATTCCGTCAACCATTGCAGCTTCTTTTGCGTTTTCTTCAGGTAATATAATTCCTCGCTTTCCTTTTAACTTAGCTTCAGCGGCAATTACCAATGCTCCATGTACAGGACGAAGTGAACCATCCAACGCCAGTTCACCAAGCAAAATGAATTGATTTAAAGCTTCAGAAACGAGTTGTCCAGATGCAACCAGAATTCCAATCGCAACTGGTAGGTCATACGATGAGCCTTCTTTTTTTATATCTGCAGGTGCAAGATTTACTGTCATCCTTCGATTTGGAAACCAGAAGTCGGAATTTTTAATAGCTGCTGTCACCCTATGAATACTTTCTTTCACTGCATTGTCGGGTAATCCAACCATAAAGAATTTAGGCATACCTGTATCAAGATGTGTTTCTACTTGTACCAAGTACGCACTTACACCATAAGTTGCAGCACTAAAAACCTGGGAAAACATATCTTTGTTAGTACCTCGCCGGTAAATGTTGGAACAACTTAAATAAAGACTCAGCGCCTACCGATGATTCCGAAGAAATTCTAACCTGCCTCGTACTTCCTCTGTCGATTTAAGAAGCCTCTCCTTTTGAAATAATGCTTCACGTTGATTCGTGAACACCAAGAGATATTCATTGCTCATAACAATAGCTTCCTCAGGGCAGACTTCTTCACAAAAACCACAAAAAATACAACGGACCATATTAATTTCAAACTTTATTGGATATCGTTCTTTTTCGAGTTCCGTCTCTGAGGCTTGGACTTCAATTGCAAGTGCGGGACAAACCCTTGAACAAAGGCCACATGCAACACATCGCTCAACACCATTTTCTGCGACTAGTACTGGTCTACCTCTGAAAGAAGATTCGGGAATAAATCGCTCCTCAGGAAATTGATGTGTAAAAGTCGGTCGGAACATTTGCCTGATAGTCATCCGTAATCCATTAATGATATCTGGAATGAATAACTTCTGAAAAATATTGAGATCTTTTTTGCGAATTATTTTTCTTTCAACACTCATAGAGTTATCCCAAAATATTGTAAGAGCAACATTATCACTCCTGTTATAAGAAAATTCGCAATAGCTATTGGCAACATCACTTTCCAACCTATATGCATTAATTGATCGTATCTGAAACGTGGAATAGTCCAACGCACTATAATAAAAAATAAAACAAGGAAAATTACTTTTGTTAAAAAAGTGAATATTTGCAATATACTTAGCAATAGTGGTGAGATTGACAGCTGATCTATCCAAGGTAGATGCCATCCACCGAAGAATAAAGTGACGGTAATTGCACTTGATGTGATCACATTTGCATATTCTGCTAAAAAGAAAAGTCCAAATTTCATTCCTGTATATTCTGTATGATATCCTCCCACAAGTTCCGGTTCCGCTTCTGGCAAGTCAAATGGTAGCCGATTCGTCTCCGCAAAGGATGCTATTAGAAATGTAATAAAGCCGAAAGGTTGGAGAATAATATTCCAATGTGGTATAATTCCCCACCAATACTCAGTTTGTTGGAGGACAATTTGATCTAATCGCAATGTGCCTGATATCATAAGAACACCAATTAACGATAAACCCATTGACAACTCATAGCTGATTAGTTGTGCTGACGACCTCAAACCACCCAATAGTGAGTACTTATTATTTGATGACCATCCAGCGAGACTGATTCCGTAGACACCGATAGAAGTTAGTGCTAATAAATAAAGGATACCGATATCAACATCGGCAATGATTAGCTTCACCTGTCGACCAAATAATTCAATCGTATTACCAAAAGGAACTATGGCAAAAGTACTTAAAGCGACAGTTATTGATATAATTGGCGCCAGATCGTGTATTAAAAGATTTGCTTGCTTAGGAACTATATCTTCTTTCATTACTAATTTTACTACATCAGCAAATGGTTGAATGAAACCTCCAGGCCCAACTCTGTTTGGTCCAAGTCGTTCTTGTATAAACGCACTTACACGTCGTTCTGCTAAAACTGCCATGGCGGCTCCGAGCACAAGAACACCAAAGATTATGATAAGGATTTTAATAAGAGCAATTGCTATCGAGATGATATCCATGAGATCCACTTCATTAATTAGACCGTTTACTTTGGTATTACAAATTTATCAGATTGCTGTAAAAGTACGCCGCTATTTCCAATTTTGCTGTAAGATAAACCTTTAAATACTGGAAGTCGCTCTGTCATTTCTTCAAATACATCTTCTGCAGTTGAATATTTCATTTTTGAACCTAATGCTGAAGCAACTGCAGCAACAATTCTCCAAGACGATCGAGCATCGCGTTTTAAACCTTTACCCCAAGAATCGTTTAGAGCTGCAAATTTATCCCATCGGCTCATTGCCATTCCATCAAAGGCACGTTCCTGCTCAATCATAGCAACTGCAGGCCGTACTCGTTGTATGCGACCTTGAAAATTAGTATAAGTACCATTTTTTTCTGCAAAAGTTGAAGATGAGAAGACAACATCCGCACGTGAAGTAGTTTCATTCTTTACTGAAGAATGAACAATAAGTAACTCAAGGTTTGATAATACGTCTGCAATTTTTGTATCTGCTGCGATATTATCTTCTAATACATAAAGCGCCTTAATGGTCCCTTCCTTTATACGTTTGAGTATGTTTTCGATACCTACTTTTCTATCTTCATCAGTCGCACCTGCTAAAATTACACCATATTTATTTGGTGATTTATCAGCACGTATAAGAATATCATCTTCGGCATTGGGCTGAATATGCTCTAGGAAGCTAATATTCTTACTTCCAAGTACATCTTTTACAAATCGGGTAAACACATAATTATCTTCATTTGTAGCATATGCAGATCCAAATCCTGCAATTTCGTGTTTTCGATATGTTCGTAATTCTGAGACAGCTTTTGCAATTGCTTCATCCCAATCTACTTCGATTTGAATCCCTTCTTTTTTAATCATTGGGCCGTTCAAACGATTTTCACTTGATACATGTTTATAACTCTCTACCCTGCCATAGTCACACATCCATGAAGAATTCACATCTTCATTTTTTCTTGGTGTAATTCGTAATATTTCATTATTTCTTACCCAGACGTTAGTATTACAACCGCGTGCGCACCCAATACAAATACTTTCCGTCGATGACATTTCCCATACTCTTGATCGGAAACGGAAATCCTTACTTGTGAGCGCACCTACTGGACAAAGATCAATAACATTCATTGAATATGGATTGTCCAATTGTGTACCAGGGAAAGTTGTCAATACGACATGTGTACCACGTTCTGTAAACGTCAATACAGGTTGATGAGCAATCTCTTCTGAAAAACGGATGCACCGTGAGCACATAATACAACGTTCAACATCCAACATTACATGAGGGCCAAGTTCAACGCGTTTTGGCTTGTGTATTTTATTTTCCTGAAATCTGCTAGTTCCAACACTATACTTATATGCGTAATTTTGAAGTTTGCATTCGCCAGCTTCATCACAAATTGGGCAATCAAGAGGATGGTTTATGAGTAAAAATTCCATTACTGCATTACGCGCTTTTATAACTTTTTCACTTCTCGTCTTTATTACCATTCCCTCAGTTACTTGTGTAGCACAAGCAATCATAAGCTTTGGCATCTTTTCAATTTCAACTAAACAAATGCGACAGTTGCCAGATACTGATAATTTTGGATGCCAACAAAAATGCGGAATATGAATGCCATTCTGAGTAGCGGCTTGAATGATAGTAAGTTTTGGATCAACATCTATTTTTTTGTTATCTATTATTATTTTCGCCATCGTATTAAAACTTTATTAATTAAACTTTCTTTGATATACACCTAGCGCAACTTTAAGTAAATGTATAGATCGTTTGAGATCCTTCACTTTCAACATGAAGGCTAGTCTGACTTCATTTATTCCTTTTCCTTTTGTTGCATAGAATCCCTGGGCAGGAGCAAGTAAAATAGTTTCCTTATCGCTTTCAAATTCTTCGATCAGCCATTTCGCAAAGTGTTCAGAATCTTGAACAGGTAAACCTATGACTATATAAAAGGCACCTTCAGGTTTATAAAAAGTTACACCTGGTATAGTCTTAAGACCTTCTAGGACTGTATCTCTTCGTTTTCTAAATTCTTCAACATAGGACTTAGTAATTGGTTCTGGATTTTCTAAAAGTGGTACTAAAGCAAGTTGTTCAACAGATGCTACAGAAAGTCGTGCTTGACCAAATTTTAAAACAGAAGCAACAACTTCGCTATTATGGCTTGCTAGGAGTCCAATTCGTGCACCACAAACATTGAATCTTTTTGAACAACTATCAAGAAGGATCGCCCTATCTCGAATCTCTGGAAAGTGATCGATGCTGTATGCTTTCGATTCATATGCAAATTCACGATATACTTCATCTGATAAAAGAAATAGATTATTATTTTTTGCTATATCTGCTAAACGTTGGAGCTCATTTTTATTATAAATTGTACCTGTAGGATTTGAAGGATTACAGAAAAGGATTGCTCGAGTTCTCTCGGTAATATTCTGAATAATTTCATCATCTGACGGTAAATGAAATCCATTTTCTATATTCAGTGAAATTGGGACTAATTTAACATTTGCTATACTTGCAAATCCATTGTAATTGGTATAGAACGGTTCAAATACGATGATTTCATCATCCACATCACATACAGCACACATCGCAAAGATGATCGCCTCTGATCCACCAGTTGTAATTATCATCTCGTTCTCATCGAAATGAATGTCATATCTTGCCAAATAATTCTTCCAGGCTCTTAATGGCAATTGTAATCCATTTGATGGTGCATAAGCGATAGTAGGAGAGGAAAAAGATCGTATTGCATCTATGACAAGTTCAGGTGATGGTAAGTCAGGTTGCCCGATATTGAGATGATAAACACGTATACCCTGTTTTTTTCGCTCTTCGGCAAGAGATGCTAATTTACGGATAGGTG
>Ga0233422_10001353_pt1 | contig 10925 bp, 15 predicted proteins | sample Watercolumn_Mata_2_FD_182724 | JGI IMG/M metagenome (GOLD analysis project Ga0233422, IMG submission 182724) | Freshwater microbial communities from Lake Matano, South Sulawesi, Indonesia - Watercolumn_Matano_2014_110_MG | ecosystem: Environmental > Aquatic > Freshwater > Lake | place...
GCCGAGCCGGTGAAGTTCCGACAGGATAGTCCGCAGTTTCTCGCGGTTTGCTGCAGTTATCCGGAGACGGGCATAACTTGGATCAGTCTTTTCCTTGCCAATATCGAATAGCAGGATCTCGAAATTGCCTCCCATATCCATGACTATGTCAAAGAGCTGGGTCATGATCCCCGAGTCGATGATATGGCCGGAAAGCTCGATCTCCTGCGATACTACCATATACGGAGATATTGGGGATGCGGGTTAATATGCGTTCTTATAAACGCTGGTGATTTAACCGTATTTTAACCATAGGAGCCCGCAGAAAGCCCCCTGTTGATTCCTGGCCTTGACAGGAACCAGTTGTTCAGGTCATTGCTGCTTGCTCCTGAGAAAGGAGTCTACGTAAATAAGATCAGACCGGGTATTGATGTTATGTGCAAGTCGCGGCTCAGATAACAGGAGACGGAATTCTTCCTGTTGTTCTTTAATCATTTCTCCACGGAGTATGTTTATTCCGGCAGGGCAGGCATCGGTTCCATCGATCTGTTCGACATATTGCATATGCCCGTGATTCCGGACCAGAGTTACCGGGATCCAGACAGAACAGGCGTCCATGCCGGATTTCCGGTAGGCCTCATGGATTCTTTCAACGACAGATGACTGGAGACAGGGCAGATCCGATACCGACACAAAAAGAGGATCCGTCTCGCCAAGATCCTCGACAGCCGCAATCATGTCTTCCACATAGCCTTCTCCGGCAGCGGGAATCATATCAACACTATTGACCCTGCACCAGTTCTGCGTCATGGGTGTTTTTTGTGATGCAACGACAACGACATGGCAGCCATATGACTTAAAAGCGTTAATGACGCTTGCAATCATTGGCCGTCCTCCGACCGAAACAAGTGGTTTTTCACCGAGATTTAAGCGGCTTCCCTCTCCTCCCGCCATGATCAGTGCAAGCATGACTGCAGCGCCTCCAGAAGGCACCGGTTTTCGCTATGCGTGCGGACCGCGATCCGGATTTTTGTCGGAAGACCGAACGAAGTGCAGTCCCTGACGAGAATGTTCTTTTTCTTAAGTTTATTGCAGAGATCCCTGACTTCAAGGCCGGTCTCAACCAGAAGAAAATTTGCTGAAGAAGGTAGAGGTGTTAACCCGATAGAAAATAATGCATCAACCAGAAAAGATCGTTCGTTTGCAATAAGTCTTCGGGATTCAGCCAGTTCATAAAAATGCCGGAATGCCTGAAGGGCAAACGCCTCGGCATACGCATTAACCGTCCATGGCAGGCGGGCTGCTTCCATCTTCTCGATCAGGTCCGGATTGCAGATACAGTATCCGAAACGGATGCCGGGAACCGAGAAGCATTTTGTTAGGGATCTGAGAACGACCAGATTATCGTTCTTAATAGTAACCAGGCTTTGGGCAGGATCTGCAAGTTCGATGAATGCTTCATCTGCACAGAGCATCCCGCCATCTTTGAGCTGATTCTTTAAAATGGCCTGCATATCCTGAAGCGACCTTAGAGAACCCGTCGGATTGTTTGGATTGCAGATGAAAATGAGATCAGCGCCCGCCATTCGTTTTGCCGGTTTTCCTCCTGCAAGTTCTGCAGAAAACGCATATTCACCAAACGCCGGAGTTTCAGTATAATAGGTTCCTTTTTTTCCGAGTATAACGTTACAGCAGACACGGATTAATTCGATCGACCCGTTCCCAACACCAATCTCTTCCGGTTTCCGCTGAAAAGTATCTGCAATGACTTCCTTAAGATGCGTATAACTGTCATCAGGGTAATGCTCCAGAAAAAATGAATCGCAGTCCCAATTCACTTCCGGAGGGAAAGGATTGGTACTCGCGCTGAAATCCAGTACTTTTTTCTCGGTTTTTTCCTGCTGCCGCTTTCCGGAACCACCATGTACCACTTTTTTCAGCGTTCCCGCAGTCATGAAAAAAACCCGATAATCACTCATTTTGTTACGTGGGAATCCATAAATGCGTTTTGAAGAAAGAGAAAGGCAGAGAAGAAAGTTTTTATACGTTTATGTGTTATTTTGTTTCATCTGGTTAAGTCAGACATGAGCATTCTTCTTGTCTGACGTACGGATGACATTTGGCTGACGTTCGTCAGATTATGGAGATACGAGAATGCAAAGGATCACGTTACGGCTGCCTGAACAACAGATCGGTCTGCTCCAGCAGATGGTCGATGCCGGGGAATATCCCAGCATTTCCGAAGCGGTCCGGGCAGCCGTCCGTGAACTTGTTGAAAAACGTGCTAACCGTGTCTTGAAAGACAGCGACCAGGTTTCATTCAAGGTATGAGAGGGTAGAGACATGCAGAGCATAATCAATGACGCGTTGAAAAACGCAGAGCTGGAAAAAGAAACCAACAAACCCGGCACCAATGCGATGGAGGACGATTTTGTCGGACAACCAAGAATCGTCATCATCGGTTGCGGAGGCGCCGGGAACAACACCGTCAACCGCATCCATCACATGGGTGTTTCCGGTGCCGAAACGATCGCAATCAACACCGATAAGCAGCACCTCGACATGGTGCAGGCTGACAAACGTGTGCTGATTGGGAAATCACTCACAAAGGGGCTCGGTGCCGGCGGTTATCCTGATGTCGGGAAACGTGCAGCCGAGATGGCACGCCCGACGCTCGAGGCGCTTCTGGAATCCGCAGATCTCTGTTTCATCACCGCAGGAATGGGTGGCGGTACCGGTACCGGATCTGCTCCGGTTGTCGCACAGATCGCAAAGGAACAGGGCGCAATCGTTGTCGGTATGGTAAGTTACCCGTTCCAGGTTGAAAAGGCCCGACTGATCCGGGCAGAGGAAGGGCTCGAGGCGCTCGCAGCAGCTGCAGACTCCGTTATCGTGCTCGATAACAACAGGCTGAAAAACTTCGTCCCGAACCTCCCGCTGGGCCAGGCGTTCTCGGTCATGGACCAGCTGATCGGAGAAACAGTCAAGGGTATTTCCGAAACCATCACTTAACCGTCGCTCATCAACATTGACTACGCAGACGTCCGTGCGATCATGAGCAAGGGTGGCGTCGCTGTCATGCTTGTTGGTGAAAGCAAGCAGCAGAACAAGGCAGAGAGCGTTGTCCGGGAGTGCCTGAGCAACCCGATGCTTGACATCGATTACAGGGGTGCAACCGGAAGCCTGATCCACATCACAGGCGGCACAGACCTGACGCTGCAGGACGCCGAAGAAGTGGCAACCTCATTAACCTATGAACTCGATCCCCATGCAGACGTTATCTGGGGCGCCCGTGTGCGCAACGATATGGAAGGCAAGATCCGTGTACTCGCCATCATGACCGGGGTCAAGAGCGCCCAGATTCTGGGAACACGCCAGTCATACAAGACCGTAGTGCAGGAAATCGAGAACAAGCGGTCCAACCCGAAAGCGGTCGAGATGCCGGTAAAGGGCAGGACCCGGGATCAGCCAAGTGGTGGCGGCGTTCTCGAATGGGTTGGATGAAGACCCAGGTAAATGTATTATCACCACATTCACAACATCTGAAAAGAAATTGTCTCCCCCTTATTGCGGGAGATGTTGGTTATTGAACCAACATCACATTTCTTTGCTGCACATTTTAGTGAGCAGTTTACTCTTAAATTCATCTGTTTCGTCGCGTTTTATCCCCCGTCTGCGAAATGCTTAAGTAAATTCCAGTCATTTAATATTCGTACATTTGACCAATCCCTGATTGGGAGGATGAGGATTGTACTGCACCCCGTGCAATCCGGTACCGGGAGTTGAACATTATGAACAGAGCGTTGAACAAAGATCCCATATCGGGATCTTGCATAACCCGAATTATCAGACATTTTTTTGGTGTTTTTCACACTGCATCCAGCATGCAGAGCTCTTATAGGTATAGCCAGGAGAACAAGTTCTCCGCAACCTCGTTCATTTACGTAACCCGAATCACCTGTCCTAAAACACGAATTACGGAGGACTGATATACTTGATCAACGATCTCATTGAGAAACGAAAGAAGATCCTTGCTGAGTCAGAGCAGCATAAGAACCGTCGCAATGAACTCAACTCAGCTGCCAGCAAATATGCCCGCGAACGGAATACCCTGAACAACCAGACGCGGGAGTGTGTCGATGACGCACAGAAGAACAAGGAACTCCGCGATCAAAACAATCAGGAAGTCATCGAGCTCAAAGTAAAACGCAATGAATTCAATGATAAAGCCAATGTCCTGTTTGAAGAGATCGAATCATTTAAACGAGAGCACGGAAGCCCTAAAGCCCGCGGCATAAAAGAGATCCAGAAACAGATCGAGCATCTCGAGATGATGCAGCAGACCCAGGTATTCTCGACTGAGAAGGAAAGGGAGCTGATCGAGAAGATCAAGCAGATGAAGAACCAGGTCAGGGAACAGGAGGCCGAGCTCGAACAGAATAAGGAGATGCGCAGCAAGATAACAGCAGCAAGGGAATTCCGCAAGCAGGCCTCCGAGCTCCATGCAAAAGTGACTGAAGTTGCTGAACTTGCCCAGAAGCACCACGACCTGATGGTGGAATCGTACCGGAAAGCAGACAAGTCCCGCGAATCCGCAGACGCTGCTCACAAGAGTTTTGTTGAGGCCCAGGAATCTGCCGACGCGGAACACAAGTTCTTTATCGCATGCCAGAAAGAGCTGCGGGACTATGATAAGGTAATCTCAGGGTTGCGAAAGAAGACAAAGAAGGTCAAGGTAACAAAGGAACAGAAAGCGGTCAGGAAGGAGGCAGAGCACCTGTTCAAGAACTTCAGGGCCGGAGAGAAGCTCACGACAGATGATATCCTCCTTCTCCAGCGCTCAAAACTTATCTGATTTTTTTTAGTCAGGAGTTATTTAATAGATTTACATCGAGTGAATACTAAGCATGGCACAGGGCAAGACATTAGTCCTCAGTGTCGATCGTGACGACGATATCGGATACAAAGCGCATGTGGAGAGCCCGTGTATAGGACGAGCTGCATGCCTGAAAGCCGCCAATACCCTTGCTCTTACCGATCCTGAGGATTCGGATGTAAATGCCATCTTCCAGGCAATCAAGATCTTTGACGAACTTACGGCAAAAGGCGAAGAGGCGGAAGTGGCGGTTATTGCAGGAAATCACCTGCATATGATCGAAGGCGATCGTAAGATAGCTGCAACCTTAAGTGAGGTTATAAAGGGGACCAATGCCACGCAATGCATACTTGTTTCCGACGGAGCGGAAGATGAGTTTGTTATCCCAATCATCCAGTCCAAGATACCGGTCAGCAGTATCCGGAGAGTAATTGTCAACCAGATGCCGAACCTTGAAGGGACGTATTATATCCTCAGGAAATTTTTCGACGATCCCAAGGTTTCACGAGTTGTCCTTGTCCCTCTCGGGCTTGCAATGCTCCTCTATGCGGCTGCCTTCTTACTGGGATATCCGGGAACTGCAATAATCATCGTGGTTGGTGTCATCGGATGTTACCTGCTGGTAAAAGGATTCGGGATCGACGAACTGATCCATAACATATTGGATGCACTGCGTACTTCCTTCTCACGGGGCAGGTTCTCATTCGTGACATACACAACAACAATCCTTCTGGTTATAGTCGGATTCGTCATGGGATTTGTCAAGATGCTGGAATTTTATTCAACGGACGAGACTATGGGAATCCTGATTTACCTTATGACCTTTATCTATGGAGCTATCGAGTGGCTTATCATTGCCGGCATTATTGTTTCCGTTGGGATTATCATCGATGTATACCTGAATGAGCGTGAGCAGCTTGGAAAAGTCATTGTCTTTCCCTTTTTCGTTGTCGCATTAGGATTGATCCTGTACGGGGCCAGTGTCTATCTTATCTCAATAAACGAGATTCCGGATTTCCCTCTCACGCATGCTGAAGCCAGTGTATATATCATGTATGCCACTGTTGCAGGACTTATTTCGGCAGTCATCGGTGTAATAGCCCAATACTTCATTAACAAGAAACTTGCGGAAGAGCGCCGGCAGGCAATTATTGAAGTGATTTGACCTCTTTTTTAAAGAGTGTCTGACATAGCGGTTTCTTGATTGCTGGAGACTAAAAACAACTGTATTAAAACTGACCGGATTTCAGGGTTATTTCTTTTCTGAATTTAGGGGTTGTGTGGATTTCTGGTTGGAATTTCCATCATCAAAATAGCCAATCCCGTCTGGGAACGAATTAGTCATGGAATAGGTCTTGGTAACCTGCGGGGATTGTATTGTCAGGGAGGGGATAACAACATTAAATTCATGGGACGGATACCAGTAAATTCCCTTTCCATAGGAATATGCGGCCTTATCGACATAAAATTCAGCTTTGTCAAGACTAATTTTCCGTGTCTGGGCATTCGGATAATTCAGTATATGGTATAATTTGTTCTTTAAATCCTGTTTTCCCAATAAAAAGAAGATAATCCTTGTTCCTTCATCAACGGAATAATCGACATTGATGATTGCAGAATCGTTTGAAAGGCTGACAGTGACATTCTGTATCGTAATATATCCGTACCGCTCTTCTGTTGCTGCCACCCCATGAGCTGCCAGGCTGATTAAGAGAATCAATACGAATACGACAGCAATGGCTCTCATGCGTTATTGCATCTGTCCCACTATCTTTAAATGGTTTCTATAAAGCCGCAGGGAATATGTTCCCGTATTTGAAGGATTAAAGCCAGTTTAAGGATTAAAAAATCATTTTGTGTTTATTAGAACAATCTCGATACTTGAAACATTTGTCTTTCCCGAGTCGGTATCAATGATTTCTGTTGATGTCAGGATCTCCTTTTTGGCAACACCTTCAAGGAAACGGTTCAGGGCTATCTCAGCCGTATCAACTGCCCGGGAGATTGCCTTGCCCCGAGCCTTGATAGCAACCTGGTTTGCCCCGTTATTAAACTGTGTCACCACTGCAAGCACGTAATTCATGACCGGCTTGTTTCCCACGAACACTGTGTTCTCTCTCTGCTCCATTGGTACACCTCGTTTTTGATCTCTTCAGAGATACTTTTTCTTGGTAATCAGTTCCGCATTCAGTACGCTGGCTCCGGCAGCTCCCCGGATGGTGTTGTGCCCCATGGCAATGAACCGGATACCATCCCGAACCCGCCCGACGGAGACCGTCATGCCTTTACCACGCATCCGGTCAAGCCGTGGCTGGGGGCGATCGGGCTCATCATCAAAGAAATGGATCGATTCCGCAGGCTGGGTTGGAAGTCCCTTGATGGGAGGCTTATAGTCCAAGTAGGCTTTCCTGATCAAATCGACCTTCTCTTTGATATCCACCCAGATCGCCATTGTATGCCCGTCAATCACCGGAACACGGTGGCAGCTTGCGCTCACCATGAACGGGGCGTCTACAACCCGCTTCCCTTTCAGCATTCCCATGATCTTGAGCGTTTCAGTCTCCATCTTCTCCTCTTCCTTGCCGATGTAAGGAATGATGTTATCGTAGATCGCCATCGCAGCGACACCGGCAAATCCTGCTCCTGAGACCGCCTGCATAGTAGCCACACGCACATCATTAAACCTGAATTTACGCAGCGGTGCGAGTGCGGTCACCATGATAATTGTCGAACAGTTCGGATTGGTCACAATGAATCCGTCCCGTCCCTTGTCTCTCTGGACATCGATTAATCCAAGATGATCCGGATTGACCTCCGGGACGACAAGCGGTATATCGGGCTCCATACGATGGGAACTGGCATTGCTGCAGACCGCGATGCCGGCATCAGCGAATTCGTTCTCAACATCGGTTGCAATCTCAGCCGGGAGAGCCGAGAAAACGAGGTCGACATTCTTCATGCTCTTTGGCGAAGTCGGGGCCACCTTTACTTTCGCAACCTTTTCTGGAAACGGCGTGTCAAGACGCCAGCTAACAACATTTCCGTACGGTTTTCCTGCACTGCGATCTGAGGCGGCAAGAGTAACGAGGTTGAACCAGGGATGATCTGTAAGAAGTTCAACAAACCGTTGGCCAACCGCACCCGTTGCACCGAGCACTCCAACATTGATCATAGCTGTATCAGATCCTGGGTCGTTCACTATGGGATGTCCCTTTATTATGCGGGGTAATGTCTCAATTTGGTGAGGATGGAAAAAAGGTTTGTGATTTGGTTTTTGATTACCAAGATAAATAAAATAGCACTATTACCTGATTAAAAACTGTTTAATGTAATGAATATATTAAAACTGGTTATTCCATATGGATTGCTTCAGACGGGCAGACATCAACACAGGTCTGGCAGTCAACACACATGTCCTTGTCAACCTTTGCCTTCTCATTCTCCATTGAGATAGCTGACGCCGGACATTCATTCACGCAGGTTTCACAACCGGTACATTTATCTTTGTCAATGATTGCGACCAAAACGGTTCACTCCACCATACCTGTTGCTCAAAATACAAAAAAAGGATTTCGATATTGCATGACGATCATTTCTTCGCAAGGTTCAGGACATCGCCCATGCCATAGATGCCGGGTTTTTTTCCGACAGCCCAGCGGGTTGCGATGAGAGATCCGCTTGCAAAGACAGCACGGTCGTATGCCCTGTGAGAGAGCGTTATTGTCTCATAATTCTTTGAGAACAGGACGGCATGGTCTCCGACAATATCCCCGCCACGGATTACGTGGACACCGATCTCGTTCTTACGCTCGGTAATGCCTTCCCGTCCGTACATCTTCTGTCTGGTTCCTGCTTCCTCATCTATGATCTGGAGGATGGTCTTGGCTGTCCCGCTCGGAGCATCCTTTTTGTTCCGGTGGTGACCTTCAACAACCTCAATATCATAATCTTTCAGCATACGTGCGGCTGTGCGGAGAACTTCCCAGAATATATTGACGCCGATGGAGAAGTTGCTTGAGAGAACCGCCGGACAGTGCCCGGCAACAGCATCTGCCATTACCTTTCGCTGTTCGGGAGTGAATCCGGTCGTCCCCACTACACAGGCAATATTGTGCCGAGCAGCAGCTTTTACATTTTCGACTGCTGCATTTGCAACCGTGAAGTCGATTAAGACATCCGGCTTCTTTTCCGCAAGGAACTTATCGATATCAGACGATACGACAACCGGCTGGTTAAAGAATGTGGAAGGTTTGAGGTCGATACCTCCGACCAGTTGCAGATCTGATGAATCGGAAACCATCCGCCCGATCGTCTGGCCCATGCGCCCGTTTGCGCCGCAGACGACCACTTTGATCATCGATCAGCGCCTCCGTTTCCCAAAGCCGGGTTTTGCCTTTCCGGACTTTTTTACCTGCGCCGGCTTTGACACATCTGCCTTTTTCAGTCCTGCAGTTGCAAGGATGCCGGCAAGCTGATCTGTCTTTTTTGCATCCAGTTCATCCAGCGGGAGCCGGACAGGTCCTGCCGCCATACCGCAGAGCTCTACTGCCTTTTTTACCGGGATCGGGTTCGTATCAATAAACATTGCGCGGAACAATGGCGAGAGCTCATAATGGATCTTCAGTGCTTCTGCAAAGTCACCTTTTTTCATGGCATCTGTCATTGCAACCATGCGCTTTGGTACGATATTTGCCGCAACCGAAATGACTCCGGACCCGCCAAGCGCCATTATCGGCATTGTCATATTGTCATCCCCGGAGATAACAACAAAATCCTCATCCTGCGTGTCTTCGATAATCCTCGAGATCTGGCTGATATTCCCACTCGCTTCCTTGATCCCGACAATGTCCGGGTGCTTTGCCAGCTCTGCAACAAGATCCGGTTCAAGGTTCTGCCCGGTCCTTCCTGGAACATTATACATAATAACCGGGATACCGATATCGGCCAGTTTTGTATAATGTTTGATGAGGCCGGCCCTGTTCGGCTTGTTATAATACGGGCTGATTACCAGCACTCCGTCAGCACCAAGGTCTTTTGCCGCCTTTGTGAGCCGTACTGCTTCTGCCGTGTTGTTGGATCCGGTACCGGCAACGACGGGTATCCTGCCGTTGACAGTATCGATGGCCAGCTCGATTACCTTCTCGTGTTCCTCGAATGTGAGCGTTGCTGATTCGCCAGTCGATCCGCAGGGCACAACCCCATCAATGCCCTGCGAGATAAGATAATCGAGGTTTTCAACGAGGCCCCGTGTGTTGAGACTCTGGGATGAATTTCTTGAAAAAGGGGTTATGATAGCCGGAAGGACACCTTCAAACATAAAGCGTTTATTGGTGTCTCTTGGTATTTATTTTTCTTGTGATAAACCCGGCGATGCGGTTTCGTACACGTTTACTCTCAATCGATGCAACAGTTGTCAGCGCCTGCTTGTTCTCATCATAATTATTGGAGAACCGTTCCCGGTTCTTGTCAAGAACCTCTAAACCGAGGGTTTTGATATAGGACGGTTTGATTCCCATGAGAGTTCCTTCTGGTTTCCCTATTGTATACGGTTAGATAGGATAATAATATTGCTGGCAAGAATGCCCGGCTCCTCCGAGAATATACAGATTACCGGATTCTCCGAATCCGGCCCGTGGAGAGCAATAACTTCGGGAACTCCCCCGGAACAACATGCTGCGACAGCCCAGTCCATTGTGCTGATATTCCCCTTGTGCTTTAATGGATCCGTTTCTGCACATTCGATGAATATACTTGAAAGTGCCGAGAATGCTTTATCGGAATACCGGATAATTGCAGCGCTCCTTATATCCGGATCGAATTTCATCACAGTCAGGATGATGCGGGAGATCCGATCGTCCGCACCGAATGCCACAGGCCCGGCACAGCGGACCGATCCTTCCTTGGCCAGGAATCCGCCGGTTATCGCTGCCACGTCATGTCCTTCTCGTGCACCCCGGATTGCAAAGCCGATATTTCCTCCTGAAACCGGGATAAGCGATTGATCTATTCTCCCAGCAAGCAGTTCTGCAGCACCAGTGAGCCTTGCGAGAACCTCGCTTCTCTAATGAAC
>Ga0233422_10001355_pt1 | contig 10918 bp, 11 predicted proteins | sample Watercolumn_Mata_2_FD_182724 | JGI IMG/M metagenome (GOLD analysis project Ga0233422, IMG submission 182724) | Freshwater microbial communities from Lake Matano, South Sulawesi, Indonesia - Watercolumn_Matano_2014_110_MG | ecosystem: Environmental > Aquatic > Freshwater > Lake | place...
CATTGACAGATCAAAGAAAAGCGGGGGCGGAGCCAGCCCGATACCAGTCTCCTTCTCAACCAATATGTATTTTTTTCCTCCAAACTCCAATGCTATCCGGCTTTGCAAAAGGAGGGTGCCCTCCTCATCTCCGATATTGACCCTGCCCAACACGGATAGCTGGCGGTCCTCTCCTTCTTCCAAAGTCCACCCGGCCCCCTGAAGAACGGCCGGCTGTTCGGACGCGATAACAGAGAAGTCGTCTGGGCCCTCGATCTGCAACAACAAACTTGGCATTTCCCGATCCCGGGTACTCTCGTCAGGTAAATTCTTATAATTAACTACTAATTGAAACTCTTGCCCCACCGCCACGGTATCTGGAGCTTGAACCTCTAAGTCAACATTTCTCCTAGAAACATTGATTTTCACCTCATCCCTCTCGCTGAACTCGGCCGACAACGAACCGGGAGCATAGGTGGCTGTCGCTGTTAGCCCATAGGCTTCGGGGTTATCTGAGGGAAGCGGGATGAGCAGAAACGAAGTCCGGACAACACCTCCGAGACCGACCTCTCCTAGACTGTTTATAACGTTGACCTTCTGACTGTCTTCCCAAAAGCCTAATCCCTCGGGCAAACTAAGGGCTATCCTGACATCGCGTAGCTCCGATCGGGAATTGTTTAGGAAACGTACGTTTAGCTCAAAGGGCACACCAATTAAAATCGGCTCTGAGGGCAACTCTATCTCCACATTCACACCCCTGCCAGACAAACTAAAGTAGAGAATGGCCCCCAAAATTACCGCGAGGGCCAGTGCTAATATTAAAATTCTTCTGCTCATGTTCTCGTACAGCCGACTTCGGTCGAGCTAGACGATCTGAACCACATCATCCTCGTCAATTCTAACATCCCGGGCGCAATCACTGCAGAGCAAGACCATGTCCGGAAGGTAGAAGAACGCTGGTGCCCGCTGACCCTCCCGGCATCCCGCGCACCTTGGGTAGTCCACCGCCGACCCGGGCACGAAACCCATTATTCTAAGAAGCTCTCTGTAAACAACGGGCTCTACCTTGCCTCCGGACACGACTCCCCGGGCGATATGCCAAATGTGCAAGTCGGGCTGACCAAAAGAGGTCATGCTATCTAAAAAGTGGAGGAGCTTCAATATCTCGCGGCCGGGGTGGCGTTGGCGACTTGAGAAAGCGTCTAACAATTGAAATGAGCCCACATCGATCACCCTGACATCAGCGATTCGCCCCAAAGCAAGATGACCGGTCAGTTTTGAGGTAATTTTCCGGGCGCTCTTAGCAAGAGCCAAAATTTTACCCAGCTCCTTGGTATAAAGGGTGAAGGCAACGTCCCGATCACCCCTATCCTCCCGCCTGAGCGCCAGGGCTGGTGTATATATCTCTGTCACAGCTCTTTTTTCTGATTTTAACACTGGCGAAGCTCCACGAGAAACACCCGAAGAGGGCAACAGCAGTAGATTGAAGGTCCACCTGAACAAGTTGACAAATCGGGACGTGCCCCTGGATAAGAGTTTGACTTTGGCCCCTAGGTGTGCTAGGATACCGGCAATCCCCAAGAAGGGGATTTTTAAATGCCCCGGGTGCCGGAACTAAGTACGGCCAGGGGTTCTAATATATGAGTAAATATGTCATTTCGGCCACACTGCTGCTCATTCTAGGGGCGCTGAGTTCAGCCTTCGTCAGCGATGCTGCTCCCGCACCGGAAACAGTCGAGGCAGCGCTCGCCAATAACGGCGGGGCACTGCTTAACCAAAGTCCGGTTGTCACACCAGAGACCAGCATCAACTCTGACGCCAAAAGGGTGGTAACAGCCGTTGTAACTGCCTACTCCAGCGAGGTCAGACAAACCGACAGCACTCCCTTTGTTACTGCTGCCGGAACCTCTGTCCACTCTGGTGTTGTGGCGGCTAATTGGCTCCCGATCGGCACTAAGATACGTATCCCCGAGATCTTCGGCAAGGAGGAGTTTGTTGTTGAGGACCGCATGCACGACCGACATAGCGATCGGGTAGACGTCTGGTTCCCCACCCGAGCAGAGGCAGTTCAATTTGGTGTCCGCAAGGCTCAAATTGAAGTTCTGTAGCTAACAACCTTCCAAGAAACTGGAAAACCTAAAAGCCCCCTTCGCGGGGGCTTTTAGGTTTTGGTGCCCAGGGCGGGTATCCTACGTTTAAACTTCGGAGTACCCGTTCGCCCCTCCGGCACCTTCGTTTAAGCTTTAACCATTCCGAAGCTTTAGCGAAGGATGGTGCCCAGGGCGGGACTCGAACCCGCACGCCGCCGAAGCAGCCTAGGCCCTCAACCTAGTGTGTATGCCAATTCCACCACCTGGGCTAACGCGTTCATAATAGCCACTTTATAACCGTAAATCCACAGCGAAGCCCTATTGTTTTTGAGAGACATCCCGCAGGCACTGGGGCTCGGTTCCGCCCAGTGCCGAGGGCGAAGAAAACCCGGCTGCTGGAGCCGGGTTATTCTGTTCTCTCAAAAATATGTAGGGTGAGCTCTATACCCACAGCTTTTGCTTAGTCTTCCTGACTGAGAGGTTGCGGAGAAAATACAGCTTAGAGCGACGCACTCGCGTCGGCTCTCTAAGGATGTAAACTTTCTTGATAACCGGAGAATAGATTGGGTAGGTTTTTTCAATTCCTACTCCAGCTACCTCCCCCATAATAGTAAAAGTCCCCCCTGCCTCTTTACCGTGCTTGCGCGCCAGCACAATGCCCTCCAACTGTCCGTTGTTGTCATGAACGCGCACCCGGACACCGGGTTGGATCCTAGCTAGTACATCTGAACTTATCATCGCGTATGCACTTTAAGGGAGACGGGGCTATTTTTCAAGACTGCGGAGAAAATCAGCAAAATCCTGGGGCGGATCAGCAACGATAACCATACCCCCCTTGGTTTTAGTAGGAAACTCGAGTGAATAGGCATGAAGCATCTGCCGTTTGGCGGTCCGGGCGGCTGTTTTTCCACCATACACCCTGTCGCCGGCAACCGGGTGCCCAATTAAGTTGAGGTGAACGCGGATCTGATGGGTTCTGCCCGTGTGCGGATAAATTTCAACATAGCTGAAGCCCTCAAACTCCCGCAGGACTCTGTACTCCGTGAGGGCGGGTTTAAGCTCCTTGCCTCTATGAGGTATCCTCTTAACCGATCCGGTCTTAAGACCAATCGGAGCGTCTATTCTCCCTCGCGCCTCCTTAGGGTGTCCCAGGACAACGGCCCGGTAGGTTTTTTTTATCCGCCGGTTCTGGAAAAGATCTTTCAGATATTCAAAGAACTCTTGGTTCCGGGCTACCAGCACGACCCCCGAAGTATCCTTGTCCAAGCGATGCACTATCCCAGGACGCTCCAGCCTGGCGAGCGGAGAATCGCCCACCCCAGCTATCTCGGGAAATTCAACCAAAAGCAAATTAACCAGCGTGTCCTCACCCGTCTTACGATCCCCGTGCGTTAATAAGCCAGCTGGCTTGTTAACGGCGACCAGGTTTTCGTCCTCATATATGATGTCTAACTGCATACTCCAACGACACAATTAAACGGTGCTATACACAGTCTTGGGGGTAGCTAAAAAACTTTGGGGAGATAAACAATAACTAGTCCCACCATCACCCAAGTCGCCAGGTAAAAGGCAATATCAGCAGAAAGCCTGCCCCACGAGCGCTTTCCAGACAGCACATCGCCGAACATAACAACTGCCGCAAACCCAAGCCAAACCCAAAACACCAACTCTAGCAGGGTTAGGACAGAATAGGAGCCAGTAAGGGCTATCAGATAGGTTAATGTATAGGCCGTAACCAACCCCACCGCCAGAGCCGCCAAACCAACCCGCACCCCCCCGTTGTCGTGCCCGCGGGCACTCCGCGAGGTATTCTCCGAAAAGCTATGTCCCCCCTCCCGAAACGGGGCTCTCGTATACCACCAATACATCAGGCCGCCCCCAACAGCACCAGCGATAGCCAGGTTCAACAAATCCGTCTGTAATCCCATAACCCGATTATACTACTCTCCCCCGAGAGACTCCGTCTCGTATCCCGTTTGTCTCAAATCATATTTGATTGTGATAAAGCGGATATAGAGACTACCAACGGCCGCCAACAGCAACACAACGCCCGCCGCCCAAAAAATCACGCTGAAGAACCTGTTCGGAATTTTCATCTCCGAGTGGGTGATACTGGACTCGAACCAGTGACCTCTTCCGTGTCGAGGAAGCGCTCTAGCCAGCTGAGCTAATCACCCCTTCAACTTGCTACGCCCGCTCGGGGCGAACCGGAGCGGTGTGGGCGGCACAGGGATCGAACCTGTGGCCTCTGCCGTGTGAAGGCAGCGCTCTACCACTGAGCCAGCCGCCCAGCACTCTTATAATTACTCGCGAAAAAGTGCTGGGTGGGCGCACCTGGTCTCGAACCAGGGACCTCAGTCTTATCAGGACTGCGCTCTAACCAACTGAGCTATGCGCCCGCCTCCTAAAGCTTACCCGAGCCAGCCGCCCGGGGGCAAGAGCTAATTTTTCCCCCTTGGATCATCCCAGCTGGCATAGTCGCAGGAGGGATATTTGTCACACCCATAAAAAGTGCGCCCCCTCTTAGTTCTTCTGGCGACTATGCTGCCCTCTCGGCACTTAGGACAAGAAAGCCCGATTTTCTGTGGTGGCTGCTTAAGATTTTTAGTATTTTTACACGTCGGGTATCCGGAGCAGGCCACGAATTTACCGAACCGCCCGAACTTGATAATCATTTTCTTCCCGCAGTACTCGCAGTCCGCACCCGTTTCCTCCTGAGTCGGCTTCGTTTTCTCAACCTCCCGATACTTTCTATCCAGGTTCTCCGAGAAGGGTTTGTAAAATTCTTCCACTACATCTTTCCACTCCTCAATCCCATTGGCGATTTCGTCAAACTCCTCTTCCATCCTGGCGGTAAAGGCAGCATCCACAATACTCGGGAAGTGGTCAGCTAGGATCTGATTCACTAGTGTTCCTATCTCCTCCGGTATAAACCGGCGGTTTTGGTCCTTAACCACATAGCCACGGTCCTGAATGACAGAAATTATAGGCGCATATGTAGACGGCCGGCCGATACCATATTCTTCGAGCGATTTAATCAGGGAAGCTTCATTATACCTAGGGGGTGGCTCGGTAAAGTGTTGCTCTGGCACTGTCTTCAGAACCGTCAGGGGCTCATCTTTTTCTAGTTTTGGCAGATGCCCGTTCTCGCTTTTGGACGGCCAGACTTTCTGAAAACCATCAAACTCAACAGTGGTACTGCTAGCCCCCAGTTTATAACGCTTACGCGCGCCTCTTGCTCTGACTTCAACTGTTGTAGTTCCCAGTTTCGCGTCGGGCATCTGTGAAGCCATAAAGCGTCGCCAAACCAAGTCATAGAGATTCTTCTCATCGCCTACAACCCCGACTTGGTCCGGCGGAAGATGAGGATTGGTCGGTCTGATTGCCTCGTGGGCCTCCTGGGCAAGCTTAGATTTTGAACGATAAGCCCGCGGAGCCGCCTTTCCATATTCCTGCCCCAAATTCGTTTCTAACCAAGCCTTGGCCGCTGCGGTCGAGCCACGGGACAGGTGGGTAGAGTCTGTTCTCATATAGGTGATGTACCCGCCCTCATAAAGTTTTTGGGCAACCAGCATTGTTTTTTTAGCCGAAAACCGAAGCCGCCTTGAGGCGTCTTGCTGAAGAGTACTGGTAATAAACGGCGGCAGAGGTTTCCTCGCGGTAGTTTTGCGGGCGACGTTGCCCACCTGGGCATCCGACTTTTTGATATCGTTAGCAATCAACTGAGCATCGCGGGCGGTTTCGATACCAAATTTGTCCAGCCGCTTGTCGCCGATCATAAAGAGCTCGGCCTCAAACTGTCCGCGAGCAGACCCGAACAGCCCTTTTATGGTCCAGTATTCCTTGGGGGTGAAGTCTTTAATTTCTCTTTCGCGATCAACAATTAACTTGAGTGCCACGGATTGTACTCTACCGGCAGACAGTCCTCCCCGAATCTTTTTCCAAAGAAAAGGCGAGAGTTTATATCCGACCAGCCTATCTATTACCCTTCTGGCCTGTTGGGCATCCACCAGGTCTCCGTTTATACCCCTCGGCTTCTTGATCGCTTCTTCTAAAGCAGATTGGGTTATCTCGTGGAACACAATGCGTTTAGCCCGTCGCCCCAGTTCCAAGACCTGGGCTAGATGCCAGGCTATGGCCTCTCCCTCCCTATCCTCATCTGTTGCTAAAATGACCTCCTCTGAGCCCGAGGTCATTTTTTTTAGCTTGTTGATTGTCTTCCGGGACTTAGTCGGTATAACGTACTGGGGTTCAAAGCTTTTTTCATCAACTCCTAATTTTCCCTTAGGCAGATCCCTCACGTGCCCGTAGGACGACTCCACGATGAAGCCCTTGCCTAGAAAGTTACCGATCGTTTTAGCCTTCGTGGGCGACTCAACTATAACAAGCTTCATAGTTATGCTATTTCAGTTTATAGCCAGTAGTGTCTTCCATAATCAATCCTCTAATAATTAAGGAGGCTAAGCCCACGCTTGCCCTACGGGGCTCCAGTTTAGTTAGCTCTATTATCTTGTCAACCCTCAGTGGGGTGCCGGCACCGTGAAGGAGCTGAACGATTAACCCTTCGTCGCCATTCAAATTGCTATCTGGGTGACCCCGCTCACTATCCACCCCAACGCTCTTCCAGCCCATATCCTCCGCCAGTTGCATGGGTGATGCCACCAGTGTAGCGCCGTCCCTGATTAAATCGTGAGAGCCAATATAGTTGCGTTCCCTAACAGCTCCCGGCACCACAAAAACCTCCCTCCCCTGTTCAGCGGCAAACCGGGCTGTGGCTAGGGAGCCGGATTGTGGGGGCGCCTCAACTATCAAAATCGCCGAGGCGAAGCCGCTGATAATACGGTTTCTCCTGATAAAATTCCATTTGTGGATTGGCTCTTCGGGAGAATACTCTGATATAAGAGCGCCCCCCTGCTGAACTATCTGCCCGGCCAACCTGCTGTTCCGAACTGGATATATCTTGTCCAGGCTCGTTCCTAAAATCGCCACGGTAACCCCGCCACCGCTAAGAGCTCCCCGATGAGCGGACTCATCTATCCCGGTAGCCAAACCGCTAACTATCACTACGCCCATACCGGCAAAATATTCAGCAAACTCCCCGGCAATTTTCATTCCTTCCCTAGACGCCTTGCGAGTACCCACAATGGCTAAGCACACCGCATTTGGGTTGGGCAGCGCACCCCGTACAAAGAGCCGCTCTGGTGGATCCTGGATTTCTCCCAACAAGCGTGGATATTCCGCAGCCCCAAGAATGACTGTAGATTGCGGCATAAAATTGCTTTCTAATATACTATACTAGAAAGGTGGCTAGACTAGACCTCTTTAAATATCTAACTCCCAAGGCGATTGTTAATCTCTCGGTGATACTGTGACTTTTAGTCTTCGCCGTTTGGACATTAATTTTTTTGGGTAATGAGATAGAGAGTAGATCTTCGCTCATTAGAGAGGAGCGAACCGAAATTAATACCCGGGCCCGCATGATAGCAGAATTGGCCGAGCTCAGGGAAGAATCGGTTGAGGCAGAGACAGCCACGCTTGTGCTTCAATCCGTGGTCCCCACCAGAGATAAACTCCTGTTGCTTCCTAAACACGTGGAGCAGCTAGGTTCAAAGAGTGAGATCACCGCTAATGTCAGCTTCACCGGAAAGGAAGTTCTCGCAACAGAGGGTGGAGCCGGAAATAACGCTTTCAGAGTGGGGGCGAGCGGGAGTTTCAACAACACCCTAGAATTTATTGAGAGTTTGGAGTCCACCGAGGAGTTTTTTATAAAATTGGAATCAATAGACATTGTTAGAGTTGACAGAATCTTTAACACAACTATCAGTGGGTTAGTTTACTTTTATGATTAAGCTGAGACACAAAATTCGCATGAGCGCCGATGGGTGGTTCTTGATGATATCATGGATGTTAATTGTGCTCCTTTTAACCGCCGCTATTTTCTCCATAGCCTTCCTGAGCAAACATATCTTCAGAAGCTTTACCTTAGCCGGCGATGAGAACGCTGGGGTACACTATGACCTAGAGGGGTTCCGGAGTCTTAATCTCCAAACCGATGATGGGGCATAAGTCAGGTTGGGGAATATAGTCCCGATAAGCACCATGTCGGCGAAAATAAAAAACGATGGGGGAGCAACCAGCGTTCTTAAAAACAAGGCTGGGCTGATCGGTCAGGCATATAAGTTCGCTGAAGCGGCCCACCGAGGACAACTCCGACGAAGCGGCGAGCCCTACCTTAACCACGCCTTAGCCACCGGAGAAGTTTTATACGAATGGGGGTTAGACGATGTAACTGTCGCGGCCGGCCTCTTACACGACGTAGTAGAAGACACGCCAGTAACTGAAGACGAGCTGCGAAAGACATTCGGCGAAGAAATCACTTTTCTGGTGCGGGGTGTCACAAAAATAGGAGGTGTAAAGTACCGCGGACAAGAAAAGCAAGTCGAGAACTTAAGAAGAATGGTCCTCGCCATGGCTGAGGACCTAAGAGTGGTTCTGATTAAACTAGCCGATAGGTATCACAACATGCAGACCCTAGGCGCCCTACCAGTTAACAAACGCCGGCGGGTGGCTCTCGAAACTACGGAAATATACGCTCCCCTGGCCTACAGGCTGGGAATGCAGAAATTGAGCGGAGAACTGGAGGACCTTTCTTTCCCATATGTGTACCCAAGCGAGTATCGCTGGCTCATAAAGAACCTCGGGGAAAAATATGAAGGCAGAGAAAAGTACTTGCGCAAAATTAAACCCGTTGTGGAAAAAGCGCTGAAAGAAGCGGGGGTTGATATTGTTTCTATTGATTTCCGCGCTAAGCGCTATAGCAGCTTATACAAAAAACTCCTCCGCTATGAAATGAACATTGACCGGATATACGACCTGGTTGCCTTCAGAATCATAGTCAAAAATATTGAGGATTGTTATACAGCCCTCGGGGCTATTCATAGCACCTGGACTCCTCTCCCGGGAAGAATAAAAGACTATATAGCCATGCCCAAACCTAATGGTTATAGAAGTCTTCACACGACCGTCATAGCTGAAGACAACAGAATAGTCGAGTTCCAGATAAGAACTGAGGAGATGCACAGAGAAGCAGAGAACGGCATCGCAGCCCACTGGGCATACGAAACCGCAAAGGGGAGCAAGTCTTATAGGAAAAGACGGGTCATAAAGGCCGGCGAACAAGAAATTAAGTGGATAGAACAGTTACGCTCCTGGCAGAAAGATTTCACTGACCCCAAAGAGCTTATTGACTCTCTTAAAATAGATTTTCTCAAGGACCGAATCTTCGCTGTTACGCCCCACGGTGACGTAATAGATCTCCCTCAAGGAGCTACACCGGTTGATTTCGCCTATCACATTCATTCTAAAATCGGAGACCAGTGCGTCGGAGCCAAAGTTAACGAAAATATAGTGCCGCTCAATCACGAATTACAGTCGGGGGACGTGGTAGAAATATTCACTCAGCGAGGCAAGATGCCCTCTCCCCGTCTTCTCGAATTCGCTACCACCGCCACCGCCAAGGGGCACATCAGAAACGCTCTTAGAAGCACCAAGCACCGTCTCCGAGCCGAGAAACCACAGCAAGTAGAGCTTAGAATACAAAGCGCTGAGCGGATCGGTGTACTGAGAGATATCACGGGTGTAATCTCCAGGTCACACGTCAGTATTGTAAAGTCCAACTCTGAGGCTAAGGGCGGGCTTCATCTAATAAAGATTCTCTGTAACACAGACAGCCAGGAGAAAATTCTAAAGATTATTCTCAAAATCAGGGGGCTGCAGGGGGTAAGGTCTGTGGATTACCGCTTTGTTTAAGCAGTTTGTCTATGAGGGCATTGAGCTCTTCTTGGGAGTAAAAATTGATGATTATTTTTCCACCCTTACCGTCCCCCTTCATATCCACCCTGGTCCCCAGAAACTCCTCTAGCTGTTCTTTCAGGGCGACCGTTTCGGGGTCTAAGATTTTCCGACTACCCCCTCCAGCCGCGTATTTCTGTCCCCTTATTCTCTTAACCCTAGCTTCTAAATCCCTCACGCTCACTTTTTGAGCCGCCGCCTCCCGGAAAAGCTCCTCTCTCTTCCCGGGGTCCTCTACTGAGAGCAATAGCCGCCCCTGACTCTCGCTGATTCTTCCATCGGCAACCGCGGCTTGCATCTCTGACGACAGATTTAAAAGACGCATTGTGTTCGAAATGGCTTCCCTGCTCTTCCCAAGCCGTGCGGCGACCTCACGCTGTGTCATACCAAATTCGTCCTGCAACTTTGCCATCGCCCGCGCCGACTCAATCGGATTGAGGTCCTCCCGCTGGACATTTTCAGTCACGGCCATCTCCAATCTCTCAACATCCGCCCTCGTATGCTTGATAATAGCGGGCACTGTTGGCAGGCCTAACATTTTGGCAGCCATTAACCTACGCTCACCGGCGATCAGCTCATACTCAACGGTGCTCCCTGCCTCTGTTTCCTTTTCAAGTTTAGAAACAATCAGGGGCTGAAGGATACCAAATTCCCGAATTGACCCTGCTAATTCCCTGAGTGCCTCCTCGTTGAAATCCCTCCGTGGCTGGTAGGGATTCGGTTTCACCTTGTTAGTTTCTATTTGAAAAACGCGATCTGTCCCCCTCTGCTCTTCCTGCGACGCACCGCCTCGAGCGGTAACAATCTGTCTGGGCATGGGAGTGGCCAGAATATCCGCGGCAGAGCTAGCAGCTCCCCGTCCACCATTAGTGATATCCGGCAGAGGAAAATCTACCTCCTCTTCCCCGATGACCCGACTGGCCACCGGATCATTTTTCCTCGGCGGGATCAATGATTTTAGCCCTTCTCCCAACATGACCTACATAATACAATAGAAC
>Ga0233422_10001357_pt1 | contig 10903 bp, 8 predicted proteins | sample Watercolumn_Mata_2_FD_182724 | JGI IMG/M metagenome (GOLD analysis project Ga0233422, IMG submission 182724) | Freshwater microbial communities from Lake Matano, South Sulawesi, Indonesia - Watercolumn_Matano_2014_110_MG | ecosystem: Environmental > Aquatic > Freshwater > Lake | place...
TCCCACAGCCCCAATCAAAGCCCCGAGCGCCTCGCGCCCGAGCCGGTGAGTGAAGGGGACATAGATGCCTAAGTCGGCCCCGCGTCTTGTTCAGGGCAATGAAGCTGTTTGCCTGGGAGCGCTGGCCGCTGGCTGCAACTTCTTTGCCGGGTACCCGATCACCCCATCGAGTGAAATCATCGAATTTATGGCTCGCGAACTCCCGATTCGCGGGGAACCGTTCATCCAGATGGAGGACGAGATCGCGTCTCTGGGCGCATGCATCGGCGCGAGCCTGGCCGGTCGCAAAGCAATGACAGCGACGAGCGGACCGGGATTTTCCCTTATGCAGGAGAATCTCGGGTACGCGTGTATGGCCGAGGTCCCCCTGGTCCTCGTCAATGTGATGCGGGCCGGCCCTTCCACAGGAATGCCTACCTATGTGGCCCAGGGCGACGTTCAGCAGGCCCGATGGGGTACCCACGGAGACCATCCTGCGATTGTGCTGTGTCCATCAACGGTCGCAGAGTGCTTCGAGCTTGCCGTGACCGCGTTCAATCACGCAGAACGTTTTCGCACCCCGGTAATACTCCTTCTCGACGAGATGGTCGCTCACATGCGAGAAAAAGTGACCTTGCCCGCTGCGGAGAGCCTCGAGGTGATCGACCGCCGGCGGCCGACAGTCCCGCCGGACTGGTACATCCCGTACAAAACCGATGGGAGCCTGATTCCTCAGTTGGCCGACCTTGGCGACGGCTACCGTTATCATGTCACGGGTCTGGTCCACGACGAGCGCGGGTTCCCTACCTTGCGCCCGGATGAGGTGGAGCCGTTCTACACCCGGCTGTTCGCCAAGATCACCCGGCAGTTCAGGTACCTGGAGTACGTAAAGGCTTTTCAACTCGAGGACGCGGAATTCCTCATCATTGCGTATGGTTGCACGGCTCGTTCCGCTCGAGCAGCAGTCCGGATCGGCCGAGAGCGCGGGGCAAAGCTCGGGTTGCTGCAGATCCTTTCTCTGTGGCCGTTTCCCCGTGGACCGGTGGTGGAAGCTCTCACGGGCAAGACCGCGGCGCTCGTACCAGAATTGAACATGGGCCAGCTCCGGAGAGAAGTGCTGCGGGTCAACAACGGCCGGACCAAGGTGCTCCGCCTGGCCAAGATGATCGGCGGCATGATTACCCCGGAGGAGATCCTTCGACGCCTGCGGGAGGTGGAGTGATGCCCGCGGTACATCGGAGCGTGGTGTACGAATGGTTGCGTCACGACAAAAAGTTCCCCCACGTATGGTGTCCCGGCTGCGGGTTGGGTATTGTGCTGGGGTCGATGGTCAGGGCGCTTGTTCAGAGCGGGTTGAGTAAGAATGACGTGATTCTCGTGTCGGGCATAGGATGCTCGGGACGGCTTCCCGTTTATGTGGACGTCGGCAGTGTCCATACCACTCACGGCCGCGCCCTGACGTTCGCCACCGGAATCAAGCTCGCCAGGCCGGAACTCACCGTCATTGCGGTCATGGGCGATGGAGACGCGACAGCGATCGGCGGCAATCATCTGATTCATGCAGCGCGCCGGAATCTGGACGTTACCGCGGTAATCGTGAACAACCAAACGTACGGTATGACCGGCGGGCAGTACAGCCCCACGACGCCCATCGGCGCGAGGGCTTCCACCGCGGTGTACGGCCATCTGGAGCCGGCATTCGATATCAGCTCCCTGTCGGCCACTGCGGGGGCCGCTCTTGTGGCCCGCACCACCGTGTACCATGTGAAGCAAATGGACCAACTCCTCGTCCAGGCCATCATGAAGCCGGGCTTCAGCGTGGTTGAGGTCCTTTGCCCGTGTCCGACCAACTTCGGGCGACAGAATAGGCTGGGCACGCAGATCGACATGATGAAGGACCTCAGGAGGCGCGGGGTGCGGGTCGGCCGGTGGGAAACAATGACGGAGGCCGAACGCACGGGCAGCTTTCCCATCGGAGTGCTTGTGGAGCGAGACTTGCCTCGATACCTCGAATCCTACCGCCGCATGTGCGAAACAGCCGCTCGGTTGCGCTCGGAGGGCAAGGTATGAGTTCGAGGTCCCGCAAGCCTTTGCCCGCGTCTCGTGTCGAGGTCCGCCTGGGAGGATCGGGCGGCCAGGGGCTCATCCTTGCCGGGTTGGTGCTCGCTGAGGCCGCGGGCATCTATGATGGTCGCGAAGTGGCTATGGTTCAGTCGTACGGACCGGAGGCCAGAGGTGGAGCCAGCAAGGCTGAGGTGGTCATCAGCGACACTCAGATCGACTATCCCTTGTGCACGCACGTGGACCTCCTGCTCGCCATGTCACAGGAGGCCGCGGACCTATACTGCTGGGACCTCAGCCCCACCGCGTGGATTGTCGTGGATGCGGACCTCGTGCGTCACCCGCCGAGCAGCCGAGCCATCGCCCTGCCATTTACCGTGTCCGCGAGAGACAAGCTCAGGAACGTTATGGTCGCCAATGTAGTGGCCCTTGGGGCCATTGCCGAACTTACCGGCATCGTTTCCCATCGCGCGGTTGAAAAAGCCTTGATGGCGCGAGTCCCTTCCGGCAGCGAGCCGCTCAACCGCAAGGCCCTTCATCTCGGGCAGAGGCTTGTTCGGAACTATCAGCAACCCGAGAAGCGCGAGTTGCCAGATGCCGCCGATGAAGAGGATGTGTAGCCGCAATTCGTTCGGGACGTCGTGATCGGTGTGGAAGCTCGCCTGGAATTTGGAGGGACACTTAGAGATATGATACATTTGTTGGGTGAAGCAGGCGTGCCACAACGTGGCGCTCGGCTCCCGTGGTCTTGACGCAGAGAAGTTCCGAGGTGAAAGATGACCAAGTTACTTGAGCGCGCCTTCGAGGAGGCTTCCAGACTCCCGGAAATGGAGCAAAACGCGTTGGCGAAGTGGCTTCTCGACGAACTGCATTCCGAGCGGGAATGGGCGCGGGCCTTCGCGGAATCGGAAGATGTCCTGGAGCGACTTGCCGACGAGGCCCTGGAGGATAAACGAAAAGGAAAGACGACACCCCTAAACCTTGATCGTCTATGAACTCAACAACGACTGCGGCATTTTGGAGGCACTATGCCGAACTGCCTCCAGAAGTAAAGCGACAGGCCAAAGTAGCCATCGCTCTCTTCTTCAAAGACCCGTATTACCCCAGCTTGCATTTCAAACGCGTCTGCTCTTATCGCCCATGTATCCGTGTGGAAAATAAGTGTAGATGCTCACAATTAGCAGAAAGCCAGTTTTCTCAACGAGTTGACAACGGATTTGTGTCGGTGTAGGTTCCTGCTAGCGAAAAGGGAGTCCTGCAAAGCGTAGAAGAAGCATCCGTTGGCGCTCAACGGGTCAAGGATGTGACAAATCAAGGACCGGCCAGAATTCTCATCGCCGCGCAGGACGTCATGCGTATCGTGGGACTAAGAGAATGATATTCAGAAAAAAATACGACATAGAGAGATTCTGGTGTCCCCCAGATGGCGTCGTAGGGTTGGACGAGTCGGGTTTTCTCCGGGATCGGGACACGTTCACAGTCTGGATGGGGGAACCTGATTCGGTTCCTTTTGAATATATCGAGGATGTCCCTGTCTTGGCGCTGCTCGGCGAACCCGGCACAGGAAAAAGTCAGTGGTTTCAGGACGTCCGGGCTAAAGTAGGAGAGTGTCTTCGGCAAAAAGGGCACCAAGACCTGTGGATTGATCTTGGCTTGTACGATAGTGCGTCGGATGTTATTGACGCAGTCTTTCAAAATGAAAAATTTGCCGAGTGGATTAATGGAAAGCACTGCCTCCATGTATTCCTCGACAGCTTCGATGAATGCCACTCTCGTGTCGACGTCCTACCGAAACGTCTGCTGAGCGAACTCAGTCGTCAGCCTGTTGAACGATTATGCCTGCGCATTCTGTGCAGAACTTCGGAGTGGCCTCAGAGTCTGGAAGAAGGTCTGAGGAAATTGTGGAATGAACGTCTGCATGTGAGAGTTACGCCAGCACAAGGAGACGTTCTTTCCGGGGTGTCGCCTGCCAACCCTCCGGTCTCATTGGTGCAGCTCTTTGAAATGACGCCATTTCGGCGTACGGACTTCGATGAGATAGTGTGCGGTGAAGGGATTGAACCGGAATCGTTCCTCAATGAGATCCAGTCGAGGAACCTCGCGCCGTTCGCAAACAGGCCCCAGTCACTTGCCTTCCTGATCAGAATCTATCGAGCCACGGGTCAATTCCCTTCCAATCAAGTTGAATTATATCACGAAGGCTGTCGCGAGCTCTGCAGGGAAGCAAACTCTGAACGCACCGACGGGCATCTCACAGGTAATTTCAGCGCGGACGAGTTGCTGGCAGTTGCAGAGCGAATGGCCGCCGTGACGGTCTTCTGCAACAGAAACTCCATTCTGCCTGACGAAAGCCGGGCTGACCAAGCGAGCCCTGGCGACATTTCCTTGCGGGACGTGTGCCATGGCGTTGAGAAAGTCGCGGGACGAGAAGTTGAGGTTCGTTTCGAGACCATTCGTGAAACGCTCAACACGGGACTTTTTACTGGACGGGCGGGCGGACGTATGGGCTGGGCCCATCAAACGTATGCCGAATTCCTGGCCGCCCGCTACCTTTGCCGTAACGACGTCCCAATTGACCAGATGACAACATTGGTGCAGCACCCTGGATGGTCGGAAGGAAGAATCCCACCTCAATTGTGCGAGACAGCGTCCTGGTTGTCTCTGATGAATAAAGATTTCTCCGAAAGGCTGATGCAGATAGATCCAGAGGTCTTGCTCTTGAAAATTCGGCATACCGATTCGGGAGCTCTCCAAACTGATTTCAAAGAGCGGCTGGTGGGAAGGCTCCTTAAGCTTCTCGATGAGGGACGTCGTCTCGATAACCGCATTTCCCGCATGCGCAGCTTGGGAGATCTTCGGCATACACAACTGGCAGACCAACTGCGGCCATATATCGCCGATCAAACGAAGAGCTTTGTCGTGCGACGAGTCGCAATTGAAATTGCTGAAGAAAACGAGGTCCGGGAAGTGCAAGACGCCATTTGCCACGTGGCGCTCGATGCCACAGATGATTATCTCGTCAGGCAACAGGCGGCGCACGCTCTTCTTTGCATGGGTGATGACGACGTCAAGGCGATGATAAAACCACTGGCTTTCGGAAAGGCAGGAGAAGACCCCGAGGATCAATTGAAAGGCCTAGCTCTCAAGGCCTTGTGGCCGGACCAGCTTACAGCGCAAGAACTCTTCGACAATCTCATCGTACCGAATGACGTCCGTCTCTATGGTCATTATATGTCTTTTCTCAGACTGGACCTTGTTGAAGGCATGCACGCCTCGCATCTTCCGTGCGCCCTACGCTGGGTACAACAGCAGCCTAGTGACCGAGGGGCGCCCTTTTCTTTCAACGACCTCATCGATTGCATAATGCGTTCCGCGTACGATCATCTCCAGGATTCCGTAATATTGGAAGAGTTTGCCAGAGCGGCACTCCATCGGTTGCGGGAATATGAGGACGTTATTCCTTCGGGCTCCAAGCAAAGAGAGAGTCTTCTGTTTGCCGATGACACGAAGCGACGACGCCTTGTGGAGACAATGCTGGGTATGACTATGGAATCAGATGAAAAACCCAGATTTGAAGCCCATCTCTTGGCTCGACTCGTTACTCGACGAGACGTACCGTGGCTCATTGGCCTGTTTAGAGAAGAAACGAGAAGAAAGGCCCGAGATATCGTTGCCTTGCTTGTCGCTTGCCTTTTCGATCCGGCTGATTCCGACCAGTTCGAAACCATTTACCGGCTTTGCCAAGACAACGCTGATCTAGACGATGCCATGCACTCCCACCTTGGACCTGTGTATCTGGAGTCTTCCGAGGCCGATACGATGAGGCCACGGTTCTTGAGAGAAGAAGAGCGGAAGCAAGCCCAATCCAAAGAAGGACGGCCTTCATCGTTTTCTCAGGAGGGTATACTCAACTATCTTCACGATATTGAGGGAGGGAATTCCAAAAAGTTTTCGGCACTCTCTTGGTGCATGATTGATGCTGAAGGAGGACCAAGTCATCTCTATTCCGCCCACACCGATTTGACCATACTCAAATCTTGGAATGTTTCTGCGGAAGACACGCAGCGGCGAATAATCAGGGCCGCCTTGAAATACGTGACGGACTGTGACCCTGAAGCGACTGAGTGGGTTGGTACGTCAAAGATCAACTGGAGCGCGTGGGCGGGTTACCAGGCTCTTATGACTTTGTTGCGAGCATCTCCCCAATCTCTAACCGCACTGGACGGTCCGATCTGGACCAAATGGGCTCCTGCCCTTGCGGCCTGCGCAAGTGGCAGTCAGGATCCTTATGCCAAAGCACTCGTCGCGGAGGCGTATGCGCGTGTCCCGAATGCGATTATCGCGCATATTATGGATCAGATAAGCTACGAGAATAGTACGAACAAAGACGTGTTCATCGTGGACTCCCTCGCGCAGTGCTGGGACGACCGTATCTCAGAGGCGATTCTCGGCAAGCTCGACGATCCGTCTCTAACAGCTTATAGTGTCGATTCATTGCTCACTGCACTTTCAGAGCATGACAGGGAGAAGGGACTAACCTTCGCGAAATCGCGGTTGCAGATTAAGCTTGGTGCCCTTGACCGGGACCAAATGCTCGCTCTGGTCGCTGCCAAGGTGCTCATGCTGAACGTTCCTGAGGAGGCTTGGGCCGTCGTTTGGCCCATCTTGACCCAGGATCGGCCGTTCGCGCGCCAACTCATGGCGATTCTGGCCCCCGAAGCCGATCACGGACTTGAGCGCGCGTACGAGGTGTTGACCGCGAATGAATTGGCGGCATGGTACGCCTGGCTTGCATCGGAGTATCCCTTGCTCGAGGACGTAAAACATGGGCAACTCTCGCACGCATTCAGTGTCCATGATATCGGTGAGCGACTCTTGAGGCACCTGCAGGACAGGGGCACGATAGAATCAGTCAAGGCCCTTCAGGGCTTGTGCACGCGACTGCCGGATCAAGCCGAACGCTTGCGCTGGGTGCTTTCTGCCGCTAAGGAGCGCACACGCGTGAAGACCTGGATCCCTTGGCAGCCTGAAGAGGTACTTGCTGTAGTGCAGGATCATCAGAAACGGCTCGTGCAGACTGGCGAACAATTGCTCTCGGTCGTAATCGAGTCTTTGAGGCGCTTTGAGCTGTCACTGCATGGAGAATTGCCTGCTATTGACGATATTTGGCATCTTCAAAAGCCGCTCGGTAATAAGAATCAAAAGAAGGAATTATGGATTCCGGTGGACGAACCAGTTCTAAGCACCAGGATTGCCAGGCATCTACGAGGTGACCTTACAGAAAGAGGTATTGTGATTGGTAGGGAGGTCCAGATTCGACCTGGCGAATTCACAGATGTTCACGTGGACGCGGTAACCCAATCCGCTTTCACCGATCGGATTGATGTGGTCAGAGTAATAATCGAAGTGAAGGGCTGCTGGCATGACGGTTTAGAAACGGATATGGAGAGCCAGTTATTGAACAGGTACATGGCGGAAAACAACTGTGACCATGGGCTGTACCTCGTCGGATGGTTTTACTGTGACTCTTGGGACCAGCGGGACTACCGCCGCACAAGGCCTCGTAAAGAAATAGCCGGCATGCCAATTGAGCAGGCGAAGGACGTGTTCAACAGACAGGCGGAATACTTGACTGCCCAGAGTGGAAAGATCATTCGGGCGCTTGTCTTGGACGCGCGGCGCCGCTAGTCAATGCGTAGTAGTCTCTCGTCCCTGCAATCAGCTCCCATCCTTCCGAAACGAGATCGCGGAACTTCTCTCCCTTGGCAATGATTGCCTTTATCCCCGATTGGAACAGAGCATCTGTTGCAGCGGCCCTTTGGCTGGGCGTGGCAGCCAGGAAATCCGCGGCTGAAGGGATCTCGCCCACGACCTTCACTCCAGCCATCCGAGCCCAGTTCACCGGCTGGCCGAAGACTATAGCCACCTCGTCGCCTCGCATTAGGCCCCTTCTTTTCAGGTCATCGCTCACGGCGACCTGCTCGAAATATGCCTCCCGATATGACGGTTTCGCCTGTGTAGAGCGCAGGCTCCTCAGGCTTTCATCCACCGCGCCGTACAGGAGCACTCCCGCCAGTGTGAGAGCGAGAACACCCAACCAAAACAATCTTGCGCCGCTGAGAGGCGGTTTCAAAACCCAGGAGCTTTGGGAAACGTTTCCGGGGAGGCCCTTTCTGCAAAAAGGGCCTCCCCGGGCCCCTCCCCAAAAACTCCTAGCCTTTGCAAGCGCTTTCAGCGCTCGCGAGATTGTTTGCTCGCCGTCGCCTATCCGGGAACTCGTCGAGCCACACCCCTCATCCCGCTGCGTTTCAATTTCCGGGAGTCGTATAGCTGCGATCATTCCGACGATGCCTACAAACATGAAGGGCGCTATGTACCGGGGCTCCATGAGGATCATGCAGAACAGGGCCGTGCCGCAAACTCCCGCCGCGATCAGCGCCAACTGCACGGAGAGCGGCCTAACAGGACCAATGCGGAAGGAACCCGCAATCCCCTGGAGGACGATACACAGAAATATTACAAGCAGCCACGGAGACTGGACAAAGATCTCCCACACATTATGAATGGTATATCGAATATGCTTCCAGTGAGAATACTTCGGCTCCACACCGATGTTCCAAAAACTCTGATCGAACCCTGACGGATGGGTGACCGGCTCCGGGAAGTCGTACCGCACGGCGGTAGGATGCTCGTGCAACGTGCGTGGCGGGTGCGTCGGCGTCCCCTGGCCTGCAATAAAGAGCGTGTACACGAAACGGCCCCCTTCACCATACGAAAAGGAGCCCTTGAGCGAACTGAGCCCCCACACGAGCGGAAACGCCACCGCCACCGCGGCAAGCATTCCGACTACTACCCTCGGCAAAGCCCTGATCAGAGACCTCGAAGTCAACCAGCTCAAAGCAAACAGAATGAACGAAAAAAGAAAGAAGAAGGATTTGGTCAGGTATCCAATGCCGACCGTGATCCCGAGAACCACATATCTTAGCCAACGGTCGGGATCCCGACTGATGCCCATAATAATGCTCATGCTGACCAGCACAATCGCGAAGATCAGCATGTCCGGATTAATGGTGCGGACCCGGATCCACACCAGGGCTGCCACCAGGAACAGCAGATAGGATATGCCCAGCACCGCGGGCCACGGGATTGGCCTTTCGCCCTGGGCGGACCAGCGATCCCAATGCTTCCTGAGTTGGGCCAGAAACAGCTCGCAGGCTCCCATGGCGAGGAGGAAACAGAAAACGTTTACCGACTTCAGCCAGAGTAACTCGTTCGCGGGGGTAGTCCCCAAAAGGACGTGTCCCGCTCGAAGAAACAACGCGTACGCAGGGCTGAAGGTGAAATTCAACACCGCACGCCATCGGCTCGCGGTTAGAGCTTCTCCAATTTCGATGTAGGCAATCGCGTCGCTGTTGACGAAATATCGGGTGGTATACGCGAGGAGAGCCGCAAGGATGGGGCCGATGATCCAAAAGGCCAGCCGCATTCTTGCGGCTTGGATTCCGTGCGGACCAGCGTTAGAGTCTGCTCCGACCATCACCCTCCCCCTACCCCCTCCCGTCGAGGGAGGAGGTATCGAAACCCTCTCCCCTGGCGGGAGAGGGCAGGGTGAGGGGGAAATGGATCGGACGCACAAGCGTTCAATGCAATTCTATTTACTGTATCTCTCTTGATTGCCACGGCGCTACATGGCATTGAGCGCGCCTTCCAGAGAATCAAAAACCGGGATCATAGAGGAAAAGCCTGACACATCGAAAACTTGCTTCACAAGCCCCTGCAGCCGACAGCACGAAATGCCGCCTCCCTGGGATTTCGCCTCCTTCGCCAGGACCAATATGCAGCGAAGGCCCGCGCTGCTCACGTACTCCAAGTCCGAAAGGTCAAGCACGAAACGGTTTTCTCCCTGAGAAATCAAATGCTTAACCTCGTGCTCGAAATCGGGCGCGGAAACTGTATCCAACCTCCCCTCCACAGCCACAATCGCCTTATCGGCGCTCTTGCTCAGGTTGATTTTCACCCGATCCTCCATCCGAACTATTCGGTCGCCGTGTGCTGAAACACCACCAGGTCGCCCTTCCCGCCGTAGGGCAGCATGAGACATGGCTGAAAGCCGGTCCGGAAAAGAGCGGGAGTAAAACGGGTTTGCCACGGGTGTCCCAGATCCATTTCAAAGAAGATACCGATCAATTTCTCCCCGAGGAGGGTCCGCACGTGCGCGGCGAGAGTCTCTTCAGCATCGCGGCCCCACCAGATCGGACGCAACTTCACGCTCCCCTGATGCCAATCGAACTCGGCTGAGAGTACCGAAAAAGGAGATCCCGATTCCCCTTCGTCGTCAACAAGGCGGATCTCTCGCGCAAAAGCCGTACGACGATATTCTCGCTCCAGAAACTCCTGCAAAAGAGGATGTGACCAGACCGCATTTCCGAGATCCTCCTCCAGATGCCGGTAATAGGCCATGCGCTCACGACGAGAGCCGTCACCGGCAGGAAAGCTTAGCGAGCCCAAGGGCATGAAATACTCGGCCGGGAACTGGCCTCCAGGATACTGATCCATCAGGCCCACCGCACCGGACCGTGCGATTGCGTTGACGCAGTGCTCCATAAGTTCGGCGGCCATGCTCGAGCCTTCGGGCTGATTCATCAGATACGGCCCGTAACATTCCACCAACTTGATGTTGTCCCGCCGCCAGATAATGCCTCCACCAATATGCCCGAGCTTGTCCGCAGTGATCGCGGTTTGGTACTCACCGCACGCGACCATGTCCACAACTTTGCCGGGAGACCGGAATCGCTCCGGCACGGTCTGTGGATCGTGATATTCAGCGAGCATCCGGACGAAGACCTTTAGTTCCTCGGGGTGC
>Ga0233422_10001358_pt1 | contig 10902 bp, 8 predicted proteins | sample Watercolumn_Mata_2_FD_182724 | JGI IMG/M metagenome (GOLD analysis project Ga0233422, IMG submission 182724) | Freshwater microbial communities from Lake Matano, South Sulawesi, Indonesia - Watercolumn_Matano_2014_110_MG | ecosystem: Environmental > Aquatic > Freshwater > Lake | place...
CACCGCCCCGCTTTATCAATGATGTCCAGCAGGAAATCGTGGATACACTGGCGGTCCACGCTGATTTCCACGATTTCCACTTCCCGGTCTTCCAGGCGGCAGGCCATGTCCAGGGCGGCGGCCAGCTCCGCCACCTGTTTGCGCCCGCCGCTCAAGCTTTCCGCGGTGCAGGTGTCGCAGCCGGCAATGAGAATCTTCGTATAAGGCCGCACCATCTCCTTGATCTCCGAGAGGGCCTTTCTTTCCCCGACAACCATAATTTCCTTCCTTGCCAAAAAAATCCCGGGAGGAACAGGTGTATCTAAGCCCTCCCGGCCGGGGTCAACCCTGGGCATTAGTTGAGATTATTTAATAATTATATAAATAATCTCGACCCAGGAAGCAACCACTTATCCTCAAAACCAAAGGCCGAGGCCAGCACCTCAGAGGGCTGCCGCTAAACTCCCAAGCTAGCTGAGATTAAAGGCTTCCCAGATTTTGAGGCAGCTCCTTTGAATAAATCTTTCCCAAAACCTTGAAAAAGAAATAAATAATAATTATTATTTTCTAATATTAATTCTATTCCTCAACTTTGACCACAGGAGGTTACCGATGGCCGAAGATTTATTGGACAAAGGGGCAATTGTGCAAAGAGATAAAGAGACTTATGCCATTGCCCCCCATATTCCCGGGGGCATTATCACCGATTTTAACCTGTTGCGCCGCATCGCCGACGTGGCGGAAAAATATGGCGTTAAAGCGGTCAAACTCACCTCCGCCGAACGTTTTGCCCTGGTGGGCCTGAAGGCCGTCCATCTGGACGACGTCTGGCAAGAACTGGGGCTAACCCCCGGAGCCGCGGTGGGCCTGTGCGTCCGCTCCATCAAGATCTGTCCCGGCACCACCTTTTGCCGTCTGGGCCAGCAAGACGCGGTGGGGCTAGGGTTGCATTTGGACAAAAAATACCACGGCCTGCCCTTGCCTTATAAATTCAAGATCGGGGTTTCCGGCTGCCCCCACAATTGCTCGGAGAGTTCCATCAAAGACCTGGGGTTGGTGGGCACCGCCAAGGGTTGGCGGGTGTTGGCCGGCGGGTTTGTTGCCGGGCTTAACCCGCGCCTGGCCGATGTCATCGCCACCAACTTAAGTGATGCCCAGGCCCTGGCGCTGACAGAACGCGTCCTGGACTGGTTCAAGGCTGCCGGCAAAAAGAAACGGCTAGGCCGGGTCCTCGACGAAGTGGGCCTGGACAACTTCAAAAAAGACCTGGGCCTGCCGCGGGCATGAGGCCTCATGCTTAGGGGAGGGCCCAAAATCTGGGTCCTTTCCTGAGCCTGACCTGGTGCCTGGGGCCGGACTCGAACCGGCACGGATTATAAATCCGAGGGATTTTAAGTCCCTTGCGTCTACCCGTTCCGCCACCCAGGCTTGGGGCCTAGTTTAAGATTAATATAGCGTGCCTTTATATTCAAGGGTTAATGAACTCGCCGCACCCAATCCCCCTCATCATGAAAGAGGCGAATATCCGAGAATTAGGGTGCCCGCTCTTCCTCCCCGCCCAAAAGCCACCTTGACAAACCCTTTGGGGTCGGATTAAATATATTTAAGAAAATCCGCATTTTCAGAGGGTTTCAGGGATGGCCCGCTTCAAAAAAGTCATGGTGGCCAATCGCGGAGAGATCGCGGTGCGCATTATCCGCGCCTGCAAAGAACTGGGCATCCCCACGGTCACCATCTTCACCGAGCAGGACGCCAACGCCATCCACATCGTCAAGGCCGACCAGGCCGTATTGGTGACCCCCGGCCCGGTGGCCGGTTACCTGGACATTGCCCAGATCATTGACAAGGCCAAGGCCGCGGGCTGTGACGCGGTGCACCCGGGCTACGGCTTTGGCGCGGAAAACTGGCAGTTCGCCCAGGCCTGCACCCAGGCGGGCCTCACCTTCATTGGCCCGCCGGTGGACGCCATCCGCCGCATGGGCGACAAAGTGGAGGCCCGAAAACTGTTGGAAGAGGCCGGGGTGCCCACCGTGCCCGGCTCGCCGGTGATCGATACCGAAGACCAGGCCCGAGAGTGGGCGAGCCGCATCGGTTTTCCGATGCTGCTTAAAGCCAAAGGGGGCGGCGGCGGCCGAGGCATGCGCCGGGTGGGGGACGAGGCCGAGCTCCTCAACAGCCTCAAAGGCGCCCGCCGGGAAGCCCGGCGCGCTTTTGGGGACGAGGCCGTGTATCTGGAAAAGCTCATCCAGCAGCCCAAGCACATCGAGATTCAGCTTTTGGGGGACCGCTACGGCCACATCATCCATCTGGGGGAGCGGGACTGCTCCATCCAGCGGCGCCACCAAAAGATCATCGAAATCGCCCCCTCTTTAGCGCTTACCCCGGAAAAGCGCCAGGAAATGGGGGAGCTGGCCAAAAAAGCAGGCCGGTTGATGGCTTACCATTCCGTGGGCACCATGGAATTTTTGGTGGACAAAGACCTGAACTACTATTTCCTGGAGATGAACACCCGCATCCAGGTGGAGCACCCCATCACCGAGCTCATCACCGGCATCGACCTGGTCAAGGAGCAGATCAAAGTGGCCGCGGGCGAGCCCCTGACCCTCCAGCAGGAAGACGTGACCTTGAGGGGCTATGCCATGGAATGCCGCATCAACGCCGAGGACCCCCGCAACAACTTCTTCCCCTCCCCGGGGCGCATCACCCGCTATCAGTCCCCGGGCGGCATCGGCATCCGTCTGGACGGCTGTGTGTTCGGGGGCTACGAGGTGCCCCCCTATTTCGACCCCCTGCTGGCCAAACTGTGCGCCTGGGGCAACACCTGGGAAGAGGTCCTGGCCCGCATGGACCGGGCCCTGGAGGAATACATCATCCGGGGGATTAAGACCACCATTCCTTTTTATCGCCGGCTCATCAAAGACGAAGACTTTCGCGCCGGCAATTTCACCACCGAGTTTTTGGGGCATAAGATGCCCAGCCTGGTGTATGAAGACACCCGGGAATCCTGGGATCTCTTTTATGTGGCCGCGTCCGCCCTTTTTTGCGAACTGAACCAAATCCGCAACCCTTGAGCCTGAGATATGTACAAGCCGGTTAAAGTTACCGATGTGACCTTGAGGGACGGACTGGAAGACTTCGTCCTCAAGTGCCTTACTCTGGAAGATCTGACCCGCCTGGTGGGTTTGCTGGATAGGGCCGGCTTTTACTCCATTGACTGCTGGGGCGGCGCCACCTTTCACGCCGCCTTGACGGAACTCAAAGAAGACCCCTGGGAGCGCTTGAAAAAAGTGCGCCGGGCCCTGACCCACACCCCCCTGCAGGTGATCCTTAGGGGCCGGATGCTGGTGGGTTTTACGCCTTACCAGGATGAGGTGGTGCGCAAATTCATCACCCGGGCCACCCACCTGGGGGTGGACATCTTTCGCGTCTACGACACCTTAAATGACCTGGAGAACATGGAGCTGGCCATCACCACCGCCAAGGAATTCCGCAAACAGGTGGAGGCCACGGTGCTGTTCAGCTTAAGCCCCCACGTGACCACCGACGACTATGTCAACCTGGCCAACAGTCTCACCGCTTTGGGCGCGGACGCCATCTGCATCAACGATTCTTTCGGGGTGATGAACCCCACCCAGGTGGCCACCCTTGTGTCGGCGTACAGCCGCTATTCGCATCAACCTTTGCGGCTGCACCTCCACGACAACCACCAGGCGGCCATCACCTCTTACCAGGAAGGGATTCGCCGGGGGGTGGCGCTGGTGGACACCACCTTGGCCGCGCTGTCCTGGTCTTACGGGCCGCCGCCGGTGGAGTCCCTGATGTTTTCCTTGGGGGGGTCCAACTATGACCCCCACATCGACCTGGACATCCTGGGGGAGGCGTCCGAGTTGGTGGATTTTCTCAAAGAGAAATACCGTTACCGCCAGCCGCCCCCCCGCAAAATGGACGACCGCCTGGGGCCTGCCTACCTCCCCGGTCCCTTAAAAGATTTTGTCCGGGAGGAACTGAAACGGCGGGACGCCCGGGACCGCCAGCAGGTGGCCTTCAAAGAGGTCCAACAGGTATGGGCCGACCTGGGCTATCCGGCCTTGAAGGGCCGCATCCTGGAAATCGTCGGCCTGCAAGCCGTGGAGAACATCTTTGCCCCCAGCCGCTATGAAGACCTGATCCCCAGCATGCAAGACCTGCTCAAGGGCAAGCTGGGCCGGCTGCACTCGCCGGTGAAGATCGAGTTGCAAGCCCGGGCCCTGGGGTTGGCGGAAGCCCCCGGTGAGGAAGCGCCCCAGGCTGAAGGCAGGCTCCGCAGCCGGGAGGACCTGAAGACGGAAGAAGATGTCCTCACTTACAGTTTGTTTCCGGAAGAAGCCGAGGCCTTTTTCTATCTCCGTTCCCAGGGCCTGAGGCCTGCGGCCCCGGCGCCTCCGGCTCCAACCGCGGATGCTTACCCTTTCCTCACCCCCTTTAGCAAATCCGGTCTCACCCTGAACCATAAGGGGGAGGAGGTTCAGGCCCAACTTGAAGGAGTGGGCTCCAGCCGCAAACAAAAACAGGTGCTGTTTATCACTATCCAGGATCAGATTGAAGAGATCGGCATCCAGTTACTTCCCGGAATCGGCGGCAAGCCTGATTATCTCATCACCTTTCACGGCGAAACTTATCGCGTCCGCATTAACCAGAGGCTTCCCAAAGAACAGGAATACGCCCCGGTGTTTCTGGAGATCAACGGCAAGCTGGAGGAGTTCCTTATCAAGGATTCGTAATCCTGGCCCGGCCCCAAATAAAATATTTTTTTCTTTCAAAGAACGCGGATAAAGGGGGAAGGGCGCAAGAGGGAAAGAAAGTTTCTGAATCTTCTTACCTATTCCCTCTTCCCCTTTTCCCCGTTTCACCCCAACTGGTTTTCGGCCCGAAACTCTTCAGGAGAGAATGGGAACGCCAACCCCAGACTAATAGACCACTCTATGGGAGACTGCCATGACCACCAGACCCCGCATCTTACCCCCCGGTTGGTATCCCGGCAGTGCCAGCGCCTGCCAGGCGGAGATTGACAAGTTCGTGGCCGGGGTGACTCCCTTGCCCGGAAACACCAAAGTTTACGGGGGCATCGTACCCCACGCCGGCTGGTATTTCTCCGGGAAGCTGGCTGCCCAGGTCTTCTATCTGGCCTCCAGGCAAGTCCAACCCCAGGTGGTGTGCGTGTTTGGCGGACATCTGGGGAGCGCCTCCCCTCCGCTTTTGGTCACCGAGGACGCCTGGGAAACCCCCCTGGGAGATCTGCCTTTGGCCACGGAATTCTTTCAACCCCTGCTCAGCCAGCTAAAACTCAAGGCGGAATACCCCGGGGACAACACCATTGAGGTGCAACTTCCCATGGTGAAGCACTTTTTCCCCAAGGCCAAACTTCTGGCCATCCGGGCGCCTCACTCCCCCCAGGCCTTGGAGGTGGGGGACGCGGTGGTGGCCGTGGCCCAGGAACTTAAGCTCAGCCTCCTGGCCTTCGGCTCCACTGACCTGACCCACTACGGCCCCAACTACGGCTGGGCGCCCAAAGGCTACGGGCCCGCCGCGGTGAAGTGGGTCAAAGAAGTGAATGACAAGCCTTTCGTGGACCAGGCTTTGAAGCTGGACGGGGCTGGCATGTTGGCGGCCGCAGAAAAGGACCAGAGCGCCTGCAGCGCCGGGGGCGCGGCCGCGGCCGTGGCCGCGGGCAAAAAACTGGGGGCCACCCAGGCCCGCCTGATAGACTACTACACCTCCTACGACGTCATGCCCGGCGACAGTTTTGTGGGCTATGCGGGTATAGTGTTGACAGGATAGTTTGGAGGGGCGGGCCGAAGGAGCCGCGGCTTCCCGGCCCGCCCCCTCCCCCACTGCCATAGCCAAAAGCAATTATTGGGACCGGGTATGAAGCTGGTAATCAGTGTGGATGTGGAGGAAGAGGGGTTATTTTCCGGCGGGTATCCCCGCACCCCTCCCGGGGTGAGCAACGTCGCCCAGCTTCGCCGCCTGGAGTTTATCCCTCAAGAATTCGGCTTTCCCCTGACCTTGCTGGTTACTTATCATGTGGCCCGGAACCCGGCGGCCCGACGAGTCCTGAACTATTGGCGGGAGCATTACCGGGCGGAGATCGGCGCCCATCTCCACCCCTGGAACACCCCGCCCTTTTCAGACCTGCCTGAGACGGAACCGGTACCGGCAGCGAAGCTACCCCGGCCGCTGCTTAAGGCCAAATTTGCCAGTCTCTGGGCCACCCTTCAGGACCACCTGGGGGTTGTGCCCTCCTCCTTCCGCATGGGCCGGTTCGACGGCAGCCCCCAGGTTCTGGCCCTGTTGCCGGAGTTCGGCCTCAAGGTGGACAGCAGCATGGTGCCTCTAACCCAGAAGGTGGGCGGGCCGGACTTTTTTCTCCTCCCGCCCCACCCTTTCCGGCTCAGGCCTAGCGGGCCGTCAGGGCCGTCCTTGCTGGAGGTGCCCCTAACCGTGGTGCCCATCTGGGCCGGGGCTCCCGGGCTGATCTACCGGCTGGCCGCCGCCTTACCCGATCCCTGGGGGGCCCGGGTGCGGGCCGGATTCCGTTACTGGGGCGCGGCGGGCATTCAGCCCGCCTGGTACCAGGCGGCCTCCATGCGCACCGCCGTACGCCTGCATAGCCGCCGGGGAGGGCAGGTTCTCACCATGTTTTTCCACTCCTCGGAACTGCTGCCCGGCGCCACTCCCCATTTCTCTACTGAAGAGGCGGTGAACCGCTTTACCGATAAAATCCGCACCTTTCTCTCCTGGCTGGCAGCAACTGGACCCCTTCAGGGGGTTACCTTGTCGCAACTGGGGGAAGATTATCCTGAAGTCCCGGAATAAAAGCAGGAAGGTAGGGGCGCGAGCCGGCGGGTCGCCCCTAGTCGCGGGCCTTAAGGGAAGCCGGGTAGCTCAATGTTCGGAATAATAGGGGCTGGGCTGGAGGTTGCGGCCAGTGGCGGAAAAAATGCGGAACTGGGCCCATCCCAGTTTCTGCAGGAAAAATTTCACCGAGGTCACTAAAACTCCCAGGCCGTATTTCACGCTGCGGGGAAAATTGATGGAGGAAGCCTCGGCAAAGTAACGGGTGGGGCAGGAGACTTCCCCCACCGGAAAACCGAAGAAGATGACCTGGGCCAGCATCTCATTATCAAAGACAAAGTCGTCGGAGTTCTCCCACAGGGGCAGGGCCTCCAACACCCGGCGGGAAAAGGCCCTAAAGCCGGTATGGTATTCCGAGAGTTTGGCCCCTAACAACAAGTTCTCGAAAAGGGTGAGGAAGCGGTTGGCCACGTATTTATAGCGGGGCATGCCTCCCTGGCGGGCCTTGCCGCCCAAGATGCGAGAGCCGATGGCCACCTCATATTCGCCGCTGGCCACCAGACCGGCCAGGGCCGGAATGATTTTCGGGGAATATTGATAATCCGGGTGGACCATGACCACAATATCCGCCCCCAATTTCAGGGCCTCGGTATAACAGGTCTTTTGATTGCGGCCATAGCCCAGGTTGCGCTCATGCAAAAAACAGCGGATTCCCAGACGCCGGGCCACTTTTAGGGTTTCATCGTGGGAGGCGTCGTCCACCAACAAGACCTCGTCAACGATGTCCCGGGGGATGTCTTTATAAGTGCGCTCCAGAGTTTGGGCAGCGTTGTAAGCAGGCATGACCACCACCACCTTCTTTCCGGCCAACATTTTCTTCCCTTCCCCTTTGCATCTGCTATAATAGCTAACTTAATAAAAATTCCTAAAATGAACGGCTGGTTAACCGCGTTATTAATGGTTGGGCAGGGAACCCCCTGGATGAGGCCAGCCCAAGTCGGGCCTTAAGTGATGACAGCCTGTCTTCCCGCCAGGTATGCAGGCTTCGTTCGGAGCCACGCTTTCGGTCCCCTTCCTGCTTTCCACTTTTAATATAAGGATTCAGCCAAAAAAGCAACCTTATCAGGATCTCCCTTCAAGATGGCGTCGCCCACCGACATTGCCCCAATGCCTCGAACGCAAAAGGTCATGTGGACCTTTTTTGGGGCCACCTGTCTGCAATTGGCTTTTCTCCAACCTTATATTGTGCTGGTCCCGGGGGAACGGGCGAACTTATTCTCGGGACTTTTATGTTTCGTAACCCTCCTGGTCATCTGGATTCTGGGTAAGGAGGGCTTGAAGCTAAAGTCCCCGGAGGTGCTGATATCTCTGGCGTTGGTGGTCCTGGGGACCTTGAGCGGCCTGTGCAGTCTAACCCCCCGCTCCTCCTCTATTCGGGTTTTCATCCTCCTGGCCTCGGCCCTGGGGGGGTTCTGGGGGGCGAGGATTCTGTTAACCAGCGACCGCCACCGCCGGCTCTTTCAGTGGCTCTGTCTCCTTATCCTGGCCAGCATTCTCTTGTTGAGCTTCACCGGCTTTATCTTGTCGGGCCGCATTACCCATTTCTTTGACCCCAATTACCACTCCCCCACCGACATTATTTTTCTGCTGTCGTTTGCCCCCCTGGCCTTTCTCTTTGAAGGGTCCCGGCCCCAGGTCCTTGGAGGCATTCTGCTTTTAGGGCTGAGTTACCTGATTCTCTGCCTGAGCGGTTCTCTGTCCGTGGTGCTGATAACCCAGGCGTTGTTTTTGGCCATCGCCCTGGCGGGAAGACTGCGTTTCCGGTACTTCCTGATAATTATCCTGATGATGGCCTTGATTCCCATGGGTCGGGGAAAAGACCGCCCGGCCGTGGTTTATCTGGCCCAGCACGTTCTCGGGCAGAAAGCCATAAGAGAGCATGTATCGGTTTATTACCGCATTGAAAACATCTATCTCTCCTGGGAAATCGCCAAGAAGCATCCTTTATTGGGCATAGGGCTCAGGACCTCCCGGGAGAAATTTTTAGAAAACTATCAGCTGCGGTATCCCTATGTGACGAAAGAGAAATTTGCCCAAAACGTGGCCACGGTGGTCAGTTCCGACAACATGTTTCTTACCATTTTGGCGGGGTTGGGTTTTCCTTTCCTGATTATTTACTGCGCCTGCCTCCTCATTCTTTTTGGGCGTCTGATTAAACTGGCCTGGGGTCCTTCCCGGCCAGGCTCTTTTCCGCCGGTGGTGCTCCTGCTGCCACTAACCGCCAGCCTGCTGCATTTCCAGTTCTTTGACGGCCTGCTGTTTCCGCAACTCAGCTGGTTTTTCCATATATTACTGGGCCTGATCCCCACCGTCTCGGGAAAAGAGGCGCATCAGACCGCGGACCTGGGCGGCTGAAATCTTTTACCGGGGAAGGTTACTGGCCCGTCCCCTCTGGTAACCCGAAGAAAGAGTGGCGGCGAGGCGTAAACAAATTTATGCTGACTAAATTTTCTCAGCCTGGAGAAGCTTTGCCTGGGGCGGCTCACCACTTTTGGGGCGGATTATTAATGATAAAATTATAAAGCGAGCGCGGCGATCTCCTTAATTTTGTCGGGGGCCGTGGCCCATGGGGCCACTACCCCCAGAAAATAGTGACATGGAACCCAAAACTCCTGGTGTCGCGGGCTTTCACCTCCTGGGCGTGGCGGTGCTGTTGTTGGCCACCCCGGCGGCGATCTTCTGGCGGCCGCATCTGCCGTTTTTTTATATTCTGGATGATTGGACCGCCTTGATTCAGATGACGCAGTATCCTTTCTGGCAATATCTGGGCGCACCCGACGGGGAACAATGGTTTCCTTTTTTCCATCTGATTTTTTATGGGCTGGTGAGAATTGCCGGGGAACATTATAGCCTCTTGGCCCTGGTCAATTGCCTCGGCACCGGTATCAATGCCTTTTTGTTATTTCTCTTTTTACAGCGTCATTTTTCCTCTGGCCTGGCGCTACTTTTAAGCCTGGTGTATGCCGGGCAGACGGTGCACCACGCCATTGCCTGGAACGCCTTTTATCTCTCTTATGTCCTCAGTCTGGGCTTTTTTCTGGGGGCCTTGTTGTTGACTGACGGTTACCTTCATTCCCCCAGGTTTTTTCGCCTACTCGGCATCGGCCTTTGCGCCCTGCTGTCCATTCTCTCCCACAATTACACTCTTTTAGGCCTCTGGGCCCTGCCGTTATATGTTGTCCTTTTGGGTGGCTCTGAGGGTCGGTCCCGGTTTTGGCCCTTGGCCTCAACGGTGGGGTTGGTTTACCTGGCCTTTGGCCTGGGTTACTATCGGTTCGCCGGTCTCAGCTCCGCGGCCAGTCACAACCTCACCATTTTTTCCAGCCTGCCGGGGCCCGCGTATCTGGCGCATATTTTCTTGGCCGCCATCATCTCTCCTTTTCTTTACCTGTTTTGGGGCCATTATCACTTCCCGCCCTGGGCCTATGTTGCCGGTCTTATGTTATTAGCCGTAAGCCTTACGGCAATTTGGTGGAGAGGCGGCCCCGCAGAGAAACGCCTGGCCTTCTGGGCCCTCCTGGTCAATGTGTTGCCCTTTTTCCTGATTTCTCTGACCCGCTATCAGAGGTCTTTGAACCAGGCTTTTGTGGCGCGCTACGGGATCTTTACCCTCCTGGGGGCCATAATCCTGGTGGGCCTGGCCTGGCGAGTACTGGCCGCCAGACTGCCCCAAAGACTCTGGTTCCACCTGGTGACCCTGGCTTTGGTGCTGGCCATGGCTGCCGGCCAATTTTTTAGCCTGCCTCTCTGGCAAAAAAAATATCTAGACATGAGCCGAGCCGCGATGATCTGTTATCAGCAACTGAAGCACGGGGAAGGAGGCCCTGGAGTGGCGGCCGCGGAGCTTTACCGCCAGTTCTGCCCCACGGCCCACCCGGTGCTAACCTCCAGCCAGGTGGGCGCTATCGGGCGGTTCCTCTCAGGAACTCCCAAAGACCCATGATCATTTCTGTCCGGTTAAGCCCAAGCAAGGCAAAACTGATCATGGGTCTTTGGGAGTTCCTGAGAGGAACCGCCCGATAGCGCCCA
>Ga0233422_10001359_pt1 | contig 10899 bp, 10 predicted proteins | sample Watercolumn_Mata_2_FD_182724 | JGI IMG/M metagenome (GOLD analysis project Ga0233422, IMG submission 182724) | Freshwater microbial communities from Lake Matano, South Sulawesi, Indonesia - Watercolumn_Matano_2014_110_MG | ecosystem: Environmental > Aquatic > Freshwater > Lake | place...
TGAGTGAAGTATGATAGTTTTTTGGAAATGACGAAATTGCTTCGCGCGCTTTTTGTTCATCTTTAAAAAATCCAAAGACAGAAGATCCGCTTCCGCTCATTAATGAGAAAACTGAACCGGCCTCGATTAATTGTTTTTTTACTGTTTGAATATCTGGATGTGCCTCGAATACCGAAGATTCAAAATCATTTTCCAAAGCACTCTGGAGCTTCTTTGGATTTTTTAAATTCTTGAGAAGAATACTATTTAATCCTTCTGCTTTGCCATTGCGATGAAGCTTGAGATGACCGTATGCCCATCCTGTAGACACGTGAATTGGTGGAGTTACTAATACTATCCAATATGGAATGTCCAGCGAAAAATGTTCCAGAATTTCACCCCGACCGGTAGCATACGCGCTTCCGCCTTCGACAAAAAATGGAACATCTGCTCCCAACTGCGAAGCTAATGATCTGAGTTTATCATTTGAAATATTCAATTTCCATAATTTATTCAAACCACGCAGCACGGTTGTTGCATCACTGCTACCACCACCTAATCCAGCACCAATAGGAATATTCTTCTTTAGATGAATCATAACACCCTCTTTAACATCTTTCTCTTTTTGCATCAAGAGAGCAGCTCGCAAACATAGATTAGTACCATCTATGGGTACAAGTATAGAATCAGCTGTCATCGCTGTGCGATCGTCCAGAGCCAATTCGATTTCATCAAAAAGATCGATTTCGTGAAAAACCGTTTCTATATCATGGAAATTATCAGGACGCCTTCGAAGAACATGAAGTCCGATATTAATTTTAGCGTATGCCCGTAGTTTCATTGCAACAGACCAAGTATTACTATAAATCTTTGCATTCCCTTCCAATTATAGCGGATTTACCTCGTAGAAGCAACTTTGATTGTTCCCCCTTTTTTTTGTATGTTTTTTTATCAAGGATTTACTTGTCTGATTATGAGTACCCCTAAAACCAAGACAATTTCAATAGGATCTGTACAGATAGGTGGTGGAAATCCGCTTGCACTCATCGCCGGGCCTTGTGTTGTTGAAAATCGAGAGATAATTCTTCAAACAGCAAAAACAATTCTATCTATCTTGAATAGAATCAACATCCCTTTCATTTTTAAATCTTCTTATCGAAAAGCAAATCGAACTAGCGGTGAATCCTTTTCGTCGATTGGAGATGAGAAGGCATTGAAAATTCTTGAAGAAGTAAAACGTGAATTCGGATTTCCGATACTCACGGATATTCATACCTCAACTGAAGCATCCATAGCCGCAGAAGTTGTAGATATTATTCAAATACCTGCATTTCTCTGTCGACAAACAGAACTACTGGAAGCTGCGGGGAAAACCGGTAAGGTGGTAAATATTAAAAAAGGGCAATTTGTCGCACCTGAGGATATGCTACTCGCCGTTGAAAAAGTCGAGGCCGTTGGTAATAAAAAAATTTTATTAACTGAACGGGGAACAACTTTCGGTTATCATAATCTAGTCGTAGATATGCGATCATTGCCGATAATGAGAAAATCGGGATATCCTGTTGTGCTAGATGCGACACATTCGGTCCAATTACCGGGCGGAGAGAAAATTCAAAGTGGTGGTCAACCTGAATTTATTTTCCCAATTGCTCGTGCAGGAGTTGCAGCTGGTTGTGATGCGCTCTTTATCGAGACTCATCCCAATCCACAACAAGCATTGAGCGATGCAGCCAGTCAATTGCCATTAGAGCTACTGGAAAAACTTATTGTTCAAGTTAAAGCAATAGATGAGCTTGTAAAAAATAGCTAAGCACCATGCTAAAGAAAAAAACAAAATCGCCAACATCGATTCTTCGAAAAATCAAATTTCTACTTCTCGATGTTGATGGAGTTATGACAGATGGTGGTATTTACTATTCCACTTCAGGCGAGGAGTTGAAAAAATTTAACATTAAGGATGGATATGGAATTGTCAAACTCCAACAAGCTGGGATACGAATTGGCATTCTTACAGGGCGAATGTCTAACATTGTAGCTCGTCGAGCAGCGGATTTAGGGATTACAGAAGTCCATCAGAATCTTGAAAATAAACTCGGCACTTACCAATCAATAATTTCAAGGTTACAATTGCTGGATAGTGAAGTTGCCTACATTGGGGATGATGAATTTGATCTGGAAGTACTTAAACGGGTTGGATTTTCTGCAGCTCCAGCCGACGCAATGCCAGAAGTAAAAAAAATTGTTCACTACGTTTGTGATAGCACCGGGGGTAACGGCGCTGTACGCGAAGTGATCAATTTCATTTTATCAAAAAGGAAGCAAACGAGATAGCATCATGGATAATACTTCCACAATTAAAAAAGGCATTGAGATCGTTCGCATTGAAGCGGAAGCGATAGCTGCGCTTGAATCGCACATAGATCAGAACTTTGCTTCTGCCATCGATCTTATACTTAATGCTAAGGGACGCGTTATACTTACCGGAATAGGGAAATCTGGAATCATCGCCCGAAAAATTGCCGCGACCATGAACTCTACTGGAACTCCATCGGCATTTATGCACCCTTCAGATGCAGTGCATGGAGATTTGGGTATGGTTACACCGGACGATGTTGTCATCTGTATTTCGAAAAGTGGTGATACAGCCGAATTACGCCAGCTTCTTCCCCTAGTCCGAGACCTTGGAGTAAAAATAATTGCAATGGTTGGAAATTTAAATTCTCCACTGAGCAAGCAAAGTGATATCGCACTCGATATCAGCGTCAAAGAAGAAGCGTGTCCTTACGATCTTGCCCCGACTTCTTCGACCACAGCTGCCCTAGTAATGGGCGATGCATTGGCAATTACTCTTCTTCAAAAAAGAAATTTTACAAAAGAAGATTTTGCAATGTTCCACCCTGGTGGCAATCTGGGCAAGCAATTATTACTTAAGGTAGATGCTTTAATGATCACCGGTGAAGATATTCCAGTAGTAAAAGAGGATGTAACACTCTCCGATGCTATTGTAGAAATCAGTTCCAAGAGACTTGGCGCAACTTGTATTGTCGATTCCACTGGAGCTCTCCGGGGTATATTAACTGATGGTGACCTACGCAGGCTACTTCAGCGGACAACAAATATAACGGATCTCACTGCTAGTCAGGTAATGACACGAAATCCAAAAACCATACACTCTCATATTCTGGCAGCCCAGGCATTGAAAATAATTGAATCATATAAAATCACGCAACTTGTTGTGGTCGATCAAGAACACCACCCGATAGGAATGCTTCATCTCCACGATTTGGTCGAGGCCGGCTTAGGTGGAGATTCAAATCAATGAAGGTTTCAATATTTGCCGGGATTATTCTGTTTTCAATACTCTGCGTTGGTTGCGAAGAAAAAATTCAGCCATCCGTGCTCACAACTTCGGATAGCCGCACACTTCCACAGCAAGAAAGCTGGAATAGTACAATCGTAGTATCCGATTCAGGGCGTGTTAGTGCAATTATTATTGCAGGAAATGTTCGCGTTTACGAGACCAGTCACTTGACACAAATGAGCCAGGGTGTCCGTGTACGTTTCTTTGATGCTAAGGGAGCTCAGACTTCAATTCTTACGAGCGAAAAAGGAAGTGTTGATGAGATAACAAATAATTTGGAAGCCAATACAAATGTCGTTGTTGTTTCGAACGATTCATCACGTATGACAACACAGCGACTAAAGTGGGATAATGAACGGAGATTAATCTATACGCCGAAAGACGAGTACGTAGAAATTACTACTGAGAGAGAAAATCTCCAAGGATATGGATTTGAATCTGACCAGAGTCTTAAGAATTATCGGATTTTCCGTGTCACAGGGCAAACGAAACCCGAATAGTGTCTATGCAGCTCTCCTTCCACGCGTTAGCAATTTTTTTATTTGTTTTACCCCCTCTTTATTCACAGCAGAGTAAAATTATCGAGCTTAGATCTGCAGATCGACTTGAAGGAAAAATGATTGACAACGAAGAGGTACGAGATCTCATTGGAAAAGTACACTTTGTTCAAACTACTTCAGAGGGTAGTTTAGTTAAGGTATGGTGCGATCGCGCATTACGATTCATGAAACAAAATAAAATTGAATTATACGGAAATGTGAAAGTTATTCGCGATAGCATTACTATTCGCGCAAAAGAAGGTGTTTATCACGGCGACCAAAAACGCATGGAGGGGAAAAAAGGTGTTCAACTTCTGCGTGGAAAATCTGTACTAACAGCAGTCAACGGTGTATACTACGTTGAAGAAAATCGAGCGCATTTTTTGGAAAACGTCATTCTCATCGATACATCATCCATTATAACAAGCAACGAAATGTTTTATTTCGAACAGGAGCGACAATCGATCGCCATAGGTAATGTGCATGTATTCGAAACGGCAAACGCAGTACACATTTACGGCGATTCATTAGTCTATTTGGAACAACAAAAAACTACATATGTCTATAAAAAACCAAGACTTGTTAAAATCGACACTTCCTCATCTGGTATTATAGACACAATGGTTGTCATCAGTCAGCTGATGCAGTCAATTCGAGATACTATTGATCGATTTGTTGCCGTGGATAAAGTACAGATGGTAAAAGGCGACATGGCTGCCCGATGTGGAGAAGCGACTTTCTACGCAAAGAAAGATGTAATTGATATGCAAGATAAACCTGTTATTTGGAGTGAAGAAAATCAAGTCACCGCTGATTCTATCCGAATACGAATGAAGGATCAGAAATTGCAGAGTTTATGGGCCAAGCACCGTTCCATGGTTGTATCACAGGCAGACACGGCTTTTCCAAATAGATATAATCAATTAACAGGTCGAGAATTGACAATGTACTTTCACGTCAATAAATTGAAGCAAGTGGATGTTCAAAAAAATGCCTCAAGTTTGTATTACTTATACGATAATAATGCACCTAATGGCATGAATAAATCAAGCGGCGATCGTATCATTATAGACTTTATTGATGGTCAGGTGGATCAAATCAAGGTTATTGGTGGGATTCAAGGTCAATATTTCCCAGAGAAGATGATTCTCAACCGGGAACCTGAATATAATCTGGACGGTTTTAAATTATATACTAATCGGCCCAAGCGATTTGGCTCGAACATTATTAATGAGTAATATGGCAAAACAAATTAGAAACACATTCCAGAAAAAGCGAATCAGTAAATCGGCGATTAGGAAAAAATCCTTCACCCGAAAACCAGCAGTACGAAAAAAACGCCTCATTAGTATTTCATCACCAATTTCAGCGACACCACAGATACGCGACGTTCCTGAATCTAAATTGATATTACGATCGGATGGTTTGGTTAAGCGATATAAAAAACGTACAGTTGTTAATGATGTCGGTATTCAAGTTCGACAAGGAGAAATTGTTGGATTATTGGGTCCAAATGGTGCCGGAAAGACAACAACATTCTATATGATTGTAGGAATGATTCGGCCAAACGCTGGGAAAGTTTTTATAGAGGAAAAGGAGATTACTAAATTACCGATGTATCGTCGCGCACGGATGGGAATAGGGTATTTACCGCAGGAAGCATCCATATTTCGCCGGTTATCTGTACAGGATAATCTCTTGGCAATATTACAGACTACATCTTTACCACGGAAAGCTCAGGATGAAAAAAGTGTACAACTAATGGAAGAATTCGGACTAACACACGTTGCAAAGAGTAAGGGATATGTACTTTCAGGTGGCGAACGACGCAGGACAGAGATTGCACGGGCTCTTGCACTTGATCCCAAATTCATTTTACTTGATGAACCATTTGCAGGAATCGATCCAATTGCAGTAGAAGACATAATGCAGATTGTAATTAAATTAAAGCAAAAGAACATTGGTGTTCTCATCACTGACCACAATGTACATGAGACTCTCTCTATCACAGATCGGTCGTACTTACTCTTTGAAGGAAAAATACTCAAGTCGGGCACAGCCGATTTCCTCGCAAATGATCCCGAAGCACGAAAGCTATACCTCGGTGAAAAATTTAAATTAGATAGATATGAATAAATAGTTTACTTAAATTTAAAGTTACATCGTATTAACCACTAATTAGAAACATACTTATGGTCGTCGTACTTGAATCTGGCACCTCAGAAAAACAAATAGAAGAAATTATTCGCATTCTCCATGACCACGGATTTGATGTTCATCGGTCAACAGGAATACAGCGAACTGTACTCGGTGCAATTGGTGTGCATCCGGAATTTGATCATCGTCAAATTCAACTCATGCCCGGTGTAGCAGAAGTTGTGCGAGTAACCGAACCGTTTAAGCTTGCCAGTCGTGCATTTAAACGAGAAGGTTCGGTGTTCGATATCGGTGGTGTAAAAATCGGTGGTAAAGAAATTGTTATTATGGCGGGCCCGTGTGCCGTAGAAACAGAAGAACAAATTAATACTATAGCAGAATACGTAAAAAAGTGTGGTGCGACCTTTTTACGTGGAGGTGCTTATAAACCACGCACATCGCCATATTCATTCCAGGGATTGGGCGAAGATGGTTTGAAATTCCTACGTGCCGCAGCTGATAAATACAAACTAAAGGTCATCACTGAGGTGATGGATAAAAGTCAGATTGATTTGGTTGAAAAGTACACGGACATCATGCAAATTGGTGCAAGGAACATGCAAAATTATGCTTTTCTAAAAGATCTTGGAAAAGCTACTAAACCAATCATGCTCAAGCGTGGACTATCGGCTACAATTGAAGAATGGCTCATGTCAGCTGAATACATTTTGGCAGGAGGAAATCACCAGGTAATTCTATGCGAGCGTGGTATCCGCACATTCGAGACTTCGACTCGTAACACAATGGATATTAGTGCTATACCGGTAATAAAAAAGAAGAGTCACCTTCCAATCATTGCCGATCCTTCACATGGTATTGGTATTCGCGATAAAGTCATCCCAATGGCTCGTGCAGCAGTCGCTGCTGGAGCGGATGGAATAATTGTCGAAGTTCATCATGATCCAGATCATGCACTATCCGATGGTGCACAGTCGCTCTATCCAGATCAATTTTCACAGTTGATGAAAGAGATTCGCATTATTGCTCAAGCGATCGACCGATCAATCGCATAAGTGAACAATATCGTGTCACAACAAAAAACATCACTGAAACAAATTACCATTATTGGTTTGGGGCTAATTGGTGGATCTTTAGCACTAGCGATAAAACAACACTTCCCTTCTATTCACATTACCGGCGTCGATAAGCGTCGTGTATTAAAACGTGCATTAGAAAGGAATGCGATCGATAATGCTGAGAGTTCAATTAAACGATCAGTTCTTAATGCCGATCTTATATTTATTGCCACACCAATTTCAGTTATTACCCGCGTTATTCCAGTTGTCGCAGCTCATGCACCATCTCATGCAATTATCACAGACACTGGGAGCGTGAAACGATCGATCAAGGCAGAAGCAGGAAAATATTTTCCACAGGGAAATTTCATTGGTGGGCATCCAATGGCGGGCTCAGAACTCTCTGGCATCGATGCTGCACATCCGTTATTATTTCAAAACGCATATTACATTCTCACACCGATAAAGGGAGTAAAGAAGAAATCTATTCAGTTACTTGCAAATTTTCTAAACGCCCTCGATGCGCGAGTATATACAATGGACGCGATCACACATGATAGTGTTGTAGCAGCTGTGAGTCATCTTCCCCAACTAGCAGCTGTAGCTTTAATGAATACTGTTGGAAAACACCATCCTAACGCTCCAAGACATTTGGCACTTTCAGCTGGCGGATTTCGCGATATGACTCGCATCGCTTCGAGCCCTTTCGATGTCTGGAAGGATATTCTCTCTTCAAACCGAAAGGAAGTGCGCGATGCATTATACTTATATATTAAGCAATTGAACAAGATAGCTGCTTTCGCGGGTGTGAATAATTCTGCACTCGAAAATCAATTCCGACTATCACGCAAACTTCGCTCTCGTATCCCACGCACAATGAAAGGATTCCTAATTCCACTTGTAGAATTTTCGGTGTTTATCGAAGATAAACCCGGTGAATTAGCCCGTCTTACGACTGCTCTTGCAAATGAGGCTATTAACATCAAGGATCTGGAATTGTTGAAAGTACGCGAAGGACGCGGGGGCACCTTCCGCCTCTCTTTCGAAAACCGCACTATTGCACTAACTGCAGCTGATGTACTTCAAAAAGAAGGATTCAACATAAGTACTAACTGGTAGTTAGTCCTGCTTTTTTTCAGGACTTGAGGTGGACTCTTTCACAGGTTGCTTTTCAGGTTTTGAATCGGGTTTTGCTGTTGGGTTCGTAGTTGAAGTGTTGCTTACAGCCGATGTTCCAGATTTCTTATAATCGGTTAAATAGAATCCACTTCATTTAAATACTAATCCTCCACCGCTGGACATGAGACGTTTTAACGATGGTTCTGCACATTTTGGACAAATAACTAATGTATCCGCCGACATTGATTGGAATTCTTCAAATTCATAATTACAGGATTTACACCGATATTCATATGTGGGCATATAACTTATATTTCCTTAAACTTCGCAATTATATGAAATATACTTTCGATTTAGCAAGTTTTCAATTAGATTTTCATAGGATTAAGGAACCCTTGTCAGCATTTTGCTGTTGAGATGGAGACAAAATCATAGATCAAACAGAAAGGAGCTATCCATGATTAATAAACCTTTGTTAGACGCAATAAACGATCAGATTAACTTCGAACTTTCATCTGCATATTTATATTTATCGATGGCAGCACATTTTGAGTCAGAAAATCTTAGTGGATTTGCACATTGGATGCAAATACAATTCAAAGAAGAAACTGATCATGCAATGAAATTTTTCCATTATGTTTACGAACGCGGTGGAAAAGTTACATTGAAAGCTATTCCTCAACCCACAACAAAATTCAAGTCACCATTAGAAGTTTTCAAACAAGTCTTTGAACATGAACAAAAAGTAACCTCGCTAATTTACAAATTATATGAGTTAGCCTTAAAAGACAAAGACTATGCGACTCAAAACTTTCTCCAATGGTTTATCAAAGAGCAGGTAGAAGAAGAAAAAAATGCTAGCGAAATCATCAACATGCTAGAGATGATAGGCGATTCACCAGTAAGTCTCATAATGGCCGATCGACAATTGGGATCAAGAAAAGTAGGTTAATTCGTTCATACTATTTTCAAGCATAATAGAAGCGGTTACGAAAATTGTTTACCGCTTCTTTTTTGCATTATCACACGTCAAACTCTTAATCATTTCCTCATTTTGATCGATAGTTAGTAAAATTCTAAGCCAGACGTTTGTATGTGAAGGAATTCTTCCCTATTTTTAGTAAAGATCCTGAATATTGACAGACAGGCGAAAGTTGATCCTGAAAAAGATGAAAATGGTTGAAATTGGAGATTTGATCAATTTAGAATTATGCGTTCAAAGAGACTCCCTTTAGTTTGACACCCTCCTCATCTTGAAAGTTAAAAAATTATACTAACACTTCTGCAAGGAGCATGAATGAGAAATCTATTTACTTCTGAATCAGTATCTGAAGGACATCCCGATAAAGTATGTGACCAAATTTCGGATGCAGTGCTCGACGCACTAATCGAACAAGATAAAAGTTCGCGAGTTGCTTGCGAAACATTCGTCACAACAGGCTTGGTATTGGTTGGTGGTGAAATAACCACGAAAGGTTACATAGAGGTTCAGGACATTGTGCGAACAGTAATCCGTGAAATTGGATATACTAAAGCAGGTGTGGGATTTGATGCCGATTCATGTTCCGTTCTTTCTTCCATCCATTCTCAGTCTCCCGACATTGCTCAGGGTGTTGATACAGGAGGAGCAGGTGATCAAGGGATGATGTTTGGTTATGCATGCACCGAAACTCCGGAGTTTATGCCAGCACCAATTATGTATGCTCATAAACTTGTTCATCGGCTCGCAGAAGTTCGAAAAACTCAACCTAATCTCATGCCCTATCTTCGTCCAGATGCAAAATCTCAGGTAACGGTTGAATATGATAATAATGGAAAACCTATTCGTGTCGATACGATTGTCGTATCTACACAACACGATTCTACCGTAACACAAAAAAAGATTAAAGAAGACGTTATCGAAATGATAGTTCGGAATGTCATTCCCTCTGGAATGCTTGACGCTAAGACCAGGTTTTTCGTGAATCCAACCGGTAAATTCGAAGTTGGTGGCCCACATGGTGATAGCGGCCTCACAGGACGCAAAATTGTTGTAGACACTTATGGCGGACGTGCACCACATGGTGGAGGTGCGTTTTCTGGAAAAGATCCGACGAAAGTTGACCGCAGTGCAGCGTATGCAGCAAGACATCTCGCTAAAAATATTGTTGCTGCTCAACTTGCTAAGGAATGTCAGATCCAGGTTGCTTATGCAATTGGCGTCGTTGATCCGGTCTCTATTCACATAAATACTTTCGGCACAGGTGTAATTCCGGATATGCAATTAGCTGACTACGTGATGAAGGAAATCGACCTTACCCCGCGGGGAATTATTAAACGACTCGATCTGCGGCGACCTATTTATAGAAAAACTGCGTCATATGGTCATTTTGGCCGCAGCGAAAAGGAGTTCTCCTGGGAGAAACTCGATTTAATAAAAACCCTCCAGAAAGCAGTAAAGTAAATAAATACATTTAAGATTATTAACTAAGAGTTGGACAACCATGAATCATTCATCAGGAAAATACAAAGTAAAAGATTTAGAATTGACAAAGGCCGGAAAATTACGAATTGAATGGGCAGAGTCGCGCATGCCAGTTCTCATGGCACTACGTGAAAAATATAGAAAAACAAAACCTTTCAAAGGTTATAGAATTGCAGGTTGTTTACATGTCACAAAAGAAACTGCTGTGCTTGTGAAAACATTTGT
>Ga0233422_10001360_pt1 | contig 10899 bp, 9 predicted proteins | sample Watercolumn_Mata_2_FD_182724 | JGI IMG/M metagenome (GOLD analysis project Ga0233422, IMG submission 182724) | Freshwater microbial communities from Lake Matano, South Sulawesi, Indonesia - Watercolumn_Matano_2014_110_MG | ecosystem: Environmental > Aquatic > Freshwater > Lake | place...
CGGGGAAAAATTGGCGGCCCGGGTGCGGGACCTCAGCCTGGCCCTGTACCGCCGGGCCTCTGATTGGGCCGAGCCCCGGGGCATCATCCTGGCGGACACCAAATTCGAGTTCGGCCAGGCCGACAACGGCGAACTGCTCTTGATCGACGAGGTCCTGACCCCGGACTCCTCCCGCTTCTGGCCCATGGAGGACTACCAACCGGGCGGCCCCCAGAAAAGCTACGACAAACAATACCTAAGAGACTACCTGGAATCCCTGAACTGGAACAAAACCCCGCCGCCGCCGCCCTTGCCCCCGGAAATCATCACCAACACCCGCAACCGCTACCTCCAGGCTTTAAAGGCGCTGACGGGAGAGGAGTTGGATTGAATTTTTAGGGGGAGGGCCAGGGACCTGAGGTCCCTGCCCTCCCCCTAAAACCCCCTCCCAACCCGCGTATGGAAAAAGCTTGAGCCTGGGCCCACGGCCCAGGCTCAAGCTTTTTAAAGTTCCATGTAGGGTGGGCACTGCCCACCTCTCTGCTAACGCCTTTGCTTTAAAGGAACTTCCGAAGTTCTTCCTTTGACAAACCGCATTGCTTCAAAATAGCCAGAAAAGTGCCTCGCGCCAGCTCATCGTGAAGCGGTACCACCGTTCTATATTTCCCCTTTTGTAAACTTATATGGCTGCCTTTTTGGCGAATAAACTTAAACCCGGCCTTTTTAAGTGCTTTAATTAATTCCTCCCCGGACATATTGGGGATTTTATCCACTTACCGCCACCTCAAAGGGATAAAACAAGACCTCGCCGGTCCTTTCGGGCAGGTCCTCGGTGCCGAAGCTTTCCAGGTAAAGCTCCACCGCTTCCTTGAGGTTGTTTTGGGCCTCTTCAATGGTCTTGCCCTGGCTCACCACCGACAATTCCACACAGTGAGCCACATACCACTTTTCTTCTTTGGTTATCAGCGCGGTAAACTTCTTGGTCATAAGGTGCCTCGGTAAATCTGATCCAATGTTTAGGAAAGGATGGGCTGATGGTGGGCCGTGCCCACCCTACATCACATATTCCTTGTAGAAAAATGTTTTTCCAGATAATCCCAATATGCAAAGTCCTCTCAAGTCTAAATTTAAATTAAAAACATTATTTTCTAAAAATTCTTTTAACTCTTTCTGGTCGTTAACTCTACCGAAACGTGGTGCCAAATAATCATCTATTAGAATGACCAACAAATGGTCATATCCATATTTTTTCTTACATTTAGCTTCAATTCTATCCAAAATCAAGCTAAACACCTTTTCCATTGATAAAGTTCTAGAAACAGGTACAGGTTTAACTTCAATCTTATGACCAGACCTCTCTGTTCCAGAAAACTTTATTGGTCCTGTGAGGAATACATGCCTATGCTCAATGAAATATTTCATTCTTAATCGTTCTTCGTGTCCCGCTGTCTTATCCATTGCCTTAGTAAATTCCACCTTTAGATCATAAGGAGGATCGAAGGAATAATCTCTAATAATTGCATCAAAATTATCGTTGCTCAAATTCGGAATACAGAAAATGCCGGATCGGCCTTTATATAAAATATTAGCTAACAAGTTTAAAGGGAGGATTTCATCATAGAATTTCCCAGCAAGCCCTCTTTTAAGCAGAGCATAGTGGTGACCTTCTGGAAAACTGGCAAATTCTTGATTTTTTTTCTCCCACCAAAGAGAAAGTTGCTCAGGAGTTCTTTCTTTTTCCATATCCTCTTTGGTGAGGATGCTTAAAGGGTCGATATTCATCCCGAATTCTTTGTAGTAGGGTGCGCAATGCGCACCCTACAGGTTAGCCCTTCGCCTTTTTGGCTATAACTTCATAAGCCTGGGTCAGGGCTTGCGGGATTTTGTCTTTATGGGGCCCCCCGGCCTGGGCCAGGTCGGGTTTGCCGCCGCCGGAGCCTCCCACCAGGGGGGCCAGTTCCCTGATGATTTCCCCGGCCGGAAAGCGCTTGGTCAGGTCCGGGCTCACCATGGCGATGAGCATGGCCTTGTCGTCGGCCGCCGCGCCCAGCACCACGATGCCGCTTTTCAAACGGTTCTGGAGTTTTACCGCGAATTCCCGCAAGCCCTTGGGGTCCGCAGCCTGCACCTGCAAAGCCAGCACCGGCACCCCGTCCACCCGGCGCACCTGGTCCAGCAGGTCCCCGGCCTGGGCCGAGGCCAGGCGGCCTTTTAAGGCCTCCACCTCTTTTTCCAGGTCTTTCTGGCGGCGCAGGACTTTTTGCAGGCGGCTCACCACCTCACCTCGGCTGCCTTTAAGCAGGGCCGCGGCTTTGTCCAGTTGGCGCACCTGCTCCTGCGTGAGCTTGAGCGCGGCCTGGCCGCACACCGCCTCCAGACGCCGGATGCCCGCGGCCACCGAGGCCTCGCCCACAATCTTCACCAGCCCCAGGTCCCCGGTACGGCCCACGTGGGTGCCGCCGCACAGTTCCCGGCTCAGCTCCGGGATGGACACCACCCGCACCTCGTCGCCATATTTTTCCTCAAACAGGGCCGTGGCCCCGGCCTCGAGAGCCTGGGTGACGGACATGCGGTCCGTTTGCACCGGCAGGTTCTGGGCCACCGCCTCATTTAAATCCAGCTCCAGATTCTCCAGTTCCTCCGGGCTGATGGCTTTAAAGTGGGTAAAGTCAAAGCGCAGGCGCTCCGGCTCCACCAGGGAGCCGGACTGTTTGATGTGTTCCCCCAGGTGTTTGCGCAACACCGCCTGGAGGATATGGGTGGCGGTGTGGTGCCGGGCGATGCGCCGCCGCCGGTCCGCGTCCACTTGAAGGTGGGCCGCATCATTAACCTTGACCACCCCGGCCTCCACCACCCCCTGGTGCACGATGAGGTCGTTGGGCAGGCGCTGGGTATTGGTCACGCGCATACGCCAGCCGTTGCCGGTGATCACCCCGGTGTCGCCCACCTGGCCCCCGGCCTCCCCGTAAAAGGGGCTGGCCGCGGTCACCACCTCCACTTCCTCCCCGGCCTTGGCCTGGTCGCCCGGGGCCTCATGACGGATCAGGGCCAAAATGGTGCTGTGGGCCTCCAGAGCGTCATATCCCAAAAACTGGGTGGGGGGCCAGCCCGCCAGTTCCAGATAAACTTGGGGGATCTCCTCCCCCACGCCGCCCCGCCAGGCCTGCCGGGAAGTTTCCCGCTGCACCCGCATCTGGGCCTCATACCCTTCGTAGTCCAGCCCCAGCCCCTCTTCTTTCAGGGCGTCCTGCACCAGGTCCAGGGGAAAGCCGTATGTGTCATAGAGCTTGAAGGCCACCTGGCCCGGCAGCACCAGGCCCTTTTTGGCCTTCAGGGCCGCCACTTCCTCGGCCAACAGCTTGAGGCCGTGGTCCAGGGTGTCGGCAAAGCGCTCTTCTTCGTGACCCAACACCTGGGCCAGGACCGGGCGCGCCACCTTGAGCTCCGGATAGATGTCCCCCATCAGCGCCACCACCTGCTCGCTCACCGCGGGCAAAAAAGGCGTCTTTAAGTTGAGCAGCCGCCCGAAGCGGATGGCCCGGCGCATGATGCGCCTTAAGACATAGCCCCGGCCTTCATTGGCGGGCAGCACCCCGTCGGCGATCAAAAAGGTGATGGCCCGGCTGTGGTCGGCGATAACCCGGAAAGCCACGTTCTGGGCGGGTTCCTTTCCATAGGCCCGCGCCGCCAGGTCTTCGATGCGGGCGATCACCGGCCGCAGCAGGTCGCAGTCGAAATTGCTTTTCACCCCCTGCACCACAGCGCACAGGCGCTCCAGCCCCATACCGGTGTCGATGCTGGGCTTGGGCAGAGGGTGCAGGACGCCGTCGGCGGTGCGGTTGAATTGCATGAACACCAGGTTCCAGATCTCCAAATAGCGGTCGCACTCGCACCTGCCGATGCCGCACTCCGGCCCGCAGGCCATCTCTTCGCCCTGGTCGATGAGAATCTCGGAACAGGGGCCGCAGGGGCCGGTGTCGCCCATGGCCCAGAAGTTGTCCTTTTCCCCCATTCCCACAATGCGGTCTCGGGGCACCCCGGCGATTTTTTCCCAAAGGCGGGCCGCTTCTTCGTCCTCGTGGAACACCGTGGTCCAGAGGCGGTCCGCGGGCAGGCCATAATCCCGGGTTAACAGTTCCCAGGCCATTTCAATGGCCCCTTCTTTGAAATAATCGCCGAAGGAAAAGTTCCCCAGCATTTCAAAAAAGGTGTGGTGCCGCGCGGTATAGCCCACGTTTTCCAAATCGTTGTGTTTGCCGCCGGCCCGCACACACTTCTGGGAACTGGCGGCCCGGGAATAGGGGCGGTGCTCTTCCCCCAGAAAGACCTTTTTAAACTGCACCATGCCCGCGTTGGTGAACAGCAGGGAGGGGTCTCCGGCAGGCACCAAAGAGGAGCTGGCCACCCGGGTGTGACCCCGGCCGGCAAAGTAGCGTAAAAAGTTCTCCCGCACGTCCCGACTGTTCATGACCCCTCCTGCTCCGCCGCGGATTTGGGCAACATGCCGTGAAAGGCCCGAATCTGTTTTTCCAGGTCCGCGGTCACCTCCGGGTGTTCCTTGAGAAAGGTCTTGGCATTCTCCCGGCCCTGGGCCATGCGTTCGCCCGCGTAACTGTACCAAGCCCCGCTTTTCTGAATAAGGCCCTGCTCCGCGGCCAGGTCCAGGAGGTCGCCTTCCCGGGAGATTCCCTGGCCGAAGATGATGTCAAACTCCGCCTCCTTAAACGGCGGCGCCAGTTTGTTTTTCACCACCTTGACCCGGGTATGGTAGCCCACGGTCTCGTTGGCCTCCTTGATGGCGCTGAGGCGGCGGATGTCCAAACGCATAGAGGCGTAAAACTTCAGGGCATTGCCGCCGGTGGTGGTCTCCGGGTTGCCGAACATTACCCCGATCTTATGGCGGATCTGGTTGATGAAAATTACCGAGGTCATGGTCTTGCTGATGGACGCGGTGAGCTTGCGCAGGGCCTGGGACATGAGGCGGGCCTGGGAGCCCATCTGGGCGTCCCCCATGTCCCCTTCGATTTCCGAGCGGGGCACCAGGGCGGCCACCGAATCCACTACCACCATGTCCACCGCGTTGGAGCGCACCAGGATTTCGGCGATTTCCAGGGCCTGTTCCCCGGAATCGGGCTGGGAGATGAGCAAGTCCTCGGTCTTAACCCCCAGCTTGCGGGCATATTGGACGTCCAGAGCGTGCTCCGCGTCAATAAAGGCTGCCACCCCGCCCTGGCGCTGGGCCTCGGCAATGACATGCAACGCCAGGGTGGTTTTCCCCGAGGCCTCCGGGCCGAAAATTTCCGAGACCCTCCCCCGGGGAATGCCGCCGATCCCCAGGGCCAGGTCCAGAGACAGACAACTGGTGGGAATCACCGCCACGTCTATTTTTTCATCCGCGCCCAGACGCATGATGGCGCCCTTGCCGTAATGCTTTTCAATCTGACCCAAGGCCTGGTCCAGGGCCTTGGCCTTGTCCGCGGTGCCTTGCTCGCTCATGGTCTTTTCCTCTTTGTGGTATGGTTTTTGGGGGAGGGGCTAAGGGCGCAGGCCCCTGGCCCTCTCCCCACGACACTTTCTCACCCCAAAGGAATCACCTTTAGCGGGGTGTAGGTGGATCCTTGGGGGCTCAAGTTGCTGCGAAACAAAATGATTTCGTTCACTTTAAAAGGGGGCCACTGCGGCACGGCCAGCTCCTTAAGCATTTTGGCCAGCCGCTCCCGCCCGGCCGGGGAGCGCACCCGCCCCAGGGTCAGGTGCGGGTGGAAGGGCCGGCCTTCCGGCAAATGGCCCAGGGTGGCCAACGCGGTCTCCAGGCGGCGGTAAAACTGGGCCAGGCTCAGCACCTCGCCGCCGATCCCCACCCACACCACCCGAGGGCTCTTCAAACTCGGAAAAGCGCCCGGGGTGGTAATCTGTAACTCAAACGGCGCTTGGCTGGCCGCCACCTCCTGGGCCGCCTGGGTAAGCGGCTCCACCTCCCCTTCCGGCAGTTGGCCAAAAAATTTCAGGGTCAGGTGAATGTTGCCCACCGGCACCCAGCGCACGTCCGCGCCGCTCCTCTTCAGCTCTTCCTGGACCTGGGCCAGGGGCGGGCGCAGGCCGGGCGGCAGGTCAATGGCCAGAAAGGCCCGAATCATGCCTTGAGCTCCCGGCGCAGCCGGTCCAGGGCGGTTTGGGCCGACAGCGCTTTGATCTCTTCCCGAGTGCCGTGGAAGAGATGGTGCTGGGCCTGAACCCCGCGGTGGTCGGCCAGCCCGATGTACACCGTGCCCACCGGCTTTTCCGGGGTGCCGCCGCTGGGGCCGGCAATGCCGCTCACCGCCAGGCCGACGGCGCTGTGGAAGATTTCTTTGACCCCCAGGGCCATGGCCTTAACCGTTTCGGCGCTCACCGCGCCTTTTTGGGCCAGGATATCTGCGGGCACCCGCAACAAATCCATCTTGGCCTGGTTGCTGTAAGATACCACCCCTCCCAGAAAATAGTCCGAAGCCCCGGCAATGTTGGTCAGCCGGTGGCAGACGAGGCCGCCGGTGCAGGACTCCGCTACCGCCAGGGTCAGGCCCTGCTCTTTGAGGCTGCGGCCCACCAAATCCTCCAGGGGGATTTCTTCCGGCCCCAACAACACTTCTCCCACTTCCCGGGCCAGGCACGCGGTCAGCCGGTCCATGGTCTCTGCCAATGCCTGGCGGTCCCGCCCCCGCATCGTCAAGGTGAGGTGGTTCTCCGGAAAATTGGGATAATAACCCACGGTCACGCCCTGCTGGAATTCCGCCTTATTGGCAATCACTTCCTGCAACTGCATTTCCGAGATGCCAAAGAGACGCAGGGTGCGCTGGCAGAGGCACTCGCCGCCTCCGGCCCAGTCCACCAAGCTGGGAAGCACAAACGCGTCAAAAAGGGTGCGCATCTCCTGGGGCACGCCCGGCAGGAAAAAGAGGCAGACATCGCCATGCTTCAAAGAGAAACCGCAAGCCGCGCCGCCGGGGTCCAGCACCGTGGCCCCCTGGGGGATCACCGCCAGCCGGGCGTAACGCTCCTCCCAGGCAAGACCCCGTTCGCCCAGGCAGCGGCGGATGCGGGCCAGCAAGACCTCGTCTTCAAAAAGCTGCAGGTTCAGGGCCTGGGCCGCGGCCGCCACCGTCACGTCGTCTTCCGTGGGCCCCAGCCCCCCGGTAATGATGATAAACCGAGAGCGGCCCAACGCTAAAGTCAGCGCCTCCTGAAACAGAGGCGCCCCATCACCCAGCAGGGTGATGGCCTGCACCCCCAGGCCCGCCTCATGGAGCCGCTGGGCCGCGTAGCGGCCATTAAGGTCCGCCACCCGGCCGGTGATCAACTCCGTGCCGGTGGCAATGATCTCGCCGTGCATCATGATTCGGTTTGGGAAGGTGGGGGGAGGGCCAGGGACCTGAGGTCCTCTTACAATCTCCCCCCGCACCCTCCTCCCAACCCGCATAAGACCGGCCATGTATAACGCTTTGACTGGCAAGCCGCTAATAATGGCTGGGTTGGTTTATAGATTAAGATAATTTTCTCAACTTAACAAAATATCTAATCCTAACTTTTCTGCATTTTTTATAAATAACGTAGACCAATAAAAGGCTGCTGCATCGTTAAAATATTTCAAATCGCTTATTTCATAATTATCATTTTTAATATAGTACTCCACAAATTGACCTGATTCTTGATTCATTCTTAATTCAGTTTTTATGGCAATGTTAAACCATTCTCCGGCGTCATAGATTAAATTTTTATCTTTACCCTGTGATATAAATCCAAGTCCATCATTAGAAATTGCCTCTCCCCAGGCGGTTATGCAACCCCCTAAATCCGTCTGGTTTCTGAATAAACTTTTTACTTTCCCCTCAATTTGCTGCCAAGGAATTAACCTTGAATCACGGAATTCATCCGAGAATTTAGTCATGAAATCAGAAAGTATATTATAACAATTTTGAGCAGCTTCTAAGGCACGATTATAATTAGCGACATGATGAAGCTCTTCCAGATAATCAATATACTCCCATTCCAGCCTGGGTTCATCGGGCGTCGACCCTGTTTGAGCATGGCCCAGGGGTGGTGCTATCTTATATATTGAAACATTTTGCCCATTCACTTTCAGTTTTGTAACCCTATTCATTCCGTCCATAATTCCCATAAAATTTTGATGTGACCAAGTATCTGCATAGGCATGAAGAATAATGCCTAAAAGGTGACGGCTATAGTCCAATTTATTGTAACTTAAGAATTGCTTGATCATTTCTTGGACAATGACACAATTTGCTTTGGTGAGCAGTTTCTCATTACCTACACCTAAGTTTCCTGGAAGAAAATGGAAGGGAATCCAGACTTTCTTACATATTTCCTCTGATACTGTATGCGGATCAAAAATCCTGTGGGCGGTAATGAATGGTTCAAATTCCCCTCCGTTTTCAAAATATATTGTATTTTCTTTAACTTCATCATCAGTATATTGCGAAGCATAAGCTATGACATGGGCGTTATCTGGACTAAAGCCAACAGCTCTGGCTAAGGCATAGATTGCATAAAAATGGAAGTCTATTCGCATGGTCAGCCTCCTTTAAAGCTTAAACTGCATGCCACCGGCCCTTAGCCCCCTCCCCCAACAACCACTTCTAATACTATCCTCGCCAGCACTCCGGCCATGACGTCGTCCACCACCACCTCCAGGGCCCCGCTGGGGCCGCGGCTGAACCAGCGGAGGGGGAACGGCTTCAGAATATCCAGGGTTCTGAACAGGAAAAAGCCGCTTAAAGCTCCCTGCCAGGATATGGGCACGCCCGCCAGAGTAATCAACAGGCCCGTCACTTCGTCGATAACGATGGCCGGGGGGTCCTCCCGCCCCAGGTAGGCCTGGGCCGGACCGGCCACCGCCATGGCCAGGGCCAAGATTCCCGCCACCCCCAGACCGTAACCCCAGGGGCCCAGATGAGCCAAGCCCCACCACAAGGGCAACGCCGCCAGGGTTCCCCAGGTGCCGGGCATGCCCGGCAGGTAGCCGACCCCTCCCCAAGTGGCCAGGGCCAGGATCAGCCGTCTTGGCCCCCGGTTTTCTTGCCCCACCCGCGTAAACCCCTTAACAGCTTAAAAATACGTGGATTTAACAGTCTTGTCAATAACTCCTGTAACCACCCCACCCCTTATCTGCTTTGCCCTTGCTGTCGGCGTTTTCTCGTCAAAGCGTTAACCTGAGACCTCTGCGAAAAGGCCTGAAGTTGCCAAGGATACGGAAAAATGCTTGAATGGCGAGCCAACTGATTCCCCCTCCCCTCCGTGGGAGGGGGTTAGGGGGAGGGGGTGTAATTTTGCCACATACTGGAATGGCAATCTTATTCACCCCCACCCTAACCCTCCCCCATCAAGAGGGAGGGAATTTTAGGCTGAGTTAGCGACATTCTAATTTGCAGTTAATCGCTCTGTTGTTCTTTTTTGGTGATTTTCGCAGAGGGCTCAACCTCAAGGTTAGGCCCGGCTATTGTTTAAGTCCTCCATTCTGCCTCCAAGTTTCGGATTTTCGTTCGATTTCTTGCCATTTGGCAATTAGGGGTTAAATAATGGGGAAATTTCTCCTATAATCCTAAATATGCGGCCCGACCCCCTTGAACCTCTCCGAGCACAGCCCCGCATCATTCCCCGGCCGGAGCACTCTCTTTCCCGCAAAGACATTGAGGTGGAAGCCTTAAAGGTCCTTTACCGCCTCCATCATGCCGGTTATACCGCCTATCTGGTGGGTGGCAGCGTGAGAGATTTACTCTTGGGGAAGAAGCCCAAGGACTTTGATTTGGTGACCAACGCCCGCCCGGGAGAAATCCGCAAGTTGTTTCGCAACAGCCGCATCATCGGCCGCCGCTTCCGGCTGGTGCAGGTGTTCTTCCGAGGGGCGCATATTGTGGAGGTGTCCACCTTTCGCCGCCGTTCCGAATTCGACGAAGTGGAAGACACCCTCCCCCTCCGGGACAAGACTTACGGCACCCCGGCGGAGGACGCCTGGCGTCGGGACCTGACCATCAACGGCCTGTTCTATAACATCGCCGACTTTTCTTTGGTGGATTACGTGGAGGGCTTAGAAGACCTCAAGGCCGGGCGGATTCGGGTCATCGGCGAGGCGGCGGTGCGTTTTGTGCGGGACCCGGTGCGCATGCTTCGGGTCTTGCGCCACGCGGCCCGCACCGGCTTTACCATCGACGCCGCCGCCTGGCAGGAAATCCAGGCCAAGGGCCGTCTCATCCGCCTGTGCCCCCCAGCCCGGGTGCGGGACGAACTTTTAAAAGACTTCCGCAGCGCCGCGGCCCGACCCTTTTTTCAATTGATGTTTAAGTCTCAACTGTTCTATGCCATTTTCCCCGCCTGGAAAACCCGCCTGGGCAAAGCCGGCGAGCAGCGCCTGCTGGAACTCTTCGGGCGTCTGGATCAGATGTTTCAGGCCCAACGCCCTATCTCCGACAGCCTGCTTTGGGCCGTCTTTCTGACCCCTTACTTGGAGCGGGAACCTTTTCCCAAAAATTTCAAGGAACTCCGGGACTACATCCACGAGAAGGCCAAGGAGGCCTTGGGGGATATCGAATTTCCCCGGCAGCGCCGGGACGAGGTCTCCCAGATGCTGGCCCTGGTGGAGATCCTGACCCCGCTGCTGCGCCAGCACCGCCCCCTTTCCGTGCGCTTTACCCGCCTGGCCACCTACCCGGAAGCCTGGCTTCTCTACCACCTCAAGGAAACCCCGGCCGCGGAATTGCTGCGCACCTGCGCCCCGGAAAACATCCCCCCCCGCGCCCCCCAACCCAAACGCCGCCGCGTGCGCCGGCGGAGGGGGAGGGGGAGAGGCAAGGAGGTGGGGGGAGGGCCAGGGACCTGAGGTCCCTGCCCTACCCCCCCACACCCCCCACCCAACCCGCGAAAGGGCCG
>Ga0233422_10001361_pt1 | contig 10894 bp, 11 predicted proteins | sample Watercolumn_Mata_2_FD_182724 | JGI IMG/M metagenome (GOLD analysis project Ga0233422, IMG submission 182724) | Freshwater microbial communities from Lake Matano, South Sulawesi, Indonesia - Watercolumn_Matano_2014_110_MG | ecosystem: Environmental > Aquatic > Freshwater > Lake | place...
TGGCCCTAACTAAACAAGAAACGGAACAAGGGGTTTTCCAATATAATCCTGAGCGAGCTAAAGAAGCCATAAAAAAAGTTTTAGAACAGGGGTTTTCGGAAAAAGAAGTTTATAGCAACGGCCCCACTAAGACCATAGCCTTGAACTATGCTAATTATTCTGGAGAAGTCGTACTATTGAATGATGAAGTTATTCATCTATTAATTAGTCGCGCTTGAACTTAAGGTTGAGTATGCCCAAGTGGTGGAGTTGGTATACACAAGGGACTTAAAATCCCTCGGGGTTTGCCCCATATCGGTTCGAATCCGGTCTTGGGCACTTTAAGATATGGGAGAAGTATGCTAGAATCAATATTCATAAAGGCAACAGATCTAAATGACGCTTGGCATCAATGTGTTTTTACTATCTTAGATAAAGGGAAGAGATTTAAAATAGATGCTGGTAGTTACGCTGGGGAAGAGAGATTGGAGTTTGATTATATAACCATCCAAATAACCCATCCAGGAAGTAGGCCATTAGAACCACAGATACCAGCACACTTGGGCATACCTAATCCAGTAGAAGCTGGGTATATTTTAGGGAATCATAGTGATTTTAAGGGTAGACCTTATATAGAATACTTAATGTCCCCTTTTAAAGAACCTACGGAAGACTACACTTATGGTGAACGACTGAGCGGTTATGTTCTAAAAAATTCCCTTATAAATAAGAATGGGGAGTTCGAAATAGATGTAAAACTCAACCAAATTGAACATGTGATTAGGATATATAAGGAGAGGGGTCATCGTAATAACCAAATGGTACTACAAATAGCTAGGCCGGAGGATATATATTTGGGGGACCCCCCTTGTCTCAGACATCTAGATTCCCGTATCCAAGGAGGGAAGTTACATTTCTTCCCCTATTTTAGATCCTGGGATTTATGGGGGGGGTTTCCAGCGAATTTAGCGGCTATCCAAATATTAAAAGAATATATGGCTAGCGAAATTGGGGTTGAAGATGGGGAAATAATTGCTTCTTCGAAGGGTTTACATTTGTATTCATATATAATAGAATTAGCTAAATTACGGAGGGGTATTGGTGGATGATTTTGTAGAATGCCCAAGATGTCACACATTATTCACGGGAGATATAAAGCAATGTGATTTTTGTGGCATAGAAATAAAAACCTTTAATGGTATGCGAGAATACACAATAAAAAAAGGACCATTCAAAGGTGAAAAAGTTATAGCGGAGACAGATGGGATTGTTAAAACAGTGGTTTGTGAATGTGGCTATACTATGATTGTTACGTTTTTCGATAAGGAACCATCTCCCCTAGATGTTGGTCCTTGTCCTAAATGTGGTGGTAGAGAATTCAAATGGGAGGGATTATAAAAGAAAATATCCTGTTCTATAATTTATTTTAAGGGGGGGCAATAGATGGAGAAATCAATAGAAGCGATGGAAAAGATTTTGATACCGTTAGCTAAAACCTTGGGTCTGACAATACAAACTATCTGGCCCTGGTTTGTTTACCAACAGTATTTAAATGCCCTCCTCGCATGGTTATTCCTTTTTTTGGTTTGTCTTGGGATTGTGATTTGGAAAAAATGGATGGTAGTTGCACATTTGAAGGAAATGGAAAAAAGTCGTATGGATCAAAATGAAGGTATATTGCTTTCTACATGGGTTTTAGGGGCAACTCTTGCAATTTTGTTTATCATATCCATAATAGCCGTATTTAATATGGGTTTCGCTTTCCTTAATCCAGAATATTATGCACTTAAATCTTTGCTTAGTGTGTGTAAATAATGAATTCTCTTGACCAAGAAATCGCCGAGAAAGCCGCGGGTTTGGACTGGCCGGGTAAGTGCGGAGTTCTCAAGGCCATGCTGGAGGAAGCCAGGCGGCCTAAACTTCTGAGACTGGAAGAAGGAGATTACATCGACTTTTGTAGTTATTTCGGACATGACTCTCTGGAGATTCGGGACAAAACAGGAGCCTTGCGGGGAGGCTTTATCTTTAACGACCTCCATCAGCTTAAACTTTTTGTGAGGGAAGTCGTGAAAGAATGGACTGATAAAGACCCGGCTGATGAGCCGGTAGAAGTGCGTGTTGAATTTTAGGATTCCAACAAAAAAGGAGACGGGAATGAAATTTATTGGATATGCGGTCTGTAGTTTGGTGGCAATTTTGACCCTTGTCTGGATTATCCAAGGGAATGATTTCTTTATGTATCAGTTCTTTGCCCCCAAATCCTCCAACTCAACTGGGTCGGGGGCCTAGAAGGAGACTTAAAATGATGGAAGAACGACTACGCCCGTGGCTAGATTTGTTCAATGATGATTATGATGTTGAACTGGTTTATGCACAGATGGACCAGTGGGGGGAAGGGGCTATCATTGATCCGGGAGAAATTATCGGTAAAAATTGTGGTGATGCAGACCGAGCCTTGCGAGAAAGGGAAAGGAGGGTGTTAAAACGATCTCTTGGTGATTCCATAGAATGAATATATTGGGTTGTGGTTTATATTTAGAACTAGATAGCGGATTTAAAAACGAATATTAAGGGGGTGGTAATGAAAACTGTCGAAAGCTATAGGGTGAAAATTGAAGGGATTGCCCCTTTATTGCAACATCGGTTTGCAGGCGGGGATGAACTTCCACCGGAATCCATAATGGTAGCGGGAAGCCGGGATTTTAAAGAGGAATGGGAATCATCACTTTATCGGATGGAGGATGGTACTATATATCAACCGTCTGATCATCTGGAAAATTCTTTGGTTAAAGCTGCGGGCAATTTCCAGATAACTGGGAAGGGAAAGAAGACTTATAAGGATTTGATAAAATCTGCCATTGTTATTGACCCATTGTATATTCCACATCTAATCCCCAAATATGAAATTGATAAAAGAGCGGTCCGGATCAAGACCTCTAGGGTCGTGCGCCAGCGACCCATTTTTCATAAATGGGCCTTGGAATTTACACTCACCATCATCGAACCGCAATTACCTAGTAATGTAGTAAAGGAAATAATGGATTATGCTGGTCGTTTCGTAGGTATAGGGGATTATCGACCTAAGTTTGGTCGATTCCATGTGGTGTTGTGGGAAAAAATTTAGAGGCTGGGCGGGGCTGGGTTGGGCTAGGCAAGGCGCGGTATGGTTGGGTGGGGTAAGGTAAGGCAAAATGGGGCGAGGCGAGGTAGGGCCAGACGAGGTGGGGCTAGGCAGGGCGTGGCGTGGTAGGGCAGGGCAAGGGTAAAGTAAAGACAAAAATTTTCAGTTTAAGGACATCATATGCTAGAATTAACCGAAAATGCTATTGAAGTTCTAAACAAACGCTATTTACAAAGGGATGATGCTGGTAATGTAATAGAAACACCAGAACAAATGTTTAGAAGAGTAGCGGATCATGTGGCTGGGGCAGAAGAAACCCCAGAGTTGCAGAAGGAATGGTCTGATAAATTCTATAAAATTATGACTAATTTAGAATTTCTTCCTAATAGCCCAACATTAAGGAATGCCGGGGCTAATAAAGGTTGTCTAAGTGCTTGTTTTTCTTTCGGTACTATTGGAGATTCTAGACGTGATATTTTCCAGACTTTAATGGACGCTGTTGAGGTTCAAGCGTTTGGAGGAGGATGTGGTTATGATTTTTCTGGATTAAGGCCAGCGGGGGCTTTAATAAATTCCACTAAAGGCAGGAGTTGTGGTCCTATAGGTTTTATGAAGGTATACAATTTAACTGTGGGAGAAATAATTGCACAAGGGGGTGTTAGGCACGGTGCTCAACTTGGGTTATTGAGAGTGGATCATCCAGATATATTAAAATTCATAAATTGTAAAACTATAGAAGGACAACTTAGTAATTTCAATATCTCTGTTGCTATAACAGATGAATTTATGGAAAAAATTTGCACAGGTGGGAACTTTAGATGGGAACTAAAATTCAATAATAAAGTATGGAATATTGTTGATGGTTTAGAAATATGGAATGCAATAGTGGAAAATATCTGGAAGAATGGCGAACCTGGTATAATTTTTATAGATAGGGTTAATAAGTTAAACCCATTAAAAACATTTCAAACAATAACTTCACCCAACCCCTGCCAAGAGGCCACTTTAGCCGCCTACGAATCTTGCAATCTTGGTTCTATAAATCTAAGCAGATTTATAACAAATAACACCTTTGATTTCGATAAGTTGAATATGGTAGTATGCTGGTCAGTAAGATTCTTAGATAATGTTATAACTATTAATAACTATCCATTAAAAATAATAGAAGATCAGACATTACGAACAAGGAAGATAGGTTTGGGGGTAATGGGTTGGGCTGATGCCTTAATTAAATTAGGTATAGTATATGGCAGTGAAGAATCATTAGAACTAGCAGATCATATAATGTCTAATATCCACCGAACAGCTTGGGATTATTCTAAAGAACTAGCTAAGGAAAAGGGTTCTTTAATAATAGATGGAGAAGACTTGGCTAGGAGGAATGGTATCTTAACAATTATAGCCCCTACTGGTAGTTTATCACTCATAGCAGGATGTAGTGCTGGAATAGAACCAATTTTCAGTTTTGAATTTAAAAAGAAATGTATTGGTGGTGAAATTACAATTGTTAATCCATTATTACTACAATGGTTGGAAAACCATGATTCTACAATTGAAGAAGAACCGGATTATTTTATAGAAGCTAAAGATGTAATACCAGAACAGCATATTAGAATGCAAGCTGTATACCAGAGGCATACAGATGGGGCAATTTCGAAATGCATATCGTTGAATTCTTTTATCACTACTAGTCGCGGTATTATAAGATTAGGGGATCTTTGTACGGATAGAACCGTCGGGAAATTCACTAAGGTTGATGATGTAGCGGTTTTTACACAAGGGGGTGTAAGAAAAGTAAATGAATTTTACTACAATGGCGATGTTCTAGGGAAGAGGATCGTAACTAGAAATGGGTTAGAATTGGAAGGAACTTATGAACACAGAATATTAGTATTAAATAATAGACATGAGAAAGTATGGAAGAGTTTGAAGGAATTATCCATAGGAGATATAGCTATTTTTCCATTAGGTAATTCGAATAAAAGTGTGAGATATATCCCCAAAATTTTGGGGAAAGAGTTCACAACACCATTAGAAAACACGAAAAAAATCCATCTACCATTTAGAACTTCCGTAGACTTTTTATGGTGGTTAGGTTGTGTACAAGCAGATGGGTATGTTGATAAAAATGGAGTACATTTTACACAAGTAGAAGGACCAGTGTTACATAAATGGATAGAACTCTCCAGAGAATTATTTGGTATAGAACCTAGAATTCATAAACAATCTGGAACGGATAATGTAATGGAAGTAGATTTGACTTCTAGGGTTCTTAGAGATTGGATGAATTACATAGGTTTTTCTAAGCACGATATCAGTCCAGTAGTCCTGTGTTCTGGTAGACTTGGAAAAATGGCTTATATAGAAGGTTGTACATTAGATGGCACTTGTACGAAAAATGTACAATTAAAATGTGATAAGGATCATAATTTTATAAAACAATTACAATTACTTTGTTTAAACGTGGGGATCCCCACTTACATTTTAGTGGGTTACAACAAACGGTATGCAAAACATTTTTATAAATTGAATATACAGAGGGATGTTTTATATTCCACATCTAACTATTTTAAATTTCCAGAAGAACATAAACAATACAATTTTATATCCCTTTCTAATAAGAATAGAATAAGGAACAATGTAAAGAATTCATTCGTTATGGGGAATACTCCTATACCCGTAGATGATAGTTTCTTAGCTATTATGGAAAAACTTATGGGACAATATAAATATAGTTATGAATTATGGAAAGAAGTATACGACCAAAAGTTAATTGCTACAAAAAATAAATCATTACCCCTACAACAGATTATTAAAATCTATTGTATGGCAAATGAATTACCTGGAATATTTAAACAGAAATATTTATTTTCTGCAATAACTAAAATAGAAGATGCCTATATAGAGACGGGAGATATAAGTGTAGAATACTGTCACGATTATATATCTAATGGGTTTATTTCACATAATACCATTAATGCTTCTAATAATACTACCGTAGAAGATGTGGACAAAGCATTTCGACTTTCTTGGGAATTAGGTTGTAAAGGAATAACTTTTTATCGTCAAGGTAGCAGAGAATATGAAGCACAAACCCCTATTACCCCTGCGAAAGAACTACATGAAATAGGTAGGGGTCTATCCCATCGGCAGTTTGAAAGAGCAATAGAAGAAGAGAAACCTGTGTCTATAGAAAATACGGAAACGCCAGAGCATTTGTTTGGAGAAAGATACCGAATTAAGACAGGAGATGGAACCCTGTGGGTTCACTTATTTGAAAACAAGGACACAGGTTTTAGAGAGATATGGACAAACATCTCTAAGCCAGGTAGAACAATGGCTGTTATGGCTGATATTACAGGTCGCTTATGTTCATTAGCTTTAAAATACGGTGCTTCTTGGGAAGACTTGGAAAAACAACTAAAAGGCCATATTGGGGATAACCCCATTTGGTGGAATGGTGAAAGAATCTTATCTATACCAGACGCCTTATCTAAATTGATTAGAAAAAAATACTTATCCAAAAGGGCTAGTTCTACTACAGGGGGGCTTCCAGCCCAAAGTTTTAAACTCAAAGTGTCGGAAGAAACTCTAACCATAGTAGTATGTCCAGATTGTGCCACCCCTTTAATTCATGATGAGGGGTGTAAAGGGGGACGTTGCCCATCTTGTGGTTTTAGTTCATGTTAACCATTAATAATATTATAGCGAGGAAAAATGATAACATCTTCTATCCAATATCGTGGTAATCTTGAAGATATTGAAAATAGTTTATTTAGAGAATTCTTATTGGGGAAGATAATATCTTCATTCAAACAGAAAAATTTTACCTTACAATTTACAGAATTTGAAGTTGTTGAACCTATAAGTACTATAGAATTAATAAATATATACCGCCCTTTGGGGGAATTAGTAGTAACCCAACCAAATAGGTTCACCATTCTATCCGACGACTATTGTATCATTCTTGATATAAAGAATCGTGATAGTTATATACCTATAATTTACTATATTTATACCAATACTATTGACAACTATACATCCATAAAACACAAATTACATCAACTTACTAAAGGAATCAAGAAAGATATTTTTTCGGTTGAAGTTAGATGGTATTACAAACATAATGATGGGATTGATTATGTGATTATATTAGAAACAATGGGAGATGTTTTCTATAATGAGTCCTATCCCTATATTGAGGATTTGGATGGTTATATAAGGGACTATATAAATAGCAATGAACAAGTTTTGGTGTTAATAGGCCCGCCTGGAACGGGCAAAACAAGGTTCATAAGACGTTTCCTACAACTATTGTTTGAAATCAAATTTGGAAAAAAGAAAGGACTCACAACACCCATCCCCGCTGCAAGGAACGTGCCCTTGCCGCTATCTATTGATGAGGGGGGGAAGTGTCTAACTGTATCCTATACAACAGATAGTGCCGTATTGCACCAAGATCATATTTATATCGATTTGTTTAGTGATAAGGTCAATTGTTTAGTTCTTGAAGATATCGACTTTAATCTTAGAGCTAGGAAAGATGGCAACACGGTAATGTATAAACTGTTGGCCTCTTCTGATGGCCTCCTCACTAATATGGGGAGAAAAATTATAGTTACTACAAACTTAGAAAATGAAGATAAAATAGACCCTGCTTTCATTCGGCCTGGAAGATGTTATGATATTTTAAAATTTGATTTATTAAGTGTAGAAGAGGCCAAGAACCTGTTAACAGTTATGGGGGTAGACGCTCCATTGACAAAAGAGCGGTATTCTTTAGGGGAAATATACCAAATAAAAAATAGAGGAATCAAATGAGTGGAAGTAGTAAAATTAAATAAAGACGAATTATTAAATAAATTAGTTGCTATTATGAATAACAAACAATGGCAAATTATATCACAATTGCGAGGACAACAAATCCCGGATACAAATACTAAGAAGAAAAATTTGTTAGGGCGACTATTCCATAAAACTATATCCATTAGAGCTAGGAAAAGCAATGCCCGTGATTTACAACAATACGTCTGCCAGAAAATAAGCGATCACACAGGCTTTCCCTGGGGGAAAGATTGTATGATAGCTAGTCGGGAGATGGGGCAGGGGGGTACAGATATTAGGTTGATAGGGGAGGCTTTACAAAAATTTCCATTTTCTGTGGAATGCAAAAGCGAAAAGACTTGGAATTTACAGACTGCAATAAAACAGGCTGTGGCGAATAGAATAGAAGGGACCAATTGGCTACTGTTCTTAGAAAGAAAAAGTAGAATAATAGAAGATAGGAGCCCAATAGTAGTTGTGTTAGAAGCAGAGATCTTCTTCGATCTTATTAAATAAAGGTAGAAATTTGATAAATGTAGCTTTATATGATATTGATAAGACGGGATTCCCCAATTTGGCCCTTATGAAGCTCGGTACGTTTTTAAAGTCCGAGGGATATTTGCCAATTTTAAACCCCCCTCCTGGATTAACTTCGCTGGAACGGAGTTACGCTTCTATAGTGTTTACATATAATAATAAGAAGGTTAACCCCAAAATACCCTCGGATAATGTAGGGGGAAGTGGAATAGACCTTAAGAAAAAACTCCCCCCACACATAGAAAAACTAATTCCGGATTATTCCCTCTATGGGATTAAATATGGATTGGGTTTTTTGAGTAGGGGGTGTATTAGGAACTGTAAGTTTTGTATTGTCAGAAAAAAAGAGGGGGCACTTCGCCAAGTTTCTGAAATTGGCGATTTATTAAACCCACTTTCCAAAGATATTATTCTTTTAGACAATAATTTTTTAGGTTTACCAAATCACATCCAACTGTTAAAAGACATCAAAAAACTTGGATTACGTGTTGATTTTAATCAGGGGTTGGATATTAGGTTATTAACAATGGGGGTTGGAGATATCCTAAGACAAATACCCCCTATTCGAGATTGGCGATTCTCTTTTGATACCATAAGTTATGTCGAAGAAACTATAAAAGGAATCTCTATCCTTAAACAATGTGGGATACTTGGGAAAACCCAGTTCTTTGTTTTACTGGGCTACAAAGCAGATTTATTAGAAACTAAGGAACGTTTATCTATTGTATCTAAGTATAAATTAAATTGTTTCTTTATGTTATATTGTGACCGAGAGGGAAATGTCCCAGCCCCACCTAATGAGTGGGAACCACATAAACAAGAATTAATAGATTTATTATTAAGGATCCGTAGCCCCATTGGCAATAAGAAAAAGATTCTACGATGGTTGGCTGGGGGGCATCTCCCATATTCCGAAAGGAGGGGATGGGAAAAACAAAAAGGGGGGTTATGAAAGTAATACTAGTTGGGTTTGGAGAAGTTGGCAAAGCTATATTGGGCTTGATAAAAGACTATCATACAATAGTGGATATCCTTGACATTAAAATATTTAAAGAACCTATTGGTGAATATAAAGACATAGACATCCTGCTTATTACGATACCCTACTCTAAATATTTTATTGTGGATGTGAGTTATTACCAGGCCGTAACAGGAGCCAAATCCACAATCATTTTTTCTACTGTTCCGATAGGGACGTGTTCCAAATTAGAGGCTACCCATTCCCCTATAGAGGGGATGCATCCTTTTTTACAAAAGAGTATAGAAAAGGCGACCAGATGGGTTGGTGGATATGATAAAAATACACTAGCTTTTTTTCAAAAATTACCATTACAACTTAAACTGGTGGAAAAGTCTGAGATTACAGAGTTCTTGAAATTGAGATCTACTACCTTATATGGTGTGAATATTGAATTCGCCCGGTATTCCAATAAAATCTGTGAAGAAATTGGAATGGAATATGAACTAATCAAGTCTTTTGATCAAGACTATAATGCCCTATATAATTTCCTTGGTATGGATCAATTCAGTAGATATATATTAGATCCACCAGACGGTCCGATCGGGGGGCATTGTATTAGACCAAATGCAGAAATGTTATATGAACAATTTCCAGATGATATGGTTAAGAAGATAATAAATGGGAAATAATAAAGGAAAATCTGAAGTATCGTCTTTGGAATTAGTGTCCTTCCAAAGCCATCATAGGTCTAAATTAGAATTTAGTCCTGGGGTAAATGTTGTTATTGGTCACAGTGACCATGGAAAAACAGCATTAATCCGTGGACTTACTTGGTTAATTAAGAATAGACCTAGTGGGGAGGAATTTAGGTCTAACTATGCCCCAAATGATACAACCCAGGTAATTCTAAAAATGAAACCTGGGGAAATTAGAAGGGGAAGGGGGAAAGATACCAATTATTATTGGTACGAAGGAATTAGATATTCCTCTTTTGGCCAAGATGTTCCTCAACCAATAGTTGATATTTTGAATATAGACGATTTAAATATTCAGTATCAATTTGATGCCCCCTTTTTATTGTCAGAATCCCCAGGATCCGTGGCCAAATATTTGAACCGAGTCATAAACTTAGATAATATTGATGAAACTACTAAAAATGTAAACACTTGGGTTAAATCTGTTAACAACAAATTAACCACTATTAAAACCAATTTAGAAGAGCTTGATGCTGAAATAACAAATTATCCAGACTTTAATTTGATAGACGATCAATTGGGCAGATTAGACGAATTAAATAAGGATATTGAAATTAATGGGTACACTATAGCCCTGTTGGAACAATTGCTTATAGATATCCAAATCTCAAAACAGAAACTTGAAACCATATTAATTCAAGATATTAACATAAATCATTTAATAAAATTATCCAAACAATTTACATCCATAGTGGATACTCTAGAGGAAATAGAAAA
>Ga0233422_10001362_pt1 | contig 10892 bp, 9 predicted proteins | sample Watercolumn_Mata_2_FD_182724 | JGI IMG/M metagenome (GOLD analysis project Ga0233422, IMG submission 182724) | Freshwater microbial communities from Lake Matano, South Sulawesi, Indonesia - Watercolumn_Matano_2014_110_MG | ecosystem: Environmental > Aquatic > Freshwater > Lake | place...
ATATTACCTAACATATTTTGATATTTAACTTTGATATTAATAGCAGTCTTAATTTTATCATTATAATTCTCAACCAAACTTGTTAAAAAGAAATTGATTTCTTGACCAGGAGCAAGGTAATTTAATCCATTTTTGATAACGTTTATTTCAGATAGATATTTTCCTTTCTCATATTCAAAATCCGGATCCACCTGAAAATTTATCTTGTGCGCTGAACCAGGACCTATATTTTTGATAATCAAATCAATAAAATTTTTCCATTCATCTTTAGGTTTTAAGATTATCGATATTATTGGCTCTGTTTGAGCTTCCCTCATTTGTTTTGTTTCTGTAACTAGTCTCCAAGTTAGTATTGCATACACAACTGTTGCCATGGTTACGATACAAGAAAATATAACGCTAAATGCTCCACTGTTTTGATTGAGAAATTCTAAAAGCATCCGAAGTTACATCCTGAAAACTATTCTTCAAACTTGTCGTCAAACACCTTCATGGCGCAGAAGCGGCCGCACATGGTGCATTGGTCCTCCCGGGCCTGGCTCAGCTCCCGGTAGAGTCTGGCTTTGGTGGGGTTGACCGAGAGTTTGATCTGGGTGTCCCAGTCCAGGGCCCGGCGGGCTTTGGACATGTTCAGGTCCCAGTCCGCGGCCCCGGGCAGGCCCCGGGCCAGGTCCGCGGCGTGGGCCGCGATGCGGGAGGCCACCACCCCGTCGATGACGTCCTCCACTTCCGGAAGTTTCAGGTGTTCCGCCGGAGTGACATAGCACAGGAACGCGGCCCCTAAGGTGGCGGCCAGGGCCCCGCCGATGGCCCCGGCGATGTGGTCGTAGCCCGAGGCCACGTCCGTCACCAGGGGACCCAGCACGTAAAACGGGGCATTATTGCAGTACTTTTGTTGCAGGCGGACATTTTTCTTGATGGCGGAAAGGGGCAGGTGCCCCGGCCCTTCCACCATGACCTGGACGCCTCTGGCCCAGGCCCGGCGGGTCAGGTCTCCCAAGATTTTGAGTTCGTGCAACTGGGCCTTGTCCGTGGCGTCCGCCAGACACCCGGGGCGCAGACCGTCCCCTAAAGAGAGGGTAACGTCATGCTTACGGGCAATGTCCAGCAGGCGGTCGTAGTGCTCATATAAAGGGTTTTCCCGGCCGTGGCGGCGCATCCAGGCGACCAGGAAAGCCCCGCCCCTGGACACCACCCCGGTGACCCGTTTGGTGAGCAAGGGCAAGGCCTTGCGGGTGACGCCGCAGTGCACCGTGACAAAATCCACCCCCTGTTTGGCGTGGTGCTCCACCATGTCCAGAAACCAATCCCCCTTGACCTCCTCCAGAGACTTAGCCTGGGTCATGACCTGATAGATGGGCACGGTGCCGAAGGGGGCCGGACAGCGGGCGATGAGCGCGGTGCGGATGTCGTCCAGATCGCCGCCGGTGGACAGGTCCATGACCGCGTCCGCCCCGTACTTAAGGGCCGCGGCCAGCTTGGCCAGCTCTTTGTCCAGGCTGACGTCGTGGGGGGAGGTGCCGATATTGGCGTTGATCTTGACCCGCACGCCATCGCCGATGGCCACCGGCTTGAGGCCCTGATGCGCCGGGTTGGCCGGCAACACCAGGGTGCCCCGCACCAGCCCCTTAAGGATGGCCTCCGGGGCCAGGCCTTCCTTTTTTGCCGCAGCTTTCATGGCCGAAGTAATGCGGCCCGCCAAGGCTGCTTGCCGCTGCGTCATGGTTCTCCTCTTTCCTGACGGATTTTACCTGAATTCCGCGGAAAAAGAAAGGATGGGAGGGGAGGGCCAGGGGGAAATAGCGGTCAGCAGTCAGCTATCAGCGGTCAGCTTTAAAAGCTGATATTTGGGGTCTTTTGCTGAAAGCTGAAAGCTGAACGCTGTCCCCTTAGCCCCCTCCCCCACTCTCCTCGAAGAGGAGGCTGGCCAGTTCTGGCCAGCCATTCACTTCTAGAAAGGGGTGGGGCTGGCGGTTCCAGGGTTGCACGAAGAGTATGGGGGTGATGCCGTTTTCTGCCAGGGGCCAGCAGGTTTCCAGGCGGTCTTCCACGAAAAACTTGATGCCGTGGTCTTTTAAATAGTGCAGTTTTATGTCCGGGTCGCCGGTGGCCAGCACCCGGATAATTTCAGGCGGCACCGTCTCCAGGGTGCGGTGCAGCCAGGTGGTGATGGGCCTGGCCCGGTCCCGGGCGGTGACGAAAAGCAGGGGCGCCTCCTGGGCCAGCCGGGTGAGGACCGGCACCGCGTGGGGGAAAGGTTCCACGGGCAGTTCGTGGGGCCGGTCGATGAGCTCCCGGATCAGGGCCTCGATGATCCAGGGCTCCAGGTCCAGGCATTCTTCCAGGAAAAAAGTGGTGATGTGCTCATAGCGCAGGTGGTGGCCCTTATCGTAGCGCTGGCGGGCCAGGTTCAGGAAGGTGGTCATAATGTCCGCCACCACCCCGTCGATGTCAAAGGCCAGGCGGTCCTTGGGGATCAATGGCAGGTTGGGGCGGCCGGCGATCAGGCGGGTGGCGGGGGGGGAGTCAGAAACCTTTTTGGGTTTATTGGGGCTCATGGCGAGGCTGAGGCAGAGACTCCAGAACTTGCAAAACTTCCTCTTCCGTCAAATCATACCAGTTTTCATAAGCGTCGGCCACCGCGAAGGTGTGGCCGCCCCGGACGTTGAGGCAAAGGAGGCAATCCACCAGGGGCAGAAGGTCTTCCACGGTGTGGGCCGAGGCGGTGGGCACCGCCACAATGATTTCTCCAGCGTGCCTGTTTTTCAGGAAGTTGATGGCCGCCCGCATGGTGTAGCCCGAGGCCAGGCCGTCGTCCACGATGACGCTGGGGCGTCCAGCCAGGTCCGGGTAGGGCCTGCCGCCTCTTAAGCGAGCTTCCCGCTGCTTGAGGGTGGCCAGGGTTTTTTGCACCTGGGCCTGAATTTCCTGGGGAGAAAGCTGCAGGCGCTGGAGCAAGGCCTCGTTGAAGACTGCCTCTCCGGCCGGGTCCAGGGCCCCGAAGCCGGCTTCCGTGGTCCAGGGAAGCTGGATTTTACGGACAATAATTAAATCGAGGGGTATATAGAGGACCCGGGCGATTTGGGCGGCCACCGGCACCCCGCCTGCCGGGATGGCCCAGAGGTGGAGGTCCCGGCCCTGGTAATCAAGGAGCCGGGCGGCCAGCCGCCGGCCGGCGTCAGCGCGGTCGCCAAAGACGTGGCGGCGGTTTCTTAAGGAGGTATCTTCTAAGAGTTTTCCCATTGTTGCAGAAAAGCCTCCTCCAGGGCCGTGACCCGCTGCCGGAATTCCGCCTGGCTGAGGCGGGCCCCGGTGAGTCCCCCTTTAAGGTTAATCTCGGAAAGATAAAGCTCCCCCCGGGAGGTCAAAAGCAGGTCCAGGACGGCATAGGTAAATTTTCCCCGAGCCATGACCCGTCGGCAAAACTGGGTTTGTTCAGGGTCTAAGGTGAAGGGCCGAACGGAGCCCCCCTGAAAGAGGTTCTTCCGGAAGCTGTGGGGATTGACCCGCTCGTAGGCTTCAAAGTAGTCGCCCAGCACCACCACCCTCAGGTCCCGGGCCTCGGGCAAGAAAGGCTGCACCACCAGGGGGTAAGGGAGGCTTTGCAGGGCCGCCAGGCTGTAAAGCACCTCCAGGGACGGCCACAGGCTTATACCCAAGCCCAGGTTGGCCCGGTCCCGTTTGGTGACCACGGCAGTCCCGCCCCGACCATGGAAGTCGGGCAGGTGGGCCGCCAGGTCCGCCAGGACGTAGGCCACGAAAGTGCCGGGCACCATGAATTCCCCTAGAACTTCGGCCTGGGCCGCCTTGGAACGGCTCAGCATTTGGGCCAGGGCCGCCGGGAAGCAGGCCACCCCCTTATCCATCAGGTCCAGCAATTTTATCTCTTCGCCGTAGCGCAGGGCCAGGCGGCCCACCACCGCGTCTTTTTGCCCCAATTGCCGGTAATGTTTGCGGAAGTCAGTAAGGTTACGGACTGCCAGGGGAGTGTGAGACATTATCGCCTCAGGGGAAGGCCGGTTTCGGCCGAGGGGAGGAGGCGATTTTACCCCGGGGGCGGGAAGAAAGGATTTTACTTTGGACAGGCTTGGGGAGACGGTCCTGGCGCACATAGATGTCATAGTAATCCACCCGGGCAATGCGCCGCCAGTGGCGGGCCAGCAGGGCCGGGGAGTAGACCTGTTTGAACACCCCTTTGCCGAAGTTGCCCAGGATCAATATGTCGGCTCCCACCCGGTTGAAGTCGTAAGGTTGCCGCCGGGGGTTCAGCAACACCACCCCCTCCGGAGTGGACTCCACAAAGAAATACTGGGGCATCAGGTGCATGCGGTGGTCGTCGTCCAGAAAGGCCAATTCATACTCCGGGGTTTCGATGAGGCACTCCCGGGGTACGTGTTTGTGCAGATAATTCACCAGACGGGTGGGAGAATCGACCCGGGACTTGAAAATCTGGGCCAGGTAATCCACCCCGGGCAGGGGGTATACCATCATAAAACCCAGCAGCATGCCCGGCACCAGCCAGCCGGGGGGGCGGTGTCCCAAAGGCGCGGTGAGCCGGGCCAGGGCCTGGCGAAGGAAATAAGCCGCCAGAGGGCTGGCCAAAAACAAGGCCGGCAAAGCGAACCGGTGCCAATAAACCGCGGTGAGATAAAAAAGGCTCCATAGGAGAAAGTTCCAAACCCAGAGCCTGGCCCCGAAAGAGAGGGCCTCTTTCTTCCATAGCCAGCAGGCCCCCAGGAGGCCCAGCCAGAAAAGGGGATGCTCCAAAAGATAGTGGAGGCTTTCCAGATAGAGGCGGCCGATGGTGAAGGGGGTGAAGAACTCGTGGCACAAGAGCTTTTTCTGCTGGAAAAAATGGAGGACCGCGGCTTTAGGACTCCCCAGGATGAACCATTTGAGGAGGACATAGGCCAGCAGGGGCAAGGCCAGCCCCAGGCCGTAGGCCAGGAGCCGTTTGCATAACCTGCCCTTGTCCCGCCAGCTCTGTTGAGCTAGGACCAGCAGAGGGGGCAGGAAGGCCAGGCCATAAAACTCCTTGGCGTCGAAAGCCAACCCATAAAACAGCCCTCCCAAGAGGAGGGGCATCAGGGAGGCACCTTCCAGACCCTTAAGCAGAAAGGCGGTGCCGCAAAGAAAGAGGGCCAGCCCGGGAATATCCCCCAAGACGGAGCGGCCCCAGTAGAAGACATCAGTGCCCAAAAGGGCCAGGGCTACGGCCCCCAGGGCGATGCCCCGCCCCCAAAGACGCCGGGCCCCCAAATACAGGGCCAGGAAGGCCAGGGCCAGGTAGGCCCCGGCCACCAGGCGGCCGGGGACCAGGCCCACCCCCAAGAGTCGGTAAGCCAGGGCCACCGGCAAGATCACCGCCGGCCCCACGCTGATGCGGAAATCCAGGTCGCTCAACTGATCCGGACTTTGCACCGTGAAGGCGTAGCGCCCGTGTTGCACCAGATTGGCGGCGGTCTCGGAGAAAATAGCCTCGTCCCACCAGATGGTGGGATAATAGGCCAAATTATAAAAACTCCCCACCAACACCAGAGCGGTGAGCAACCCCCCCGCCAGCCAGACCGGAAACCTGAGGCGCTTAAAAAGATTAACGAGCTTCAAAAAGCCTCACCCTTAAGGCGGTGACAATTTGGTACATTCTTAAGAACCAGTCCTTACTGGGCCTCGCCAGGATGCCCCCGCTTTCTCAGGAAAATCCCTCCCGGCTCTTAGCAAAGAAAAAAGCCTGCCTTATTATAAGGCAGGCTCTTAATTACATAAAAGTAAAAATTACCCTTTAGGTGAATGGCAAGAAAAAAATCACACGCCGACGATATGGCGGTGCAATTCCCTGGTCTTTTCCATCCTGGCCCGGTCCCTCTCTGACACCAGGGCTTGCAAGCGTCCCTGGATGCGCTGGTAGAAGGGACCGTTGATGTCTTCGCCCCGCTGGTGGGCGTCGATGAGCTGGCGATAGCAGCAGATCATGCGGGAGATCATGGCCACCGCGTACTCCCGGCCCTGGACCTTGATGGTGGCCAGCCCCATATCCAGATAGGCCTTCAGTTCGTCGCCCAGGATGGCAAAGGCCACATTGGGTTGCCGCTGGATGCGGTCGTTTATTTCAGCAATCTTGGCTGCCGAATGGCCCCGGCGAGAGAGCACTTTGCGGCGTTGGGCCTCCGTCAGCAGACAGAGGCGGAAGCAACTGCCGCTGCGGTCCGGCCAGCCTTCGTACTCCACGATTTCATTGCCGTCCTCGTCTTGGTAAACCCGGCGGACATAGGAGTCGGCGATGAGTTCGTGGAACATGCAGTTGCCCACCCCGCCGATACAGCGGTTGCCGTGGACCAGGACCTCGGTTTTGAGCCCCAACTCGTCCGCCTCCCGTTTGAAGCGGCTAAGCTTCTCCACGGTGTTTATTTCCGTGGAAGCCACCAGCTGGGTGGCCCCGTAGGCCTGGTAGCGGGCCATGTCCTCGGCGGTCTGGATGTTGCAGCCCACGCTGGCGTGGATGATGAGCTCCGGAAAACGCCGGTGGACCGCCTGCATCACCGCCGGGGTCTTGACGATCACCCCTTCGATGCCGAAGTGGGCGTACTTTTCCACCTTTTGCAACACCAGGGTGAGTTTTTCCGGCGGGATTTCGGCGTTTAAGGCCACCCGCACTTTGCCCTGGTAGTCGGCGGCGATGCGGACCGCGTCCCCGATCTGGCTGTCTTCCAGCTCCCATTCGCATTTGCGGCGACTGAAACCCTTGGCCCCTACATAAACGGCATTGGCGCCGTTTTGAAAAACTGCCTCCACCATTTCCAGGCTGCCGCCCGGAGCTAAAAGTTCGTTAATCATGATTGCCCACACCTCCCTGAGCCTTCCCAACAAAGGTTCCTAGGCTCTGCGAACTTCCTTACGCCAGTGCCTGTGGTAACCCCCAGGTGTGGTGGGTTCCTGACCCGCGCCGACTTACTGTCGGATAATCGGCAGATTACCGAACTCCGGCAGGGAGATTGTTGTGCTACCTTTCCACTTAAATTTTATGTCAAATACAATTATATTACAATTGCTATCAATAAAAAAATAATGACATTTTTCACAAAGTCAATGTCCGGGCCCGGCCTGCTCAGGGGGTAAAGAGAGTTATGCCAACCCTCCCCTCAAACTCCCCTCCCAACCCCGGTAAGGGGAATTTATTAGGAGTCGGGGCTCGCCACCCCGACGCCTCCGGATCAGCCAACCCCTCTTCTTGCCCCTAACCCCGCAGGTAGGTGACGGCCAGGGCGAAGGCCAGCCCCACTTCCACCGACCAGGTGAGGAAGTAAATCAAGAGCTCCATGCGGGAACCGTAGTCCGGCTCCAGCAGGATGCGGTTGGGGTCTCTCAAGATATCCCAGGAAGTCAGGGGTTTCTGGGCAACCATGGTTTCCTCCTTGCTTAATAGAAATCGGCCAGAAGTTGGTTCACCGGGCGACCGGCCAATTGCCGCGCCAGGGGCCCGGCCTGCAAGACTGGATGGGACTCTTCCAGCAGGGGGCGGACCTTGCGGTAGATCACCCCCAGGGGGATGCGCTCCCCCCACTCCTTGGCCTTCTGATAGGCCCAAAGTTCGTTTTCCGGGTCATAGCCCGTTTCTTCTTCCAGGCGGTAGACCCGCTGTTTGTACCATTGGTAGGTATTGACCTTGTTAAACGAAACGCAGGGCTGCAGCACCTCCAGCAGGGAAAAGCCCCGGTGGCTGAGGGCCTGTTTGTACAGGCCGGTAAGGTGCTCGCCGTCGCCGGCAAAGCCCCGGGCCACCCAGGAGCCGTCCTGGGCCACGGCCAGGGCCAGGGCGTGCAGGGGAGGGTAGGGCACCCCGGCGGGTTGCAGCAAGGTCTTGAAACCCTGGTCGCTGGTGGGGGAGGCCTGGCCCTTGGTCAGGCCGTAAACCTGGTTGTTGTGCACCACCAGGGTCAGGTCGGGGTTGCGGCGCAAGGTGGCCAACAGGTGATTGCCGCCTTCGCCGTAACAGTCCCCGTCTCCCGCCACGGCCACCACCTTGAGGTTCGGGTTGGCCAGCCGAGCCCCGGTGGCCACCGGCAGGGTGCGTCCGTGGATGCCGTTAAAGGTGTGGCACTTGAGGTAGTGAGGAAACTTGCCGGACTGGCCGATGCCGGAGACCAACAGGATTTCCTCGGGCCGGATTTCCAGCTCCGCCAGGGCCTGTTTAAAGGCCTTGAGCATGGGGAAATTGCCGCACCCCGGACACCAGGCCGACTCTATCCCTTCATATATATCCAACGGCAGCATAGTTTTCCTCAGACCTGCCCCTCAAGGCCCCTGAGGACATATTCCGGGGTAAAAGGGGTGCCGTCATATTTCAAGACCAGGTGGTTTGCCTCCCGGCCCGTCTCCTGGCGCAACAGGCGGTTAAGCTGGCCGGTGGCGTTCATCTCCACCAGCACCAGTTTTTGGGTGCCGCCAAGCGCGGCCGTGACCGGCCCCCGGGGGAAAGGCCACAGTTCGCTCAGATGCACCAGCCGGGCCGGAGTGCCGCTGTCGTTCAAGCGCGCCACCGCTTCGGCCACGGGCCCCAGGCTGGAGCCCCAGCAGGCCAGGGTCAGGGGGGCTTCGGGGGGCCCGGCGGCGGTGAGGCCGCTCATTTCCTGGCCTAGCCCCTTGAGCTTGCGCAGGCGCTTGTCGTGCATCTCAACCCTCACTTTCAGGTCCTCGGTGAGGTGGCCGTCCGGGGTGTGTTCATCGGAGTCCGCCACCACCAGGTCAGACCCGAACCCGGGCAGCCGCCGGGGGGAGATGCCCTCCGGGGTCAGGGCGTAGCGCTCATAGGGGCCCGGGGTCGGCTCTAGAGTCGGAGTCGGTCCCACCTGCACTTCCGGAAAGTCCCCGGCCGCCTGGGTAAACTGAGTGTCGCCGAAATACTGGTCCGTGAGCAAAAACACCGGCAACTGGTAGTGCTCCGCCAGGTGAAAGGCTTTGGCCGCCAGGGCGAAGCCCTGGGCCGGGGTGCCCGGGGCCAGCACCGCCCGGGGGGAGTCGCCTTGGCCGGCATAGAGCACAAAATTCAGGTCCCCCTGCTCGGTGCGGGTGGGCAGGCCGGTGCTGGGGCCGGGGCGCATGGCCTCCACGATGACCAACGGCGTCTCCGTCATGGCCGCCAGCCCTAAGGCTTCGGTCATCAGGCAGAAACCGCCGCCGGAAGTGCCCGTCATGGCCCGGGCCCCGGCAAAAGAGGCCCCGATGGCCAGGTTGATGGCGGCGATTTCGTCTTCCGCCTGCTCCACCACCACCCCCCAGCGGCCGGCCCTCTGGGCCACCGCGTTCAGCACCGCGCTCCAGGGGGTCATGGGGTAGCCGCTGATGAAGTTTAGTCCCGCGGCCAGGGCTCCCAGGGCCAGGGCTTCGTGGCCGCTGATGAGCAGGCGCGGCTGAGCAGGCGGCGTCAGGTAGGCCAGGGAAAAAGGAGAATTTTGGCTCCCGGCCAGCTCATAGCCCCGGGTGGCCGCCTTGGTGTTCCACTCCACCACCTCCGCTCCCTTGGAAGCGAAGGTCTCTTGAAGGAGAGCCAGCAGTCCGGCCAACGGGACTTTGAGACAGCCGAGAAGAGCGCCGCAGGCCCCGGCGTTCACCGCGATCTCGCCGGCCTGGGTCCCGGGCAGCAAGTCGTCATGGGCCAGAGCCACGCTGGGGCGGCCGCCGGGCAACTCCTTGACCTGGGAGGCGTCATAAATGAGGATACCGTTCGGAGAGAGTTCTTCCTGGTGCAGGGTGACGGTCTCCTGGTTGAGGGCCACCAGCAGGTCCACCCCCTCTCGGGAAGACATCAGGGGCCGGTCAGCCAGCCGGATTTTGTTAAACAGGTGGCCCCCCCGGATGCGGGACTGAAAGTCCTGCACCACCAGCACATGGGCGCCCTGGCGCACCAGGGCCTTGGCCAAAGGCCCGGTGATGGCGTGCACCCCCTGGCCCGCGGCCCCGCCGATCAGGATATTCAGGTCATCGGCCATACTACTACCTTTACCGGCAAAGACAGGTCTAAATGTGAATAATTACTCAAGCTAGCCGGGGTTGTCAATAAGAAAAGACTGGGAAGTCGAAAAGCCGCAAATGAGGGGAGGAATTGGTGTTTTCTTGGAGGTCAGGGCCGGGGTCCAAGACCCAGGCTCACTCCCCCCCAGGTCAATGCTTCTGGTTCCAGCCCTTGAAAGATTTCCAGAGTTTAGTCAAAAGGCCCTCCTGGGGAGGGGGGTTAAAGGCTTGTTGGTACTGAGGGTCGGCCCCCCCCTCTTCCCGGGCCAGTTCTTGCAGGAGGTGTTGCTGCCGGGGCGTCAGGTCCCGGGGCACGATAACCTTGACCTCCACCAGCAAGTCGCCCCGGCGGTTTCCTTTGGGGTAAGGGACGCCCTCCCCCCGCAGGCGGATAATCTCCCCCGGCTGGGTGCCGGGCGGGACGGCCAGCTCCCGGGAGTCCTTCAGGGTGGGAATGGTGAGGCGGGTCCCCAGGGCCGCTTGGGCCACGGAGACGGGCACCTGGAGGTGCAGGTCGTAGCCCTCCCGGCGGAAAAGCTCGTGGGGCTTCACCGCCAGAACTATGTACAGGTCTCCCGGGGGGCCGCCATAATAACCGTCGTTGCCCTCCCCGGCCATGACCAGGTGGGTGCCCCGGTCCACCCCGGGGGGAATCTTGACTCGGAGCTTCTTTTTTTCCCGCACCCGGCCCTCACCCCCACACGCGGGGCAGGCCTCGGCGAAAAACTCCTTGCGCCCCTGACAGCGGGAACAAGTGGTGGTAATCTGGAAAAAGCCGTGGCTGCGGGAGATCACCCCCCGGCCGCCGCATTGGGGGCAGGGGATTTTCTGGGTGCCGGGCTTGGCCCCGCTGCCGCCGCAGGTGTGGCAGTTGACCTCCCGGG
>Ga0233422_10001363_pt1 | contig 10890 bp, 12 predicted proteins | sample Watercolumn_Mata_2_FD_182724 | JGI IMG/M metagenome (GOLD analysis project Ga0233422, IMG submission 182724) | Freshwater microbial communities from Lake Matano, South Sulawesi, Indonesia - Watercolumn_Matano_2014_110_MG | ecosystem: Environmental > Aquatic > Freshwater > Lake | place...
CGGAATTTAGGGCAAGCCTGGAAGATCTAAGGGCTGTGCCCTGAACCCTACGTGGTTCAGGGGGTGTTCGGACTTTCCTCCTCGCCCTTCGTGAAGGGAGAGGCGATTGCTTGATTCTCTCAAAGAACTCAATAAAAGGTTACCTTTGACTTTAAACCGTAAGATTTTTTCTGCTTTTGCTACGCCTTTTTAGAATTACTTTGCGTCCTCCCGGAGTGCGCATCCTTTTTAAAAATCCGTGTCGGCGCTTGCGCCGTCTTTTCTTTGGTTGATAAGTTCTTTTAGGCATAATGGCAATCAAAAGGTCTTACGATTAAGGGTAAATATAGCATGAAAAATATTTGTTGTAAATAGTTTAAACAAATTATATGCTTTTAAGGAATAGTATTAAAAAAACAATATGGCTAAGTTGGTTTTTGACATTGAAACAATAGGAGAAGATTTTCAAAACCTTGATAAAATTACTCAGGAAGTTTTGCTTCACCGCGTCAAAAAAGAGGCAAAAAATAAGCAGGAATTGGAAATAATGCTTAAGCGCTTAAAAAATAGTTTGGGTTTATCGCCCCTAACCGGTCAAGTGGTAGCGATTGGAGTGCTGGACCTTGAACAAGATAAAGGGGTGGTTTATTTTCAAGCGCCTAATTCAAAACAAAAGAAATTCAGTAAAAACAACTTCTGCTTCAAGCCGTTAAGCGAAAAGTCAATGTTGGAAAATTTTTGGGCCGGAGCGAAACAATATCAAGAATTCATCAGCTATAACGGCCGCTCCTTTGACGTCCCCTTTTTAATTGCTCGCTCCGCGGTCAAGAAGGTAAAGATTACTAAGAATCTCATGTCAAACAGGTACATAAACAGCCAAAGATTCGACGCGATCCATCTTGACTTGTTGGATCAGCTGACCTATTATGGAGCCACTGTCCGAGAAAGTTTACACCTCTGGTGCCGCGCGCTGGGCATTAAGAGTCCCAAAGAAAACGGTCTTGACGGTGAAAAAATCAATCAATACTTCCAGGAAGGCAAATATAAAGAAATAGCTTGCTATAACGCTAACGATTTAATCGCGACCAAAGAACTATACGAAATATGGCTTAAATATATGAGAGTTTAATGTTGACCTAGTAAAAGTTGCCTGTTTAGATAATATCAAAAGCCGAGGTAGCTCAGTTGGTAGAGCATAGGACTGAAAATCCTTGTGTCCCCGGTTCGAGTCCGGGCCTCGGCACCAATGTAATTTTTATTGTATGGCTCTAATGGGATCTCCTCAACTTTGGCAAATTATCTGGAATGGAAAAAAGTTAATCCTGGGAATCTCGGTTTTAGCGGTTGTTTTGGCCTTATTATTTGAAAGTAATAGAAATGAGAGCTGGAAAACGACAGCCACTTTGAGTTTTTCTCAAAAAGAAGCCCAAGAAACCTCGGATTTCAACTATGATCATTATTATTCTCTTGAAGCCACGGATACTCTTACCGATTCAATAGAAGAATGGCTTAAAAGTCCTTCTTTCAAAAACGGCCTTAAAAAAGAAGTTAAAGTTAATTTCAAGTCTGCCGTTTGGCGTTTCTGGGAAAATAACAATTTAAAGGTTAGCAAAAAAGCTCCTCAAATTATTGAAATTACCTTTTTTACTAATTCCGAAAGCAATTCAAAAATAATATTGGGGACAATAATCGCGGATTCTAACGGCTTCCTGAGTTCCCTTAATCAGATCGGCCGGCCTTATTTTTACTTGACAAATTCATCTTCCGCGCTAGAATTACAGGTTCCGCGTTATCTATTAATTAGTTGTCTCAGCTTCTTATGGGGAGTTTTTATCGGAATCATAATAGTGCTGGAAAAAGAAAACCTCAAAAACGTCGCTCGCTCAAAGCAGAAAAGACTGCTCTAAGGTATCAGAATATATTTTGGACTTTCTTGGTATTTATCGCGCTTTTATATTTTCTAGTGTCTTTGGATATTGATTTAAACCTGAAACGCTATTTTAGCGACGCCCTGAAGATATTGCTAATTTTATCGGCGGTATTGCTTTCAATCATCACCTTCAGAGATGTCGGCCGGCGCCGGCGGGAGGAGTTAAACAGGAAAAAACTTCTCAAAATACTCGCCAAACAAAAAAAGCTGCTTGAGAAGAAGTTTTCTTCTTCCGCCTTGAATTTCGCTCAGGAAGAGAATTTCCGCGATCAGTTGACGGCTTGCCCCGATTCAAATACGAAGGAGGGTAAGGATTTTTTGACCAGCCCCGACGATAATCTGCCTTTAACTGAAAAAACTCAACCTCAAGTTGGGGAAAATCTTGAAGGCGTTATCGTGGAAGGGGAAGATATTTCTTCCTTTCCTCCCGAATGGCAAGATTTTTTGAAAAAAAACAAAGGGAAGAGCACTGCCGAAAAAATCAATCAAATGCTGAAATAAACTGATTTAATGCCCGCGACAAAAGAAAATATTAAAAAGATTGTCAACATCGCCCAAAACATAGAGGGATGGTTAAGCGTTCACGAAGTGGCGTTTTTATACAAACTGGCCACTAATTTACCCGATAGGGCCAATATCGTTGAAATCGGCTCTTTTAAGGGAAAGTCAACCATTTTTCTCGGCAGCGGCCTCCAGAGCAAAAAAAGGGGGAGATTATACGCTATTGATCCCCACCGGGGCTCTCCCGAATTTCCGGAAGAACACAAAAAAATTGACACCTACCAGGAATTTTTGGGAAACGTTCGGACCGCCGGTCTGGCGAAAATCGTAATCCCGATTAGAAAAAAATCAACCGAAGCGGCGGCGATCAATTGCCCCATTGGCCTTTTGTTCATTGACGGGTCGCATGATTATGCCGCGGTGAAAAACGATTTTTTATCCTGGTCAAAAAAAATAAAGAAGGGCGGCTGGATTATTCTTCATGACGCGACGGTACTTGACGGCCCGTGGCGGGTCGCCCGACAGGAAATTTTGCGATCAGGCAATTTTCGCCGCGTCGGAATGCTCGGCAGTATGGTTTTTGGCCAATATTGGCCGCGAAATAATTCTCTGGAAAAGTTTTTTCAGATTCTAAAAAACTCGGCTGGTTATCTTTTTATAATTTCTTATGTTACAATGCGAAAAATGCCCTTCCCCCCAATCTTAAGAAAGAAAATCAGCAATTTCTATTTCAAAAAAAAGTTTAGCCGTAAAAATTTCTTCTCTTGGAGCAAAAAATCGTCATAATCATCATAAATTACGGGACCGCGGAACTGCTCAAAGAGCTTTTAGACAACTTTATTGCCTCTTTGCCTCGCTTCCCCCAGTCAAGAATTGATTGGGTAATTGTTGACGCCCAAAAAAATATCACTCGAGATAATGAATATTATTGGGAAAGCGCGTTCAAACAAGTTTATAAAAACAAGAAAAGAAATTTTTTTCATTTCTTCCAAATAAAAAATCAGGGGTTCGCGGCTAATGTGAATAGCGGCTATTCTCTGTTTCGACACAAGCTGGGGTCCGAGTACCAGCTTTCTTCCACCGACTTGGTGATGCTGGCCAATCCCGACACATCTTTCTATTGGCCCACGCTGGAAAAGGCAATCCGCTTTATGAATTTCAATCGCGAGGCAATGGTGGCCGGCCTGGCGTTAATAAACCCCAACGGCGAACGCGAAAAATGGGGCCACAGCATAACCTTTCCCTCTCTAAAGTCCATTAAACTCCTTTTCAAGGGGAAGCGTTTTTCCGAACCCATTTCCGTCAACGAGCCCGCGGAAGTGGCTTGGGTATCCGGAGGCGCTATGTTAATAAGGGCTTTTTGGTGGGAAAAGTTAAAGGGATTGGACGAGGGTTACTTCCTTTATTTTGAAGACGTTGATTTTTGTAAACGAACTCATTTGCATTCGGGCAAGGTGTATCTTTTGCCTAACATAACCGTCAACCATCGCCGCGGCAGCAGCGACATTTCAATATATCGGCGCAAGCGGTATTTCTACACTTCAGAATCGCGCTTTTTCTTTCTTTACCGCAATTCTTCAGAATACTTCGCCTTGAGATTCGTGCGGATACCTTTTTTGTTGTATTATTTTTTCCGCTGTTATTTTTCCCCCTCCTTTTGGCTTAACAAAATTTATAAAACCCGGAAAGCCATTATTTGTGAGAAAAAAGGCGGGTACCCCCTATTGTGTTCCTTTTTAGAATCCTTTTGGGACACAAAATATTTAAAGGAAATTTGGTTTGTTTCTCTTTTTTTGGTAATTGCTTCAGTGGCAATCGCTGTCTGGGGTATTTTTCAATTGCCCTCTCCGATTATCCTTCACTATAACGCCTATTTAGGCATTGACGCGTATGGTGAAAGATATCAAATTTTCATTTTTCCCCTGATATCTTTTTTAGTAACGCTTTTCAATTTCAGTTTGGGCGTTAGGTTTTTGGTGTCAAGAAAATATATCTCCTTCACAGTTTTGCCGGCCGCCGCGAATTTGGCTTTCCAAATGACTCTACTGATAGCTTTTATCAACTTGATGATAGTAAACAATCTGGACTAGCCCTCGATGGATCCCGGTTCCGGACTCTCAAATAAAATTGCTTCCTGGTTTTCTTTGGCGTTTTCCGGTTCTTGCCCCTCTTTTGGGTTTTTATCCGCTATTTTTTTCAACCGGCCCCGAAGGCTTTGCGCTTGATCCATTTTATTGCCGAATCGGTTAAGCCGCCGGCTACTTTCTTCATACTTGCTTTGAGTTTTGCCGATATGGCCGCCCAAGACATTGAAATCCTTTCTGAATTTAACGTACTCTTGAGATAAACGGCCCAGATAATCCAATATTTTTTGGGCTTTTTTGTTCACTTCCAGACCCCTCAAGCCCATGGCTATCGTAGTGAGATAGGCGTATAAAGTGTTGGGGGAAACCGGGAAGACTTTGTGTTTGTAAGCATAGTCTAAAATACTTCTTTCATCCTGCTGGTCCCGAATAATGACTTCGTAATAAATATTTTCCGCCGGAATGTACATTAAGGCGAAATCCAAAGTCCTTTCATCAGGCAAAATGTATTTCTCCGCTATCGCGTTAATATGTTTTTTCACGTCTTGCATAAACTCCCTTCTTAATTTCTTTCTTTTTTCATTGTCTTCACAGTGGATAATCTCTGAAAATTTGCTATGGGCGAATTTTGAATCAATTACCAACAATCGTTCGTCCTTTAATTTTAACACCGCGTCCGCCACCACGCCGCTTTTGAAAGGATATTGCAAGATGAATCCCTCTTTTGGATAAATTTGAAAAAGGAGATTTTCCAAAGACAGTTCACCAAGTATTCCTCTTAGTTTAGGCGCTTTCAAAATTCTCTGCAGCTCCGCGATATCCTTTCCCACGGTTTGGATGCCTCGAGTCTCCTCAATCAACTTCAGGTGAGTGTGGGAAACTTTTTCCAAACTTTCCGTGGTTTTATTAAGTCTTGTATCCAAGCTCTGTGTCATTCCTTCCAAATTTTTTTGAAGACTGCTGCTCAACTGAAAGGTGTTTTTACTAAATTGTTCGGTCATTCGCTGGATACTGCCCCCGACATTGCCCTGTAAATTCGTCAAGTGAATGGTCAATTGCTTCATCTGTTCTGAATTTACCGCTTGCCACCTTTCAAACGCCTGTCTCTCTTCCTGCCTTGATTTGTCTAGTTCATCAATCTTCCCCTGCAAATCGGTAACATCTTTCATTTTACGGAATAAAATGACCGTTACTCCCAAAAGTGTCAGGATTAAAACGACATAAAAAATATCTAATTGCATAGATATCGCTAATCAGGTAAGATTAAGCTTAAAAATTACTCGGATTTTTCTTTCGCGTTTTCTTGCTTTACAAAATACTTGCTCAGGTGACTCTTCATTTTTTCAACCAATTCCGCCGACACTTTATCTTCCAGGTTCTCGCTTTTTTGAATTTCTTTAAGCAAGTTCGCGGCGTTTCTTTTTAGATATACGTATAAAGTTTTTTCCGCTTCCTTTATTTTATCCGGAGGTATTTCGTCAAAAAGGCCCTCGTTAACCGCCAATACTACCGCGACTTGGAGCGGCATGGGCAATGGTTCGTATTGATTTTGTTTCAAGATCTCCACTAATCTTTTTCCCCGATTAATTTGGTTGCGAGTCTCCTCGTCCAAATCGGAGGCGAACTGGACAAAGGCGGCTAACTCTCGGAATTGGGCCAGGTCCAGCCGCATCTTACCGGCAACTTTCTTGGTAGCTTTTGATTGAGCGGCTGAACCCACTCGGGAAACTGAAAGCCCGACGTTAAGCGCCGGTTTTATCCCTTGGTGAAACAATTCGCTTTCCAAGTAGATTTGTCCATCGGTAATAGAAATCACGTTGGTGGGGATATAAGCTGTAACATCTCCTGCTTGGGTTTCCACTATGGGTAACGCGGTTAACGATCCGCCGCCATTTTTCTCGTTCATTCTCGCCGCCCTTTCCAACAATCTTGAGTGGAGGTAGAAAATATCTCCGGGGTAAGCTTCTCTTCCCGGCGGCCTCCGCAGCAGCAAGGAAACCTGCCGATAAGCCCAAGCGTGTTTGGACAGGTCGTCATAAATAACCAGAGCGTCTTTGCCCTTGTCCATAAAGTACTCGCCGATAGCGCAGCCCGCGTAGGGAGCCAAGAAAGAAAGCGCCGCCGGATCGGAAGACCCCGCCAGCACAACGATCGTGTGTCCCATCGCCCCCATTTCTTGAAGCTTGCTAACGATTTTAGCCACTTTTGATTTTTTTTGACCGACGGCCACGTAAATACAGATTACTTTTTTGTCTTTTTGGTTGATGATCGTATCAATGGCAATAGCTGTTTTCCCAATTTGGCGGTCGCCGATAATTAATTCGCGCTGGCCTCGGCCGATGGGAATCATTAAATCTATCGGTTTAATCCCGGTTTCTAAAGGGGTGTCAACCGACTTTCTTTCTATCACCCGAGGAGCGATTTTCTCAATGGGATAATTTTTTTTAATCTTGAAAGCTTTTTTACCATCCAGGGGCTGTCCGAGAGGATTTACCACCCGGCCGATTATTTCTTCGCTCACCGGAATTGACAAAATCTTGCCGGTGGAACGGACAATACCACCCTCTTTAATTGATCGCATGTCCCCCAAAACCACAACTCCCACGTTGTCTTCTTTTAGGTTTAATACTACTCCCAACACTTTTTTTTCTCCAATTTCCACCATTTCTGAAGCCATCGCGTTTTCTAGTCCGGAGATCAGGGCTATTCCGTCTCCCGCTTCAATCACTCTGCCAACTTCTTCAATTTCGGCCTTAACCCGAAATGCTTCTATTTCCCGTTTTAATGTTTCCAGGATTTGTTCCTTTGTGTTCATATCAATAAAATTTTATTAAAAAATATTACTCGCTTTCCGCTAACCGGCTAGCGAGCCTTGCCAACTGAGTTTTAACCGTGTTGTCAATCAACTTGTTCTTGTAGATAATCCGCGCCCCGCCGATTTCTTGCGGATCCATTTCCCATTGAACGGGAATTTTCTCTTGAGAAAAGGCCGCTTTTAGTTTTTTTTTCTCTTCCTCTCCGGCCGTGGTCACTTCCGCTCTCTCCTGACTATCCAAAGCCATTTCTCCTATAATGTTTCGGATTTTGTCCAGCTCGGAGTCCCGGTAATGTTTTTTTAAAACCGCGAACCAGCTGTCAATCAACTCCTTTTTTTCCCGTTCGTCTTTCGCGGTTTCCAGTAATTCCACAATTGCTTCCACATAGGTTTTTAGCTGAAACATAGGGTATATTTTAATCTTTACCTTTGATTTTTTTGATTTCCATCCCAATTTCTTTCGTTAGATTTAATCTGTCCTTACCGTTAATCTTTTGGGAAATTATTTTCTGCGCCACTTCAATAATTAGAGGTCTGATTTGCTTTTTCACGTCCTCAACAATTTTAGCTTTTTCTTCCCCGATATGTTGCTTGGCTTCTTTCTCCCACTGGTTTATTTTCTCTTTGGCTTCTTTTTCCGTTTCTTCCCGATATTCTTTGCTCTCTTTTTCCGCCTTGGCCAAGATCAAATCAACTTTTTGGTTGGCCCGGTCAATTTTTAACTGGATTTTTTCATCGGCCGCTTGAAATTTTTTTTCGGCCTTTTCCGCGTCTCGCAGCCCTTTATCTATCTTATTTTGTCTCTCTTTAAGGATGTCTAGGATTGGCTTATACAAGAATCTCTTTAAAAGATACATTAGCAAGAAGAAATTTACCACTTGAGCTAACAGTATTTTCCCGTTAATGCCTAGTTTACCTAATATTTCCATAAGTTTTTATCGCGATTTACTTGTTGGAAAGCCAATCATTAAACCAAAAAACCTATTAAAATGCTACAATAGCGATATAAATCTACTGTCAAGATTTGCCCTTACACAAATTTGATAATCAGGGCCACCACCAACGCGTAAATGGCAATCGCTTCGGCGAAAGCAATCGCCAAAATCATCATTGACTGGATTTTCCCGGAAGCTTCTGGATTGCGGCCTACCGCTTCCAAGGCCTTCGCGGCTAAGATTCCGATGCCCACTCCAGGGCCAATCGCGCCCAGTCCGATTGCCAAAGCGCTGGCGATTTCCTTCAGATTGCCCGCCTGGCTCAAAACTTCTTTTGCTTCTTCCATAAGAAAAGAAAATTAAAAATAAAAATGAAAAGTGAAAAAAATAGACACCAAAATTTTTGACTTTTCATTTTAATTTTTTAATTTGCTTGGGTATGGGTTTCCGTTGCCATTTTCAGAAACACTAAAGTAAGCGTTGTGAACACCAACGCCTGGATTAGTCCCACAAACATTTCTAACATAAAAAAAGGAAGCGGCAAAATAAAAGGCGCCAAAAACATCATTACCATCAGCAGCACCTCTCCCGCGAAGACATTGCCAAAAAGCCGGAAGGAAAACGATATAATCTTGGAAATTTCGCTAATGAACTCCAAAATTCCCACAAAGAAGTCAATTGGGCTTTTGAAATTGAAAAATTTGCCAAGATGCTTTCCCGCCCCCAAAAAGACAATTCCCGCGATTTGCGTGGTGATGACTGAAATAATCGCCCAAGCGACCGTGGCGTTCAAGTCCGAATTTAAAGATCTTAGCAAGGGAAGAAATTCTTGTTCTCCGCGCGTTTCCTCGTAAAAACCCACTGTCCCCACTCCGGGGATAAGCCCGAACCAATTGCAAAGGAGAATAAAAAGAAAAAAAGTGGCCAAAAAGGCGAAAAAACGCTGAACCTTCTCTTTGTCGCCCCAGACGCCTTCAAAAAACCCCAGGAGAGTTTCTATGACATATTCCACAAAATTCTGTGCTTTTCCCGGCGTCAGCTTCGGCTTTCGGCCAAGAAAAAAAGCGGCGATTATCAGTAGCAGCATCACCACCCAGCTGGTTATAAGAGTGTTGGTAACAGCAAAATTGCCTATTTTGGTAATGGTTTCAGGGATTAAGGAAATGTGCATGGTTTTAATCAAAATATGTGAGCGTGGCGAACACGATTAATTTTAAATTTTGCTTTTTGCTTTTTGATTTAATTCTGGTGCTCTATTCTTGAATTAGTGCGAACCCATTTCGCCGCCGCAGGCGGCGAGAACCCCCCGCGAAAAATCCGAAGGGCAGCGGAGCCGCACCGCTAACAATTTCAAGTTTTTCTTTGGCGGCATTCCATCCAAGAATTCGCAGAGCGAATACCAAAATAATAAAACATTTGTATGAAAATTTCAATGATTTCGAATATAGAAAAAGTGAGAGCCCCAAGCAGATTGTTAGTCCGCGAGAGGCTCGTGGGATGGCTCCGGTCGTCCGATTCACCGCGCCACAAGCCAAGCGGCTTGGGCAAAGTTCATCGAGGCGATGGCGAACCAGATGGCGATTCCGAAAGGGGCGAACTTGCTCACCCCGCGCGCCGTCTGGAAGCTGTAGGCGATGGCCGTGACCGCCGCCACTTCGCCGAGGACGAACCGGAAGGTCTTCATCTGGCCGAGATCCGTGAAGCTGACGAGAATGAGCACGAAGCTCACCAACGCCAGCATCGGAGCAACGGTCTTGATGATGTCGAGACTGCTGTCTTGCTCGTTCATTTCACTCTCCTTCAAGGTGCTGTTTTCGGCGGCACTTTACCGCAGAAGTCAGCGGGTTTTTGGAATTCCGATGACACCACCGATATAGCATATATGCGCCTGAAAGTCAAGCGCAACAGAAAAAGCCCATGTTTTAGGGCTTTTTCTAGGTTTCTGTATTGGATTAAAAAATTTTCTTTTCCCCGAATGCAAAACCGCCAATTCATTTTTGAGCCCAAAATACAATACGTTTTGACCGCCGAGCGAAGCGAGGCGGCTGTCTCCAACTTGCAATTTCCTAAATGGTGCCCCCGCCAGGACTCGAACCTGGAACCAATGGCTTAAGAGGCCACTGCTCTACCAATTGAGCTACAAGGGCGTTCTAGTTATGAGCTTTAAGATATACAATGCAGGCAAGGAGTTATAAGGGAATCAAAAAAACAACAAAATAACCGTAGGTTTTCACTTACGGACTCATTTAAGCCACCCTTTTGAATTCCTACTTACATTTGAATGAGAAAATTCCCGCTTGTCAAACACCCGCTTGTCAAACAAAACGAATTAGCTCATTAAAATCTTATTCAAACAAACTTATAACTTACGACTTACGAATTATGACTTATTCGGGGCGTTGCGGAAATGGAAATTTTAGGCGAAGATTAATTTGCATTTGTATTTTGTATCCATTACCCATTACTCTCTATATCCACCCCCCATGAAAAACAAAACTCTCCTCGTAGCCAACTGGAAAATGAACCCCCTCACTTTGAAAGAGGCGGACCGAATCGTAAAATCGCTTGACAAGGGCATCCGGGCTATGAGCAAGAAGGATTTTACCCAAAAAATTGATCTGGTTGTATGTCCGCCTAGCATTTTCT
>Ga0233422_10001365_pt1 | contig 10878 bp, 8 predicted proteins | sample Watercolumn_Mata_2_FD_182724 | JGI IMG/M metagenome (GOLD analysis project Ga0233422, IMG submission 182724) | Freshwater microbial communities from Lake Matano, South Sulawesi, Indonesia - Watercolumn_Matano_2014_110_MG | ecosystem: Environmental > Aquatic > Freshwater > Lake | place...
ACTCCGTTTAGGCATCGGCGCTCCTCCCCAGTTTGTTCCCAAACCGTCTATGGCAGGAACGCCGATCATTTTCAAGAAATGTATAAGCAATATCAACCTATTGGTGTAAGAAGTGCAAAACTATAGGCTCGATAAACAGGACCATAAACTTCTGTACGACACGAAGAAATTCGTGCGCATCATAAAAGTAGACAACCAACAAAGATTTGTAAAGGAATTGCAGGCCGTTGCCAAGGCGGTAGAGACCCAGGACGATCTCGTGGTGCACGGCGGCTTGACGCCCGGGCGAAGGATACTTATCGTGTCAGGACCTATGGCCGGCTACGAAGGCGTTATCGTGAAGCGACGGGGAAAAAGGCACTTGGCACTCTCGGTGGAGATTTTTAACCAGACCGTGCTCGTACGTTTGGACCCCTCCACGCTGCTGGAACCCCTTTGACGTGACTCCGGTTGGTACTACCCCCCCTCTTCTCCCAGATGAGTGGCGCACCACATTCCCGCAGGCAGCTATTTCCTCAGCCGATCCTCATGTTCAAGGAACCACCGATATGTCGCGGTAAGACCCTCTTTGAGCGTAATGGAAGGGTGCCAGCCAAGCTCAGCCAAGCGACTCACATCCAGGACCCTCCGTGGCATGCCATCCGCCGCCTCGGTGTTGAAGCGAAGCTCGCCCTGAAACCCCACAATCTCTTTGATCGTTTCGGCAAGCTCTCGAATGGTGGTCTCCCGGCCGGTACCGATGTTGATTATTTCGTTCGAGTCGTAGGTTTCCATAAGAAAGAGACCGGCATCTGCCAAGTCATCCACGTGAAGGAACTCGCGACTGGCGTTGCCCGATCCCCAGACCTCGACCGAGCCCACTCCGTCCCGTTTCGCTTCGTGAAATTTCCTCAGGAGTGCAGGAACTACATGCGAATTCTGTAAATCAAAATTATCGTTGGGCCCGTACAAATTGGTGGGCATTACTGAAATGAAATGGGTGCCGTATTGCCTGTTATACGAACGAGCCATGATGAGGCCCGCTATCTTGGCCACCGCATATGGCTCATTCGTCGGTTCGAGGTACCCGCTGAGCAGGTATTCTTCCTTTATGGGTTGAGGAGCAAGTCGCGGATACATGCATGCAGTCCCGAGAAAAAGGAGCTTTCTTACCCCGTTACAATAGGCTGCATGCAGAACGTTGGTTTCGATGGTAAGGTTGTCATAAATAAACTGCGCAGGGAAGGTGTTATTGGCGTAGATCCCTCCCACCCGCGCCGCCGCAAGGAAGACCCAGTCGGGTTTCAGCGATTGAATGAGATCGTTGGCTTGTTGCTGATTTCGGAGGTCCGCCCTTGGCGCCGGCCCGCGAAGTATCTCGTATCCGTCGCTCCGCTTGAGACGCCGAACGATCGCAGAACCTACCATTCCCGTGGCTCCAGCCACGAAGACTCGTGTCTTCTGCCCTTGCTCGCCCATCACCTCAATCTCGCTTTATGAGAATGCGGCCACAAAGCTGCGATCCGAAATCCAGACCTTGCATGTCTGTGAATAATTTTCGCACCCGTTGCACCAATAGCCTGTATTTGCAAACGAATCGATTGAAGACAATCGACTTCCTTTCTCAGAAGCGTTGCAGGAAGCCCGCGGAGGAACGCCTGTGGCTTCAAACAGTCTAACACAGCCTTGTGGCACTGACAAGTTGGCTTTCAGGGATGGTCTCTCCATGCCCAAGAGGACTGCCTCACGTAGGGATTGGACTCTTACGGTGGACTGCATTCACATCGCCGCTTTTGCATCAGACTGGCTCCCCCCCCCCTCGGATCAAGTCCGGGGCAGGCCCTGGCGCTAGGGGGCAGAGTGAGGGGAGATTCTCTCTTTGCTTTGGTCCACTTATTCTGACGCCTATGGGCGCTCGGAGGGAATGAACCTGGTAACTCGGTGGGACGCCAGAGAATTCATTTCTTATGGCAGTTCTTTGGAGTCTTCCTTGGCGTCGGCAAAAGCCCTCGTAACTTGGCTGTCCGTTATATCGAAACGGTCCTCGACTTCACCGTCCGATATGAGATTGCGCCGCGACAGCTCGTCAATCAGTCTATCAAACTGCGCTGCCGTGAGTTCGTATTTCGCCATCAAGGCATGGTCACCCATCCCGGACTTGAAATCACGGATGAACTCGCCGGCTTTGATAGTCTTGGTCCTGGCCGCAGCCTTCTCTGTCATGGTCCGGTCTTAGCAGATTAGTTGGTATCGGGCAATCAAAAATAGCTCGATCTCGCGTTATCATCCGATTGTGAACACGATGCCCTCGCGGCTCAGCCGGGATCAAGGCATTCCACCGATGCTGTGGATAAGTTGAGGGGCATCTTGTGGATAACTCATCCGCTGTGAGTAAATGATTAGGGGCATAGCACATTGTCCTCTTTTGTTACAGTAAGGATTATGCTGTGATGTCGCTTAGTAATCGCAAGTTGCCGAATACATTGAGTGCCCCGAGACCGTCAATGATTTGAATGGGGAAGTTATAAACACCTGTGGACAAATGAGAATTGCTCCGTGGCGCGGGCGGTCATTTTTCTGGTTAGCAAGTCAAAGGTTGCGCTAAACAATATCAACTACTTGAGTGGGCCGGTCAAATGTCCCACGCGTGGCCTGCTGAGTATCCTTTTGGTCGAAACAGCGTCGAGAGCAAAATCCGAGACGCGTCTCTGAACAATGCCGTCCTTTTCCCGATGGCCCGGTGCTGCCGAGATTCTTCGGTGAAGCCCACGAAATCCTGGTTGACGGAGCGGCGTAGGGTGAAGTACGGTCAGAAAGGTATGGAGATGCGACAAAAGAGCATATCAAGCGTACTGATTTCCCTGCATGATTCCCAGCGATTCCGCCGTGCGATGTCGTGGATGGTTCTCCTCGCGGGCCTGGCACTCTGGATCGGCCTTCAGGGTGCCCTGGTCGGGGTGCCTCTATGGACAAGAGCGCTCTTCCCGGAAGTTGACGACTCACTGACATACGTAGTCAAGACAAGGCAAATGGAGGAATGCCCGTTCCAGGATTGCCTCGCGCTGAGCGACCTCCGGGAGGAATTCTCGGTTCCGACATCCAGTCCCGAAGTGGTAAAGCAGAGGAACCTGGCTATATCCAGGATATTCCCCGTGTACCATCCCTTGCTCTCGGCAGTCTTCCTGGGACTGAAGGCGTTTGGGCTGGACCTGATGATGGTCTACAAGCTCGTCTGGACCATCGGCCCGGTCTTGTTCGGGCTGGCCTTTGCTTACCTGCTCTCGGTGTTGTGGGGACGCACGGCCGCGGGGCTGGCCCTGGGGTTCCTCGCCTTTAAGGTGTTTCCTGACACGGGTCTGCACTACGTCGTGCCCTCCAATATCGCAATGGCCCTCGCGGTGATACTCTGGGCCCATATCATCTCCCGGGACGGAGACGCGGCCTGGAGCATGGTGCTGGGCTCCATTGTGCTCGTCACGATGCATCCCACCGGCCGCATCTACGCGGTGATTTCCGCGGTCATCGCCTTCTTCATGCCTGGTTTTCGATTCAGCGTTTCCCGGTGCATAGCGATTCTCGGTGGTCTTTTCGTGGTGGCCCTGGCATTTTACAGTCCACATCTCGTGAAGCTTCCCGGAGTCTGGAATCCCGGTCCTGTCGTTGCCGGTGACAGCCAGCTGATGGCATTTGGCAAAGGGATCGTGGAATCCACGATACAAGCTTTTACGGAGGTTCGCAGGCTCACGCCGGGGCTTTTTGTCGTGTTTCCGATTTTTTGCGGCGCGGTCCTGTTCGGCTTTTTGACGCTTCCCCACGAGCGGCGTAGACTCGTGCTTCGCGTCGTGATCATCTATTGGCTATTCTTGTTTGCCGCCATGTTTTACGTGTCCTATCATCCGGCAGATCTCGTCTTGCGGATGTGGATACCACTGGTGGCGATCCTTTTCGGGGGTGTGGCGCGCGGCCTTGCGTATTGCATCGAGGAATCGTGGACCTGGATAGTAGATCTTGCGAAAAACAGATCCGATTGGGGGCCTGTATCGTTCCGGAAGGCATGGGTGTTGGTGGTTTTCGCGGTCCTCTTCGGATACGCGTGGCAAACCATGACCGGCGGAGTAGAGGCGATCACAGCCACCATCAGGCACGTGAGGGACCGTGAGCCCCTAAAGTTCGAGGCCGATCAACCCAAGATCCTCCTTGCCCACGCAAGGCCTGGGGACAGGGTCCTCTATACGAGCATTATGATCATGCCGTTTTACTTCATCCACGGCGCAATGAGTCTCGGGGCGGTGTACTATCACCCCGCCATGAAAGACTTCGAAGCGGTCGAACGGCGGCTTGAGCGGCCGGACGTGCGATTCGCCGCGGTGTACAACCCGACCGTGTGGCACCCCTCCTTCGAGGGAGTGGATGAAACCGACTGGTGGATCAGTGCCCCCAATTACACGTACTCGCCGCTGGACTGGACGAGGCGGCGACCCAACCCCTTATCCTGGGAAGGCGAAATACGGTCCCAGGATTTCAGGTGGATCGAGATCGAGCCGCGGGTGGCCGATTTCCCCGGACGGATCAAGCTCACGGTTAATAATCCGGGGAAACCCAGCCGTGTTGAATTGATTCCTGTGGACCGCGAAGGACTGCCTCTCGGGGCAGATAAGGTCCAGGCGACAATTCAGGGGGACTGGACGGGTCCGGTTGCACTGGACCTTCCCAAGTCGGTTGATGCAGTGCGATTCAGGATCGTCTTCCCGACGGAGAGCCACTTTCGCATCAGCTCCATGGTGTTCGGTGACGACAAGAACCATTGGCCGTGGACTCAGAAGGCTCTCATGTCTTTCATGCCGAAAGGCGAATGCTGCGAACCGATAACCGTGAACTTCGACCCCGCGGACTTGCTTCCCGCTCCGTTAAGAGAGAGGCCCATTATAATCCTTGACGACAACGGGTCCTCTGTGCTTCTGAAAATCGGGACCTGAGCGCCCCGCGGAGGATTGTCCATGGCGCAGCTCGATTCAGATGAAATTAGACTCGATATTCTCACTCTCCGGTGCCTGCCATTTTTCCCAAAGCCCTGCGAAAGCGATAATCCATCTGGCGAGTACCGGGACGCGGTTCTGTTTCGCATTAAACCGAGAGACCTGGTCCCCATTGGCTTGATGCTCGGCAACTCGAGTTCGCCATGATCCCCGTTGGAGAGTGGTTTGTCTAAAATCGGAACTCCGCGTAGGCTATCACCGACTGCTGGTCGGACCAAATCTTGGCCCCGCCCCAAGACTCTCCGTCTACTCCCGTGTCCCACCAACTGTGAGAGCAGAAAGTCGTTACCAGGCGTTTGAAGTCGCCTTCAAGACGGAGGCTCACAGAATTGCTCACGGGGTGGCTCACTCCTGCAGCCAGGTGCCAGCAATAGCCTCTTCCATTATTAGTCATTCTGAAAATGCCTCTCAATAGATGCCGATCCTCTTGGTCAGCCTTCAGCCACGCGTAATCCGCCTGTAGGGTTACGACAATAGAACCGAGCCACAGGCAAGATTTAGCGCCAAGGTATAGATGCTGAAACGTGAAGTTATCGTCATACACGTCACCGTTCAAGGGCTCAGTAGGGTACTGCGACAGGGGGAGTCCCCATTGAAAGCCGTCGCCCGCAATAAAACGAAACCTCTGGTACCTCACGCCCGCCACGGGTCTAATCCTTGCGATGGATCCGTAAGGAAATTCCCAGTCCACATTGAGGTCCAGCAAATAGCCGCTTTGCATACTATTCTTCGATTCGCTGAAAGCTGTCTTCTGGTCTGGCGGATAGGCCCCATCCTCCCAATCACTATCCTGCATTTTCAGGGCAATCTCTCCGCTCAGGCGGCACCAGAATTCCGCGTTGAAGGACATGTTGTTGTACGTCTGGTTCAACTGAATCCCGCCAAACCAATTGTCTATGGGAAATTCCAGTCGGCTCTTGCCGACGTAACCCGGCGCATACGGATACTCGTAGGACGCGAAGCTGTTGATAAATTTCCTTATCCCGGGATTTAAGTAGAATCCCGGAACACGCTCGAAGGACTCACCCCTCCGCTGCCAGTCAACAGCTACGTCAAAAACGGAAACAAGTTGAGCCTCGCAGGCACCTGCCGCTGCGAGGGTAAGCAATGCTGCCAGCAAAACAGCAAGATCCCGTCTCGCCATGCCTCTTCCTCCTGCCCCTACCCGTACAAGATATTGAAATACAATTATGCGCCCATTTTGCCGTTTCGGGAGTCTTTGAGCCTGACACCCGTCGCGGATGGTGCTTCTGATACCGAAAGGCCCCTGATCCACCCTCACGCGTCTCTGGAGTGACAAGCGTCGTCACGTTGATGAAAACGGCTGATGTTTCCAGGGCTTGATTCTAAGCCCTTCCGCGACCACCTGTCAAGCACAACCATCACCGTGGATTGCTCGGGAAAAGAACCCGGTAGGGTATGGATGACCCTGAGGCCAAAGGCACGCGCCAATGAGTCAGTATCCAACGCGCGGGATCCTTCTCGCGTCTCGACTGATCCACAAATACGAACAACGCAGCTGAGAACAAGGCTCCGCAACGCTGATTTGTCCCTATGCCCGTTTCAGACGCCTCCCCTACATAGGCGGATCTCTTCGTAACCAGGTGTTCCGGTCGACTGGAAAGTGAAAGCGCGCATGGACCGCAGTACAGGCCGAGAATATGAGTTCATGGGAGCCCTGGAGGGCGCCGATCCGGGATAGATGAAGGATAGAATCGCCTCTGCTTGTTTTTGGTCGCAACAGGGCTCCTAGAGCGGCAAAAGGTCTCTCCCCAGACCGAACACCTGCAACGTCACCGCACTACCGACCGTGCGAGCTCCTAGAATGAATTTTCCAGCAAGAGCTGGCCGAACTTTGACGATTATGAGGGAATCTGCCTCCGCTGCGGAGTTTGTCTATGTCCGTAGATCAGACGGCCACAATAGACAAAAGCAGCGAAAATCGTCACGGTTGTAGCGATGGCAGGCCAGATTTCACTGACGCTCGGTACCGAAAGCAAACCAAAAACAACTACTGCTCCGCAGAGCAGCATCAGCCCTACTGCTCGGTTGACTGCTACGGCCACGTGCAACGCATCCCTGCGGGACAATTGCTCCTTGTAGATGGATGCCACGATAGTGGTCGCCATGAATACGTATGCGAAAACGAAGTAGTAATCTATGCGGGTGAGATAACTTACGTTCGGCAGTGATTGTGTCCGGGAAAGGTGCAAAACTATTGCACTGAGAAGCGCTGTGGCCGCCAGTGACATTCTGACCGAAAAGGATCCTTGAACGGGGATCAAGAATACGGCCAGAGAAACAGCCAGGAGAATGAAGAGCGGCAAAAACACCTTCAAGAAATAAGGAAACGGACGCCGTTGGACATTGAGCGATACCCGATAAACTGAGTAATCCGGGCCTTCGTGGGTGAGCTTGATCTTCCCGAGCGATGATGCGAACGGCATCGTGCCGGAGAAGTGATCAATCCCCACAAGCTCATATCCCGGCGGCAGCGCTTTTCTTGAGGCCATGATGTCGTCCCTACTGCGCAAATGAGTCCTGTCAACTACGAAAAGTGCTTCATCAACGCCTAGCTTCGCTGCTGACAAATCCAGCGTAAGGGTTTGCGTATCAAATGGAAACTGTCTGAGGTCATAGTCTGCTTTGAACTGGCTTCGCAGCTTGAAGGATAAATATTTGGTTGGACCCTTCAGGTTTGTCCCGAGAGAGACTACTCCCTCGTCGCCCTCGAGGATCTGGTTCCAGAAGAACTTGTGCTTTTCACTCCAGTGTATATTTGCTTTCCATTTCAGCCACATAAAGCCCTGCATTTCAAACTTCTGAGAGTCGAGGTTAATGTCGCTTATCTGCTCAACGTCGATTCCCACGTACACTACTGCCACCTTTTTCATGAGAACTCCGTCAACCGAAATGGCCCCCAGGCGACTCTCCAGATCGGCTACCGTCCCCCGCCCATGAGTCTTGTCGGTTCGAACACGACGCACGGGTAGAAGTTGGGTATATTCCGGGAAAAACATCCCGTCTTTGATCCGGCTGAACAACGCCGGTCGCCGCATGGCTCCATTTCCGTCAAAGTACAGCTTTCCCGAGATCCCTTCCACAGCCTTGTCCATCGAATGAATCGACAACAGGTAGTCCTTGATCGCCTCACGCAATTCCGAAGTCTTTGTCTTGCCTCGCCTGAGCCCGTCCATCAGGCCTCTGGCTATCAGGCAAGCTGCATCGTAGGCATAGACAGAGGATTGGCTAGGTTGCTCCCCACGATAAGAGTGCTCGTACTTTTGAATAAAATCGCTTGCCTTGAGCGGCGCAAGCTCAAAGAAAAAAGGATTGGCCACGATTATGCGTTTGGGGACTGTACCAGCGGGCAGCTCTTTCAGCCCGGCCACGAATACTTGATCGCTCAGATCATCCGGCCCTAGTATTGGCACGCTCACGTTTATTGAAGAGAGTTGGCGGACGATTTTGAGTGCGTCATTCACATGGGCCAGAAGTATTATTGCATCGTACCCATCTTTTACCTGTTGGATTTGTTTCACCAGTTGATTTTCGAGCAGATCCTTTTCCGAGTTAAACTCAATGCTTGAAGCGATGATCAGCCCGTTAATCTCACAGTGCCGCGCGAAGCTGTCGCCGAGTTCTCGCATATAGTCTCCTCGGACCACCAGTACGTGCCCGAATTTAAGAATCTCTTTGACATAGGCTGAAATGAGTGCACCCTGCCATTCGTCACTGTAGATCATGCTGAACACCCAGTCTGATCTTCGGGTTCCTTCGTTTTCGGAAGAGGCGAGAGCAATCAACGGTACTCTGTTATCGTTATAGAATTTGCGGTCCACGTATTCGTTGTCAGCTGTAGGGTTTCCTATGAGAGCAATGGTATTCGGCTCTCTCATAAGCGATTGCGCCATGTAAGTAGCAGTTTTTTCGTAGGGGGCCCCGCGGAAAGCTTCCAACTCCCTTGGAGCCACGCTGTGAAAAGCGATGTTTGGGGCAGCAGTTCCAAATTCTTTGGCAAGTTGATGTCTGAATTTGGTGTTGTAGTCATTGAGGAACATGTCCAATCCCCGAAGCACGGGCTCATTGCCCCGTGATCCCACCGGCAGGAGCAGCCCTATGGCGCAGGTTTCAGGATTATTCGGTGCATCCGGCGTCCGAGAGCACGAAACGGCAAGTAGAAGGAATAACAGTAATAAGAACGGAATCAACAGCGGCATTCGAAGCCCTGGGAATAGACCGGAAATGGAATTCATATCTTGAGCTTTCCTTCTTTTCAGCTCCGGCATTCTCTGTTTATTGTTCTATTCTGGAATTAATCTTCACCGGGACTTTTCGCAGATAATCAAGTCTCGGCTTTACTTCAGTATTGTACCAAGGGCTCAAGTCTTCGCCTGGCCTGAACCTCTGAATGATCATGGCCGTGGAGATAACGACAAAATTGACTCCTAGCCACGTATAATCCTTCAAGTTTTCCGGATAACGCATTTGATGAAATGCAGGTGCCCCCTCACTTGTCTTTCCCAAAAAACGAGAGGCATCTGTGACGTGCATAATAGAAGACCATCCTCTATAAAGGAGATCGTAATAACCAACCTTGGAAACTTTAGCAGCCAAGTCGCGAAGGTTTTTGGGTCCTCCAAAAAGGGAATACCAGTGCGGATTCCTATTCTGAGCCTTCTTTTGACTCTTGTATTCCTGTTCAATCGTGGCAAGCTCACTGGCAAGTACTTTCTGGAGACGCGCGCGAATGGAGGAGGAAGAATAGCCGCCGCTACCGTAAGAGCCTTCTTTCTTCAGCACCTTCCTGAGTTCCTTCCCACGATTCGTGGTTGAGTCCAAAAGCTCATAACCCTCAATTCTCTTGTGGATATACGAACACAACCAGCACAGGGAACGCCTTTTGTAATCCTCCTGGAACATGTACTCGAGAGAGAGAAGAGCCTCTAGCATGCTGCGCAGAAAAGGCACAGCGGGTCCGGAACAACTGTTGGAAACAAGAACTTCCAGTCCGTCCGCCATTTCAATAATGTGCATATACAACATGAGCGGGCTCAGATGCTCGCCGCTTTGTCCACTTGCGGCATCTTGTCCTGCCCTTACGTCACAACGCCGGCACGCCTGCGTGGCATGATTGACAACCTCTATGAGTAGAGGGCTGGCAACGTCTATGATGGGTTTTGCGCTCACTTTTGCAAAATCACGTTCCAGGAATGGCTGAAATGAATTTGTTGGCATCTCCCTAACCCTTCCTTCCGGGATCACGGGGCCGGGCTAGATTTTTACGAGACCTTCTGTCTGCTACTGTTGGAGCTATATTACACCTTCTCGCGGCGAATATGAAGTCGTTAGCCAGAACGGCCCATGTATTGAGCCTGGCTCTGCCTTCAATGTTCCGACTAGGGCCAGACGCAGGCCGCACTCTGGACTCTCTCGCAGCCGAGAAGAAGCTGCCAGGGGAAGAGGCGGGAGCACTTGCGACACCTCAAAGTGGGCCGGTGCAGCCGATGCTCTTCGACAGGCTGCTGACAGGGACCGCTGACTTTGTCATTGAACGGCTCGGGAAAGGCTACCTTTTCGTCGTAGTCTCTCATGGTTCGAGCCCCCTGCGCTCGCGAGATATCGCCGAGGCGATCGACGATCCAACCCCAGCATTTTTCTTGAATCTGATGAACGTTACCCGGACAATCTTGTCAAATTTGATTGAAGTGAGCAACCTCCACCGGTTCGGCCGCGGGGTGTATAGGCCGGTGGAAAATCGCGGCGGGTGGCGGTCGAAAAGTGCGGCACCGGTGTCATGAATAGCCTTCATAGATCTTTTCTGTCAAGATCTGCTTCTTTTCAGGCTTCGGGTTGTTTTGAC